>OGJY01000034.1_pt1 | contig 154626 bp, 118 predicted proteins | sample 1572231 | NCBI WGS metagenome assembly OGJY01 (sample SAMEA2582121, study PRJEB24529) | metagenome | biome: Human gut stool | place: China | collected 2011
TTGAACAGGTACGCATATGTCAACGGCAATCCGATAAGCCTGAACGACCCGTTCGAACTAAGTCCGTTCTTAAATTGGATTGGGAATATTACAGGGCATGATATTCTTGATCTGCTTGGAATGCTTCCGGGTATTGGATTTGTATTTGACGAGCTTGTTCATATTTGTGTAAATGGCGAAACAATTTCTGCTACGCTGACACACCCATTCTATGTTGATAAACTTGGCTGGATTCGCTATTTCACTAAATAATGTAAAATGGTGGTGTTCGTGCGAAAGTGCTGTAGAATGAAAAGACTAACATACATCGCTGCCACTCGATCGTAGACAATTGGCTTGCCGATTGATAATGCTGCTTCTCTGTTATATCCTCGAAGTCGATAAGGTTTGTCGAGATTCTCTTTGAGTTTTCTACCGCAGCGTTTAAACTCATCCTTGATTTCTTGAATATATTTGGCACGCTTTGCAGGATCATTTTCCATTTCCTGCAAAACGGCATTATATGTAATCTGTGCGCACATAGCCCTGCAATAGTGGAGTCCATCTGGGACGCGTGCTTCTGCCTTTGTCAACAAGAAATCATTATTCATTTTCTCTGCACGACTAATATATTCTTTTAGCTTTTCTACTGCGACTATTCCTTTCAATACAGTACGATTATGCTTACCGCCCTTACCCACACTGAATATGTGAACAGTTTCAAAGTCAATGAATTTTATATCATCGACTTTTAAGTGCCCAAGCTCACGGCGCCTTAAACCTGTGGTCAATGCAACATCACGAGTTGTTTCACCCGTTTCAGTATTGTATTTTGTCGGATTATTCTTTAAATGAGCTCCGTGGCGTGGAGGGTGTCTAAATTCAATTGTCCTTCTTCCGAAAACTTTACAAAGTGCAGAAAGATCAGTGTTGAGAGTATCAGCTGATAACCCCCTTGCTTCTCGTACATCAATGTACTCCTGTATATATTTTTCAGCCTCGAACATTGTTAGGTGACTTGTCTGAAATTTTGCAGCAAGATATTTACAAAATCGTTTTATTACTTTAAGATATCTATTAAAGCTGCTTTCTGTAAATATTCTCCATTTATAGATAACTATTTCATCTAAAAACTTTTCAATTTCTTCATCTGAGAAACCTTTGTGTTTTAAATTCTTAATATTGGCTCTCCTGATACTATTTTTGATTTTTAGTTTATGTTTCTTTGTACCAAAAAAACGCATTCCAGTTAGCCTATTTGTTAAGACATACTGCAACGTGTTGTTACCAATTTCTACTTCCACATTTTTACCGTCAATAATTCTATTTACAATTTTAAACTTGCTCATCGAAATACTCCTTTTTTATGATTCTTAATTTGTGTGTGGGTAGGGGCAAGTGCGGTTGATACTAACAGTATAAAGGTGTTATTTAGCAGCACCAAAGGCCAGTGAATCGGATTATAGACCGACCACCAAATGAAGACGTATGTCTTTCGAAAGACATACTCAGTGGACACCTTTATAGTGTTAGTGGCTCTCTTACGCCGAACCTCGCGCTACTGGTCAGGTAGACTAATTGATCTAAAAAACAATTAGTGGAACCATTTTGGGAGTATTATATTTTTTTATTAATAAATTTGTAAAATGCCAAAAGCTTCTACAAACCGTATGATTTATAATGCAAACTATAACAAAGTGGGTCAGTGCATTTATAATAAAGATCTATGGAATAGACCTTTATTAGATTTTGAATGGAATAGGTTTCATATATGCCAATATTTTAAAAAACGATCATATATGCTATACAAAACGTTATTAGTCTTAACTGTTTATTCAACTACATATTTTTTACAAAACTGTTTTTTGCGTTTCCGAAAATCAGGAATGCAATGTTGGACTTTTTTAAACAAGTATTACCTGTTGGAATTGCTGAGGTAATTTTTTTGCCACATTTAGCAAAAACCACAAAAAAGCAAAAAGAGAGCCCACATTCTTTTTTTAACGAATGTGAGCTCTCTATTTTTTGATACAAAAAAAGAGCATCTAAATGACTTAGATACACTAAACTTATACTTCTTTAACAACCCAATTTTATCATATTTTTATTCAAAAGTCAATGCATTTTATCAATAAAATAAAAATTTATCTGAAGTTTATGCGTTTTCAACAAGGAATAACAAGCGTATTCGGATATAATGTACAAACTGATTGGCGGAAAATATCAACTATCTAAGTTGAACACTCATTATATAATAAGAAAGACAGTGAATTTCACTATTGATAGTATCTTTGTTATAAGCTTGAATAAGTAAAGATACCGAGTAACTTATTATTCTATTTTATTATGAGCAGTATAAGAAAAGAGATAGATATAACATATAAGTCAATTACATCTTTTTTATATTGCAGCTAATTATAGGTGCTTTGTCAATAAAAACTGAGCCACTTATCCTTATTTCTTATTTATTTGCTTACTTATTATAGCTTTATGTTTATATAAATGAAAACGTGATGTTTCCTAATGCGTTATCTTCAAGCTTTGCAGCAATATTACCAATGAAATGTTTGCGCATTTGTACAATACGATGATTTTATCTTTGAAACAACTTGAGCTATTGCTTTTTTAAGGCAAACGTGATATAGAAAATAAACAACTATTATTTGCGATAAAACGATATATCTTCTTCCTTTGTAATATAAGAAGCGGTGCTTTCTTCTTATATATTATAATGAGTAGCTTATTCTTCTTATTTTATCTTATAACAATAATAAGTAAACATACTGAGTATATATGATCTAATAAAACTGAACCACTTATCCTTATTTCTTATTTATTTGCTTACTTATTACAGTTTTACGTTTATATAAATGAAAACTTGTTATTTTATAATGCATTATCTTTAAGAATTACAGCAATACCGCCAATGAAACATTAACATATTTGTGCGATCCGCTGATTTTATCTTTAAAACTACTTGAGCTATTGCTTTTTTAGGGCGAACGTGATAAAGAAAAGAAACAACTATTATTTGCGTTAAAACGATATATCTTCTGCCTTTGTAATACAAGAAGCGGTGCTTTCTTCTATATTATAATGAGTAGCTTATTCTTTTTATTTTATCTTATAACAATAATAAGTAAACATACTGAGTATATATGCTAAAATAAAATTGAACCACTTATTTCTTATTTATTTGCTTACTTATTACAGTTTTATATTTATATAAATGAAAATTTGTTGCTTTCTAATGCATTATCTTTAAAACTTCTTGGGCTATTGCTTTTTTATGGCAAACGTGATAAAGAAAATAAACAACTATTATTTGAGTTAAAACGATATATCTTCTTTATTTTGAATATATAATATGTCATTTATTTTCTTATCTTATAAGTTGAACAAATATATCAAGTAATACAATTTTATTTATAATTATAAACAGTGTTATGGTGATCTGTCGTGGTGCTGCTTGTATCTTTTTCTGGAAAATATATATGCTTTCTTTTTTTGCTATGTCAAAAAGCATTTGCAAGAATTCTTGGCTATCTTCAAATATCACTTTTTGCGCCTTTTTAATTAATTCTCTTTTTGCTATATTCCGGAAATCTGTATACTTTAAGGAATGTGTATTATACAAAAGTGCAACTGTCCAAATTTGTTCGCTTTTAAATTTGACAGATCGTTTTGATGTGTGATACAATATATTTGGCAAATAAATGTCAAAATGTAATGAAGTAAACATTATATAAAGAAAGGGGTTTTTGAATGAACAATTATTGTTTAACAATGTGGGCAGAAGAACCGATAAGATGCAGTGAATGTGGAAAAGATATTGGGTGGGAAAGAGTAAGTATTGAACAAACACCTGTAAAGATCGTTCCTGAGTTACTGCGGTGAGTGGTTTTGGCTGCTGTCATACGCCGTAAAGAACGGGCTTTTCCACCCAAACTGCCGTCACACAATGACGCAGTATATACACGGCAGAACGCAGATACCTGAGCCGATACCTGCGAAGAAGATAAAAGAGCAGCGAGAGCTTGAGCAGAAACAGCGTGCAATGGAGCGGAAAGTCCGCAAGCTAAAACGCTTTGCGGCAGGCACCTGCGACCCCGATACAGCAAAGGAGTACCGCCGAAAACTCAGGCAGGCTCAGCAGGAATTAAAGGTGTTCGTTGAGGAGCATAATGAGGTGCTGCATAGGGATTATGACAGGGAGAAGTATTATGGCGGTGGCGTTGACAAAAACGAAAAATATGGTATAATAAAAACAAAGGAAGTGAAACCGTTGGAGCAGGCAAAAAAACGTGATCATAAAATTTATATTACAGATGTTGCCATAGAGGGTGTAGATAAAGTTAAACCGTCTGATTTTACCGATGAACAAGCAATAAATATGCAGATAAAGCATAAAGAACTTTTAAAGCTTGCCAAAGATAAGAATGAAAGTAACGAAGTTTTATTTATTGATGATTTGAATTTTAAAAGCGAAGTTCAAATTCTTGGAGAAGAGTTCGTTGTGTCGCCTGCCAAAAATCCTTTTGCGGTTTCTGTTGTAAAAAATGCAGAAAGGCAATCGCTTATTTATCTTCATAACCACCCAAGTACAAATAATTTTTCTGTAGCTGATATTGATACGTTTATATGCGAGGGTTCAATAAAGGCGATGTCTGTTGTTACAAATCAAGGCGAGGTTTATGTTTTGAATAAAAAGGCTGGCTATGAATACAATAAAGCAAGGCAGCTTATGTCTGAAACATTTTATTCTTTTGAAGAAGATGAGATTGATAATAATGAATTTGTAAAAAGATTCATAAAGAAATGTAATGAAGGAGGAATAGAGTATGTTAAATCCAAATAGACCAATTAAACCTCTTGATGACAGACCAAAAACACGCAGTGAAATTGCCGATATTATCGAATCTATGATGCACACAGATGAGAACGGCAATCCGGAAAATGAAACTGATGAACAACATACCGCATAATATTAATACCGCTCCGCTACGGCGAGGCGGTATTTTTATACCCAAATATCGGAACTAAGCACCTTAACGGGTGCTTTTTTCATACACAAACTAGCCATAAGGGACTCTATCGACAATGGCATAGATCTTCATTGTCACAAAAAATGTTCCGCTAGATCAGATGCTATGAATATAACAGAAATTCACGAAAGGTGAGAATGAAATCCACCGCCCCACAAATTTCAACTATTTAGCAAAATATCAAACCATAGCAAAAATAAGAACGAATTCGTAAAGTATATCTAATAGTATTGTATTTTATACCGTCTTGTAGTATAATGTACATATGACAAAAGCCGTAAACCAACTAAAAACAGGACGAATATATGAAGAAATTACTTATTACTATTTGTGTGGCAGTGGGCGTATATTTTGCATTTAGCAATACAATTGATGAATTTCTGTATCCAGAGAAAAGACCGGGATTGAATACATACGATACATACACCACAACAACACAGCAGACCACTACCGCAGTTACTCAGCAAACACCCATAGTCACTGATGAGGACGGATATGAGCCTCGTGATGACCGAAAGCCTGACTATGTTCAGCCTGCAGACCCCACATGGTCGAAAAGGACTTTTAACTGGACGAGCTATGACAAACGATATACCTTTGAAATATCAATGAATATTCAGGACGATATGTATGAATAATATCATAGCCTTTTGAGATACTCATATGTGAAAGATTATCATAACTATGTAAGTGACGACAATAATCATAAGCTCGTAAAACAGCTTGCAGATGAAATAAAAAGCCTTTGCGACCAATGCGGCTATGGCGAATCTGAGACTATAAGAGAAACTGCAAATTTCGTGCAGAGCATAGAGTATGTTGATGACATGACCTCAACGGGATATACTGATTTTCCAAAATATCCTCTGGAAACGCTTTATGACCAGTGCGGTGATTGTGAGGACTCGTCCATACTTTTGGGAGCTTTGCTCAAAGAGCTTGGCTATGGCTGCATTTTTATCGAGCTTCCTGAACACGTTGCAATAGGAGTAAAGGCGACAGAAGATGCCCCCGGTACATACTATGATTATAATGGAAGCCATTATCTTTACATAGAAACTACCAACTCCGGCTGGGATATCGGAACGCTTCCTGATGATTTCAACGAGGAAAAGGCTAAGATATATGATGTGTGGTAAAATTTCAAAAGCCCACAGATGCGATCAATGTGATCAGGTCTGTGGGCTTTTTATTATCATTTCAGACCTTTCCGGCTTAGTTTTATTTTAGCATACATAGCATTTTTCTGTAGCAAAAACAAGGTGCAGAAAAGTTTATTGTATGAGAAATACACTATCAAATATCTCGCAAAAAAATATAAGAAAAAAAGAATATATCATAATTGTGCCGAATTGGTTCGGCAAACTGTACTAAGTGGGTGCTATAATATATATAGAAGCTTGAAAAGGGAATAAAATCAAAAAAACACATCACAGACCATTTTGGAACAGTAAACAGAACCTTAAAGGTGCTATAATAAGCACATAAGGTCAAGACAGAGTTGATACGGAGGTAAGGCTATGAAAAAGAGCACAAAGATTTTTAACACAGAGGTCATTGAGAGATTGGCATTGTCAGATAACATTCCGCCATTTGACGAGCAAAGAAAGGGTACACAGGTCATCATGATCGAGGAGGGCAAAAAGACGGTCATATATGATGATTATTCTATGTACTGTGACGCTGACGCAAGAAAGTGGAGAGTAGAGGCATACAACAGGACGGACGGCAGAAAGTATGATAGATTGTGTATGTGCGGAGGCGTTTATCCTACAAGAAAAAGGGCTATAGCTGAGATAGACAGATTTGCATACAGAGGTAAAAATCTGGTGTTCTTTGTCCTGCCAATAGATTTTACATATGACAAAAAGGCTATGATATGGCAGGGCGAGGAGCAGTATTCATGCGATGATAAGCTAGTCCTTGCAACTAAAAAAGAGCTTGTGGAAGAAAGCAAAAAGCGCATGAAATTTATGACAGACAGAATGGGGAGTGGAAGAATAAACAGAAAGAAGCTCACAAAAGCGGAAGCAGAGGCTCTGGCAGCGTTTGATGAGTTTCAGAAGTATCGTGAGGATAAGTGTTATCCATATGCTATCATAGGTGGCAATGCAGTGCTTTATGTTAGTCCGTACAAAAACGATTGGAAAGCCGAGCGTGAGTGCCTGGATATGAAAGGCGACGGCATAGACGGCTGTGTTTCAGCCTTTGTGTATAACAGCATCACCCCTGAAACAAGCGAGAAAGGAGATATTTTTTTCAAGATAATTTCAAATACTATAATTCGTGTGGCATAGTTGATTGACAGGGATATATTCCCTGTGATACAATATAATTATAGAGATAATTGTTATAGGAGGGCAAACTATGGCAGAAAAGGAAAATATAAAAGATAAGCTTGAAAACCTGAAAAAATGCTCGACCTAGTTGTGGATAAGGTCAAAACAAGATCTGAGGACATGGAAAAACTGATAGCTAAATACAACCAAACTAATGATATAAAAGGAGAAAAGCATGAAAATATACTGCATGAGTGATATCCACGGCTGTTATTCAGCACTTTGCGACGCTTTGGAGCTTGTCATTGACCACCTTGACGAGCCTGACACAAAGCTTATCTTTCTGGGAGATTATATCCACGGCGGTGAGGACAATATAGCTGTGCTTAAAAAGATAATGGGCTTGCAGAACATATATGGTCATAGGAAGGTGGTGGCGCTTCTTGGCAATCACGAGGAAATGGTGATGAGCGGTTTTTCTTCGGTCAATGAAATGCTAGGCAGCGGCGAATATGATGACTCTGATGACTCGTATAGATATTGGTTTGAACGTCTGCCGAGATACCATGTTGAGGGCAACACTATCTTTGTCCACGCAGGCATTGACGAGGATTCTGGCAATGCTTGGGAATACTGCACCGAGGATTATATTTTTACAGAGCAGTACCCTCACCGGCTTGGCAAGATACACGGACTTGACAAAAAGGTGGTGGCAGGGCATGTCCATACCAACACGATTTCAGGCGACCGCAGATTTAACGATATCTACTATGACGGAGCGAGTCACTACTACATTGACGGAGATGTGCTTAGCACAGGAGATATAAATGTTCTTATGGTAGACACTGATACTGATAAGTATTATAAGGTAACAGAGAATTACAATATTCCTATTGAGCCTTATGACAGTGAAGCGTGGTAGACTATTGTATGCCGTCTTAAAACCCAATATAACACTAACGTCCCCAAGTTTTCCTCGGGGACGTTTTTTACTTTGTCAAATGCCATGAAAAGAGTTAATTAAAAATTTAGAACTTTTGTTCGATTTTCTATTGTAAAACAGAAAGTTTCGTGGTATACTATTATACATAAAGGAAAAAGGCGGTGATGCTATGGAAAAGACCTATGTTGCAATAGACCTGAAATCTTTTTATGCTTCGGTGGAGTGCGTGGAAAGGCAGCTTGACCCATTGAATACAAACCTTGTGGTGGCTGATGAGAGCCGAACGGAGAAAACTATATGTCTTGCAGTGTCACCGTCACTGAAAAGCTTTGGTATTTCAGGCAGGGCAAGGCTTTTTGAGGTCATTCAGCGTGTGGAGCAGGTCAATAAGGAGCGTTTGCAGAAAGCTCCTAAAAGACAGTTTGCAAAGAAAAGCTATATCTATTCGGAGCTATCCGACCCTGCCTGCGAGCTTGATTATATCGTGGCAACTCCGCAAATGGCGAAATATTTGGCTGTGAGTGCAAAAATATACGGGATTTATCTGAAATATGTGTCACCGGAGGATATTTTCGCCTATTCTATCGACGAGGTATTTATCGACGCAACGGGCTATCTCGGGCTTTATAACGTTGACGGACGTGGCTTTGCACAAATGCTCATTTTGGACGTGCTGAAAAATACAGGTATAACCGCCACAGCAGGCGTTGGAACGAATATGTATCTGTGCAAGGTGGCAATGGATATTGTGGCAAAGCATATCCCTGCGGATAAAAACGGAGTCCGTATTGCAGAGCTGAACGAACAGCTTTACAAAGAAACGCTGTGGGGGCATACCCCTATCACGGACTTTTGGCGTGTGGGCGCAGGCACAGCAAGCCGTCTTGAAAAGCTTGGTATTTACACCATGGGGGATATCTCACGCTGGTCGCTGGACCATTATCTTATAGGGAAGCTTTACAAGGTTTTCGGCAAAAATACCGAGCTTCTTATCGACCACGCATGGGGTATCGAGCCTACCGCCATACCTGATGTGAAGTCATACCGCCCCTCAAACAACAGCATTTCCTCTGGGCAGGTCTTGCAAGAGCCGTGTAATTATGAGCGCACAAGGCTTATCCTGTGGGAAATGGCTGATATGCTGTCCCTTGATCTTGTGGATAAGGGCGTTGTGACAAATCAGATCGTTCTCACTGTGGGGTATGATAAAGAAAGCTTGGCAGACGGTCACTATACGGGCGAGGTGGTTTGCGACCACTATGGCAGGAAGATACCAAAGCACGCCCATGGCACTCAAAATCTAGGCAGGCACACTTCCTCGACCAGAAAAATAATAGACGCAACCATGGCGCTTTTTGACAGAATTATCGACAAGACTTTGCTTGCAAGACGGCTTAATCTGACTGCCTGTAATGTCATAAGAGAAGAGGATATCCCCGAAATTGAGAGTTATGAGCAGATAAGCTTGTTTGATATGGCGGAAGCGGCAAATGCTGATAACAACGCAGAAGAAAAAGAAAGGGCATTGCAGGAAGCAATGCTCTTGATAAAGCACAAATATGGGAAAAATGCCATTTTGAAAGGCACGAACTATACCGAGGGAGCTACGGCAAGAGAGCGCAACCGCAGTATAGGCGGTCACAAGGCATGAAAGGTGGGGCTTACAATGTATGATAATTATTATGATATAAAGCAGTTTTCACGTCCGCACTATGATGATCATCCGCAAATGTCTATATCGGACAGGGCGGCTCAGTTCAGCCCTTTTGCAGCCTTGACAGGCTATGACGCCGCTGTTGATGAAACCGCAAGATACACCGAAATCAGGGAGGAGCTGACCGAGGACGAGGTAAACAAGCTCAATGACGATCTCAACCGCCTGCTTGATAAGCTTGATGAACGCCCTGAGATAAGGGTGACATATTTTGTTCCCGATAAGAGAAAAAGTGGTGGCAGTTACCAGACCAAGACAGGCATAGTGAGAATTTATGACAGCTATACTAATGAGCTTGTTTTTATGGACAAGACCAGGATAGCTGTGGAGGATATGTGTTTGGTGGAGTTTGTGGAGGAGAGAGGGGAAATACAGTAGAATAAACCTTATTTGCTGATTTTTTTCTGGACGTTGTTACGCCATATATGCTATGACCCAAAATTCAGAAGTTCCGCCACGCAAAAAGCCCATCAAATAGCGTATCTACGTTTGATAGGCTTTTATTTTTTTCTTGACTTCAGATATTTGCCGTAATGTTTTTGCACTCTTTTTGTGGAAATGCGGAATAATAAACGGATAGCCGTCTGATGAGGACGGTCTATCCGTGTTTGGGTATATTCAGTTACTAAGCTAAATCAGAATTTAAAGCTTTCTTAGATTATCAATTTCAATGCCATTTCCATCTGGATTTTCTCCCTTGTGTGCCTCTATCAGTTTTTCACAAGGGAAATCACAACACTTTCCACAATGAGGTAGAACTTGGCTTGCAGCACATGCATAAATCTCACAAGTGCCCCAAAATGGCTGTCCCTTATGCACGTAGCATCCCGTACAATTTTGCTCTGTTTTAAATCTACAAGAATCACAATCGATACCGCAACTGCTATAATTTGACATATCAATCTCACCTCCCACAAATTCCGATTTAAGCGAGAAAACCGTATTACATCTCACTTATACTCATTATACCAAACAGCCCCGAAAAAGTCAATCTCTGCACACTTTTTCACGCCTTTTTTTCATTGCAATATACCGCCAGTTGTGCTATAATCAGGATATAGGGCCGAGCGGAGGTGAATCGCAATGGATAACAAAAACGAAGAATTAGTAAACTGTGTATTATATAAGAAAATCAAGCGGGTGGAGAGCGCAGAAATCTCTATCAGCAGGGCCATGATAAAATCGGCTCAACAGGATAATGACGGCAATTGATGATCATATTAAATGAATAGGAGGGATTTCCTTGACCGTTGATACAAAAGAGGTAGTTACTACTATAGCCTATATGATAGGCGTCCGAATGTCAGCTCTGACCGTGAGTTACGGTGAATGTTCCGAGCTTATAGAGAAGCTTCAAGCCGATAAGGACGCTACTACGATAAGATATTTATGTAAGCTGCGAACCGTACTGATGCAGAAATTCAAAAAGACCGATGATCTGATGCGGTATCAGCTCAAAAATTTGCATAACATAGAATGGTACGATACGGATAATATCAAACAGCTTGAAAAATGGGGATTTACCATTATCCAAGCGAATTGCCGTTCAGAGAAGTATATGCAGGATTTCACAAGGCTCATTAATGAAAATATTGACAAATGCTCTCATCTGTTTTACGATTGGCTGAATTGGGAGTATATCCGAGATCTGTTCTTTGTCCCGAAATATAATAAGAACGGTGTAATGAAAGCCGAGTTCAATAAATATATGGCGAATATCGAACATTACCCATTTCAGATGTATATTCACTGGCAACCTGCCGAAGTCGGGAGCATCATCTATTCCGACCGTAAGTTTTTGAAGATCATCTACGGTCAGCATAATGACAGCTTCACCGATTATACGAAATATCGGGACGCAGATGATGAAACACGAAACAATATCTATAATTTTATCGACAGCACCGAGAAAACAGCTATAGCTGTCGATTGTGAGAACTCTGATCCATACAAGCTTTATAGTGTTCTGAAAGGCTTGAATCAGGAGGAGCTTGCTAAGATCGAGAAGATCACGCTATATGACGATCCGAACACTACCGCAGGCTGGGATTGGCTCTCTAAATTCACGCAGATACCCGTTGAACATATAGAGATCGACCGAGTGACAGACAGAAAGTCACTGGTCGATGTGCGAATGACCGCAAGCGTAGTCACGGACTTCTACCGTGACGGGATAACATCTTTTATTATTGTGTCAAGTGATTCGGATTTTTGGGGACTTATTGAGAGCCTGCCGAAAGCAAAGTTTCTCGTTATGTACGAATACGAGAAGTGTGGAACGGCGATCAAAAACGCCCTTGCACAGCATGGCATCTATTATTGTGCCATTGATGATTTCTGCACCGCAGGCACGGAGGAGTTGAAACGTGCCGTACTCTTTGCAGAGCTTGAAAAGCATTTGCCCTCACTCATTGGAGAGAATCCTCTGGAGCTTACTCACAAGATATATGAAGCCACAAAAGTGACCGCTACCATGAAAGAAATGGAGAACTTTTGCAATAGATATGTCAAGACATTGCGTCTGAAAGTGAACTCCGAAGGAAAATTCGTGATAGAGATCCAAACAATCTAAGAGGAACTCGCATGGCTTTCTATCAATATCATTAAGCTAATAAAATCAAGAAATAAAATTGCGTGAAAATATCTAAGCCCGGTGTATTTAAGGCCATCAGAAGAAAAAAGATTTTCAGATAAATTTGTAGCAATTACTTCATAGCTGTCATCTGATATTTTAAAGCGAACAATCCGTACAGGCAACTCATTAATAACAGTAGGCTCTGATTTTTTTTGAAGGAAGAAAATCAAAGGTACAGTTAAAACTTTTTTGCATAAAAAAGACCTCATACCGCTGTGAAACAGTATGAAGTCTGAAAAAATCTTAGATCACCAGCAGTAGCATACAGAGTAGATCGTTACTGTGCCGTTTGCTGCACCTGCATGGATCTGATCCAGCTTTCCGCCAAAATCGGAAGTGCCGAATGCTGACTTGCAGTTGTTGTAAGAATACTTTGCGTAGTAGTGTCCGTTTGCTGTGCCTGTTTCGCTTGGTGAAACCTTTGCCCACTCTGCTCCGCCTGACAAGCTCTGAAGAACAAATTCTACCTGATTCTGTGTCCCTGAGTATTCAACGTAGAAGTAGCCATTTGACTGAATGTCATATGCGTTGAAGCTTCCGCCATTCTTTGAAGTCATTGCTGAAACAGCCTGACCCCATGCTGAAGCAGTTGAAGAACCCCAGAAGATCGATTTGTAATTGCTGTCTGAACTGCTTGAAGAAGATGAGGAAGAACCTGATGTTGATTCAAGATACCAAAGCTGGCACTTTCCGCCCCAGTAGCTCCACTGGTTAATGTTTGCTCCGTCAGCTGTGTTCTGTTCGTAAACGTCAAGGCATGAGTGGCAGTCTGAGATCTTTGTCTTGATAGCATAAGCGTCGCCTATCTTTACAAGCTGGAATTTCTGACAGTCACCGCCGTGATACTGCCACTGGTTGATGTTAGCACCATTGTCCCTGCTCCAGTTGTATACGTCAAGACAGCTTTTGTAATTTGATGCACCTGTGTAAATAGTGTAATAGCCGTTTCCGTCGCTTACAAGCTTGAATTTCTGATTGTTTCCGCCTGTGCCTCTGTACTGCTGAACGTTTGTGCCGTTGTCAGCCTTTGCCTTGTGTACGTCAAGATACTTGCCGCTGAGTGCGCTCTTGATGTAATATGTTCCGTCAAGTCCGAGAACTCCGCCGTTGGAATCTGTTGAAGTTCCTGAAGGAGAACCGCCGGAAGAGCTTCCTGAACCGCTGTAAACTGAGCAGGTCTTAGAAGTTGCCTTAATTCCGTTTGAGCCGTTGATAAGTGTATTTCCCCATGAAGAAAGGCTTGAGCCGTCCCATGAGTTTGCAATGTCGAGGTAGCTCATGTCAGAGTTGTTGCCCTTCCATGACCAGCCAAGATAGCCTACGCCCTTGCTTGTGCAGTAGCTCATGATAGTAGCCTCATCAACGTCGCCGTTTGTGTGCTGACCGCCGAACTCGCCGATAACAACAGGCACACCGATGTTGAGTGCGTTATCAATGTTGTTTCTTACAGTTGATGCGTTTCCGCCTGCGTATTCATACATATGAATGGAGAATATGGTGTTCTTCTGTGAGTCTGCGTTGAAAACAGACTTACCGTAATCCTTGATGCTGTCAGGATACTGTCCCCAGCCTGCGCAGTCTACCATAAGCATATTTGTAATGCCTGCGTTTCTTACAGATTGGATAGCAGACTTGTAGCCGTCAGCCCATGCGCTTCCGTTCCATGTGCCGCACCACTCGTTTGCGATGTTTACGATAACATATTTCTCAGTACCGCTGAGAACGCTCTTCATTTCCTTCCAGTAGTCAACGCACTTGTTAAGATCATAAGTGCTGTCGCTGCCTGTTGCGTCATGTACTTCGAGAATGCATATCAGCTTGTTTGATTTGCACCAGCTGATGATGTTCTTTACTTCCTGTGCGCTTGTTTTTGTGTACTTTGAGCCGTTTGCAAGTACGACTCTTACGGTATTTGCGCCGTTGTTTGCAGCACCCTTGATAGAAGTTTCAGTCTTCTCTGTGTACCATGCATGGGCAATGTTCACGCCACGCATAACGAACTTGTTTCCATTAGCGTCATAGATACTGGTACCGCTTACATAAAATCCTGATGCCGCCTCTGCGGTCGGTGTTGTTATAAAACCGAAGCAGGTTATTACGGCAAACATTACAGCAACAAAAGTCTGTAATGCCTTTGCAGAAATAGTTTTGTTTTGTACCATAAAAAACTCCTCTTATCCAATTAATTTTTTAATACCGGTATTCTAAGGCAGCACTGTATTATCCTCGTGCGTTTCTGCCTTAACTTTGTCAACATAAAACATTATATTATTAGAAGTAAAAAAAGTCAACTAAAATATTTAAGTAGAACGTTTACACAAATTATTTTCGTATTTTAGCATAATTTTTCGTAGATTAATTGAACAATATGACTAATTTTTATCACATATGAAGTATAATATGTTGTATGTACACAAAACTCCGCTTTTAAATTTCAGAAAATTAAGAAACTTTTCGAAACAAAAATCGGTATATACGCTGCGTTGTGAGCATATATACCGATATAAAATTTCCTTTATATTGATTCTATCAAGCCGTCGGAATATATTTTTTTTTGTTCTCGTACAAATTCAGAGATCATAATCAGACCTCCTTCTTCTTGTGTGGTATCACCGTATTTTACATCCTCCACTTCACGAGCTAACTGAATGTCATGAGGCTTTCTATTTGTTGTATTTTTTCTTGACATTGTCACATCTTTGTGATAAAATTAGTAATATGTGAGAAATTATAGTGGAAAGGAAAAAATAATATGAGGTTATTTAAGCGGATGCTTACGACGGCAGTGGCAGTTTGTCTTGCACTGCAAAGTGCAGTGGTATGCTTCGGAGCTGAGGCAGAGGAGCAAATTCCTGCTGGCGGAGAGAAAGTCGGTCTTTATACGTCGGAGAACGATGAAGCCATTCAGTTGACTGAGGATATGTATAACAGTTGGTATGAAGGCGATCAGACGTATGACGGCACGGAAAAGACGCTTTATGGCTATTCACTTATGGATAGCAACAACTATTACCGGCTTACTGAGGACGAGGACTATGTTGTTACTTATGAGAACAACATAAACGTAGGTACTGCGACGGCTACTTTCACTGGTATAGGTAATTACACAGGAAGCTTTACAAAGAATTTCAATATCGTGCCAGCTGATATTTATAGTGCGGATATTGACTGCGAGTATGAGCAGAGCTACTGTGCCGGTAACCCTGTTCAGCCAAAACCTATTGTTACATACAATGATATTGTGCTTGCTGAGGGCGTTGACTATGAGATCGAATATGAGGACGACTGTGGCGAGCTTGGCTGGCATTATGCTTATATTAAAGGTATCTGCAACTTTAATGGAACCGATTCCTTTGAGTATAACGTTGTAGAGGCTGAAATATCCAGTGATAACATTTCTGTGGATGCCAGCTGCACCTACACGGGCTACGCTCAGACTCCTGCACCTGTTGTTACAGTTAGTGGTGCGGTGCTAAGATGTGGCGTTGATTATAATGTATCATACACAAACAATGTGAATGCCGGAACAGGCTATATGACCATAGCAGGAATGAACGGCTATACAGGATATGTGACAGTGCCTTTTACTATCAGCCCGAAAGCTGTTTCTAAGGTCGAGATACTAAAGATAGCTGATGTGGATTATACCGGTAATGCTGTCAGACCGAGCCTTTTTGTCAAGGCGGACGGAAATATGGTCAAGAGTTCCGACTATACTGTAACATATTACAATAACACAAATATAGGCACTGCGACGGCTGTTGTTACTCTTGGCGGAAACTACGAAAGCAGGTACCCTGTTTCGACAACATTCAAGATCATCCTTGGAAAGCCAAAGGGATTTAAGGCTACCGCTGAATCTACCACTTCTGTAAAGCTTAGCTGGAACAAGATCGGCAATTGCAAATACAGGGTTTATCGCTATGATCCAAAGAAAAAGACCTACAAGCGTCTGACGGTCACGAGTTCCACAAGCTATACTGACAAGAAGCTTTCAGAGGCAACGAGTTATACTTATGCCGTAAAGCTTGAATACAACTCTAAGACCGGTCCTTATATAACAGTAAAAGGCAACACGAAGTTATCCACACCGAAAATGACGGTAAAGGCTTATAATAAGAAAGTCACGATAAGCTGGAAGAAGAACACAAAGGCTGATGGATATCAGATATACTGGTGCAAGGGCGATGAGTGGACTATCCCACATAACGATTACTATAGTATGCCAAAGGATTGCTATAACGATTATGTTCAGCTCAAGAAGATAACAAAGAACAGCACAACCTCTTATACAAAATCAGACCTTTCAGGTTCAAAGAATTATCACTTCAAAATGAGGGCTTATAAGACCATAAACGGAAAGGTGGTTTACAGTAGCTGGACGGGTATCCAATGCAAGATAAACACTGTTTCAAGACTTAATGCGGCAACAAAAAAGAGCCACAGCACTTATAAGATCTACAACGTTCAGGGCAAGAAAACAAAGACCTCGACGCACACTCTTACAGCAGAGGAGAAGAAGATACTTAAAAACTTTGCCTCAAAGCATTTCAAGAAAGATTGGTCGGCGGCAAAGAAGATCGAATATACTGCGGATTGGATAAGAAAGAATTTGAAATATGGCAGGATACCAACAGGCTCGCATAGCAAGAATATCTTTGTTTACAAAGAAGGTCAATGTTCTGATTACAATGGCGCACTGGTGGAAATGATGGTTTATCTCGGCTATGACGCAAACCTTGTTATGGGCAACCGCAATGGCGGAGGACAGCACTTCTGGGGCGAGATAAAGATAGACGGAGTGACTTATCTGCTGGAAGTCGGAGAAAAGGTCTATGACAGCCCACAATGGAATTACAAGTGGCAGTTTATGTGCCTTAAATATTCTGAGGCTGACGGTGGTTACAAGAAAAACGGAAAGCTATACTAAAACGAAATGCTCTGCGGAGAGTGTGATCCCGCAGAGCATTTTTTTTGCTTTAATAAATTTGTGATACCTAACTTTTCAGTCGCTCTTTTTTTTGTTTTATAATGGCAAAAAAATCTTATGATACTTCTTGCCAAATCCCTTCCAATATATTATAATGTATTTAGAAGATCATATTTGAAAGGAACATATGGAAAATGAAAAACATTGTTACAGCCCTGATGCAGTTTGTGATACTTGTGGTCGCACTTGTCATTGTGACCTTTGCTATACCTAAGATCGCAGGAAACGATGACAGATATGATAAGTACATAGCTGAAAACTCAAAGCAGACCGTCACTGTGGGAAGTGCCTTTGGCGTTGTCAAAGACGGTGAAAAGGCTTCGTATACTGATATTGACAACAGCCTGAAAAATATCTTTAGTAAAGTGACTCCGTTGCAAAAGCCTGTGAATAAAATTCTGAACAGGCAGATAAGCTTCAAGCAGGCAAAGTATTTTGAATACTATTGGCTCACTGCACTTATCTCAGGCGTACTTTGCTGGATATTTGCGGCAGGCTTTCCGTTTAGGATAGGGCGAAAGGGCTTCAATGTGTTTGGTTCTGTGTATAATAACTTTTCAAAAGTTGTTCTTCTTGAAGATGAGATGACCCGTGAGGAATATGAGGTCGATCTAGGTATGACCATATGGGGACCTTTGTGGATAATCCTTATCGCTCTGCGTGCGACCTTTGCTATTACATGGGGCTTTATCCTGCCTTTTGTGATAGCCGCCAATCTTGCCATAGGCGTTATAAGAATAGTTGGAAATGTTATTATCGTCAGCGTCCGTGGTGCTGCCGCCGATGCAAAAAGGCACAGCCTCTCGCAAAAGCTTGACAAAACGACCTTTTCTATTTATCCTGAGGGCGGATATTTCAGAGTAGAGCAGGATCAGGACAATGGTCAGGGCGTATTTGTGAAAAATTATTGGAACGCTGTTGCGGCAAAGGCATTGTTTGAAATCGAAGCCGGAAATAAGTCTTTCAGCAAGGAGGATTCTGAGAAAAACATTCTTCGTGGGGATATAAAAGAGAAGAAGTTTTATGAAACATATCGTTTGCTCAGCCGTATAAAGGGTCTTTTCAATAATGATATCAAGAGTAAAAAAGCAATTATCACCGCTTCATTAAAGAATAAAGAGGGTGGCTATGAATACAGATTTATTGCTGAACCGGAATTGTACCATGTTTATATGGTGGGTGATGAAACAGCAGAAAACCTTAGCCATAAGGATCTGAAAATAGATTTTAATGCCGCAATGCTTCTTGACCTGCTTGACTTTGACCGAAAGGGTCAAAGATATGATCATAATGATTTTCTTAACTTGTATTACGCTGATAGTGATGAATTTACGGCCAAACTTATGAATTATAATCATAAGTTGATAGCAAAGTTTGGCAGAAACAGATATGACGAGTATTTTGAACAGCACAAACAGCAGATAATCGAACACCGCCGATATAAAAAGTTTTCGGCTGTGGGAGAGGACGAAGAGTGAGATAATAAGTATTTGATATAATAAACCAGCCTCCCACGGAATTGTTTCTGTGGGAGGCTTTGCTTTCCGTACACCAAATCACCTACCGCTTGTGCAACTTTTTTGCCGTTTGTGCAAATATTATTGACTTTTTGTTAAGAATCATAGATAATTATTATAAATATTCATGCTGTTAATTAGAGTTGCTTGTTAAACAATGAAAATGAGAATAATAGAAAACTCAGCGAAAGTGCTTGTGCAGACGATGAGCTATGATACTGAAACAGTTGGGTGAGCAATGGTGGACACTATGGCGACTGTCATAATGTCAGATGAAGAGAGGTGAAATATGGATAAAAAGATAAAAGCTTTTTTTGCAGCTATGGGAATTGCCACGGCGTTGTTAGTGCCTGTTTCTGCATCTGCGGATAATTCTGACTCAAAAGTGCAGGTGAGCATCGACATCACTTGGGACTCTTTAGAGTTTACCTATACAGACGGGCAGTGGGATCCTGAGACCCACTCATATAAAGGTGGCGGTTGGTCTGACAGCGGCGGAAATTTTACTTTGACAAACACAGGGAATGTGGGTGTTATGGCGGATTTTTCATACAAACAAGCAGAGGGCATGGACGAGATAAAAGGCTATTTTTCAAGCAGTGAGCTAATAGTGCCTATTTCAGAAAGCCGAAACAGCAAACTTACTTTGTCGGGTAAACCGACAGCGCATTTTGAAAGCATGACGGTCGGCACGGTTACAGTGAATGTTACCACTGATGATTCGGGAGATGCAGGCGACAGTACGATAACAGGCTGGTATAAGGATGAGGAAACCGGCGATTGGTACTATTATGATAAGAACGGCAAATTGGTCACAGGTTGGTTTAAGGACGGCGGAACTGAATGGTATTATGCCGATGAAGACGGCAAGCTTGTCAGAGGTTGGTTCAATGACGGTGGAAATGATGGGCGTTATTCTGGTGATGACGGAAAATTGCACTCAGATTGGGTCAAAGTGAATGATGATTGGTACTATTTTGACTGAGACGGTTCAATAGCAAAGAACACCACTATTGACGGACGATATATTGGACTTGACGGCAGGTGGGACGGGATAGGCGACGCACCAAATACATAAATAATGATGATTTGTAAAGGATTAATTACTTATGAAAAGGACGATCTCGACCATAATGGCATTAGCACTTGCGGCAACACTCAGTACGGTGGTGTTTGCAGCGGAGAATGATGACGGAAACATCAAAAAGAATATCAGTGTAAAGGCAAAGTATGTGGAGGATATCAAAGCCTCAAAAACTATCCAGGCTGACGTTGTATGGGGTAAAATGGAGTTTACATACAATATGAGCGGAACAAAGACTTGGAATGCAAAAACTCATGAATATGATATCGACACAAATGGCAAATGGTCTGCAAAAGGTAATGATATAAGCGTTACAAACCATTCAAATACGGATATCGACGTTGATTTTACATATGAGCCACTTGATAAATACAGCTTGGTAAAGGGCGAATTTACATATGATGAAGTCACAATACCAACAGCTGAAAACAAGGCTGTCGATGACGAAATTCTAACAATAAGCACAGATCTCACCCTCAGCGGTGGGCTTCCATCGGACGTCACGGATCTCACAAAAGTAGGAAATGTGGCAGTAACTATCGCAGAGGCAGTGCATTGATCGGCTTGACAATGCCGGAATCATAAATGTGTGTTACTGTTTAGGCTTTCCTGAATTACCCTTGAAAGGGAATTATGACAACAATAAATTTAAGCTATATTTTGCTGATAGCGGTTTATTGGTAGTGATGCTTGATAATGAAGCTCAAGATGATCTTTGGGCAAATAAAATTCCACAGAAGTTGAAATAGCCTGAATTCCACAACAGTTGACAAAACTGCAAAAATATGATATAATTTTCAGGTAATAATTTAAGGGCAATGACGCTCCGTGTACTTTTCACGGGGCGTTTTTTGTTTTTTTGTGGGGGTGTTTTCTGTGAAGGTCAGTAAAAAGAAGGGCAGAAGTGTGCTCAAAAGCCGCAATATCACCATCTGTGCAGTTGTGGTGTTTCTTCTTATTACTGCTCTTACTTTAATGAGCAGCAGATATATGTCCCGGTGTATCGACAGAGAGAATACCGCACAATCAAACAGGGGAGAGCTTTCTGACCTTGGGCAGGAGCTTGCGGACGCTTCCGATTATCTTACCGATGAAGCTAGAAAATTCTCCGTAACAGGAGATATCGAACATCTTTATAACTATTGGTATGAGGTCTATGAGGAAAAGACCCGTGACCGTGTTATAAATAGCCTTTCCGCTCTTGATCCTCCTGAGAACGAAACTGCGCTTCTTGCGGAAGCCAAAAAGTATTCTGATACTCTCATAAAGACCGAAACGGTGTCAATGAAGCTTATGCTCACTGCAAAAGGCATAACAGCTAAACAGTATGGCGACAGCAAGGGAGGCAGGTTGGCCGAGTATGTTTCCATTGTGGAGGATACGCCACTGCCTGAGGAATACAGCGGACTTAGCCCTGATGAAATGAAAGAGCGTTCCCGCGAGATACTTTATGACAGCTTTTATAACGATTCTAAAACCATGATAATGTCGCCTATAGAACGCTTTCGTCAGGCTCTTAATAAACGTCTTGATGCAGAGGTGGAAAGCGCTGCCGCAGGACGTGAAACTGCACTGGTGATACAGCTTGTGTGTTCAGCGAGCGTGCTAGTTATTGTGGGCATAGTACTGATAGTTTTTGAAAGCCTTTATGTCAGACCTATAAACGACTACTCTGAGAGCCTTTCAAAGCGTAATGAAAATTCTGCCGAATTTGACCTTTCAAACGTCCGTGTGTCACCAAAGGGAGCGTATGAGCTTTTTCGATTTGGCGAGCTTTTCAACCGCCTTTCGCAGATACTTCAAAATGAGCTTAAAAAGCGTGAAACAGCCGAGGCACAAATGCGGCAGGCTAAAGAAGAAGCAGACAGGGCGAACAGTGCAAAAAGTGATTTTCTTGCACAAATGAGCCATGAGCTTCGCACGCCGCTTAATGCTATCACAGGCTATCTTTATATGCTTTCAAATACCAGTCTTAATGATGCTCAGAAGAGATATTGCACTAATATAAACACAGCCTCAGAAAATCTTCTTGGTCTTATAAATAACGTTCTTGACTTTTCCAAAATAGAGTCGGGAAGCTTGCAGCTCGAATATACAGATTTTGACCTTGTGAAGCTTATAAGCGACACTTATTCCATAATGGAAAGCACAGCCATAGCAAAGGATATCCCATTGCGTCTTGATATATCGGGGAATTTGCCTAATTTCGTCTGCGGCGACCCTTTGCGATTAAGGCAGGTGCTTGTAAATCTAATTGGAAATGCGGTGAAGTTCACGGATAGGGGCGAGGTGGTCTTTAGCTGTAAATATCAGGAAACAAAGGGCAGAAGCGTTGTTATCATGTTCAGCGTTTCTGACTCAGGGGAGGGCATACCTCAAGACAGGCTTGAGAGCATTTTTGAGCCTTTTATCCAAAGCGACGCAGGAGTGACAAGACGTCACGGCGGAACAGGTCTGGGGCTTCCTATCTCACAATCTATCGTCAAGGCGGCAAGCGGCGGTAAATACAGCATAGAGGTTACATCTCAGCTTGGAAAAGGCTCGTGCTTTAGCTTCCTTATGCCATTTGATATTGCAGAGTCGTCACAGGTGCAGAGCGAAAATGGTACTTCTCAGGGCGTGCCTGTTGAAAAGGCTGTCATTTTGTTGGTGGACGACAACAGTGTGAACCTAGATATCGAAAGTGAGATATTAGGCACATACGGCTTGCAGGTGGATACCGCCGACAGTGGCTTAAAGGCTATAGAATATTGCAATAGCCACAGCCCTGATATGATAATTCTTGACCTGCATATGCCTGATATGGACGGCTATGAAACTGCAAGACACATAAGAGAGCTTCCTGATTTCGGACTTACGCCAATAATCGCTCTTACCGCCGACGTTGTTTCGGGCATAGAACAGAAAGCCTATGAAGCAGGCATGGACGGCTATATCTCAAAGCCTTTCCGACCTGATGATCTTAGAAAAATGATATACAAGCATTTGCACATAAGGCGTGAAATGCCCGAAAAAGCTACAGAGCAGGGTGATGAGGTGTTTGATTGCGTTGCCTGCCTTGACGCTTTGGGTGGAAGCAAAAGCATACTATTTGATATAATAAAGCGTTTTATTTCCGAACACGGAAGCGACCAGAAATATATCTGCCAGCATATCGAAGCGGGAAACTATATGAACGCGCGGATTATACTCCATGACGTTATAGGGATTTCGGGCAATCTTTGTTGCAGAAAGCTTCATGAAAGTGCAAAGGCATTAAGTGATATTCTCAAATCTGATGCACCGCAAAATGCTGATACAAAAGACTTTGAGGAGCAGTGGGAAAAGGCAGTGAGCAGGCTTGAAGAATTTTTGCAGCTTGATGATGACAGCATGGTGCAAAATGCAGAGAGCCAGAAAAACTCACAGCTTGTAAAAGAGCTTTTAGACCTTTGTAAAGCCTTTGATATCTCTGCGGCGGAATATTTTCAACAGCATAGGGCAGAGTTTAAAGAGTGCATGGAAAAGACGAAATTCAGGCAGCTTGAAGAATACATAAACAGATACGACCTTCTCAGCATCACACAGTCTGAGGATTTATGGAGGTGACAAGTGTGTATAAGATACTTTTGGCAGAGGACGACGCAGATATGCGCTTTATCTACTCACGAATGTCGGTGTGGAAAGAATGTGGCTTTGTTATAGCAAAAGAGGTGTCAAACGGCAAGGACGCTCTTGCGGCGCTTAAAGCCGAAGCTTTTGACCTTGTGCTGACGGATATAAGAATGCCGTTTATTGACGGCATAGAGCTTCTTGGAAAGATAAACGAGCTTGGCATAGATGTGGCAGTGGCTTTCATAAGCTCATATGACGAGTTTGAATATGCACGAAAAGGGCTTGTGCTTGGGGCGTTTGACTATCTTTTAAAGCCAGTCAATGAGCAAAAGCTTGGAGATATGCTAAGACGTGTAACCGAAAAGCTTGAAGAGAAGAAGGTTGAAAACACCTGCTCAGACTATGTGCTTTCGGCACTTGAAGCCGTGGGCAAAAGTAGCGGAGACAGCTTTACTCAGGATATCTGCACATATTTTTCAAATACAAGCTGTCGGGATATCTCAGTTGAGCAGGCGGCGGAGCATTTTGGCTTCAGCCGTGACTATTTCGGCAAGCTTTTCAGGCGGCAGATAGGGGAAAGCTTCAGCAAATTCAGCACCCTTGTGAAAATAGAATACGCCAAAAAGCTTTTGCGGCAAAGCGGAATGAAGGCCTATGAGATAAGCGAGGAGCTTGGCTATTCAAGTGCAGACTATTTCACAAAGGTGTTTAAAGAGATAACGGGCGTTTCCCCTGCACAGTATAAACAATCATTGTGACTTGTCTGAAAAATATAGGATTTTCTCTGATTTTTAGTGTTTTTATCTTTTGACCCTTGTGCTATACTATAAGCACAGGAGGTGATAGAAATGGACAATTTCGTTATTACCATAGCAAGAGGTTTCGGAAGCGGAGGAAAGCAGATCGGACTTGCTCTTTCAAAACAGCTTGGGATACCTTGCTATGAAAGCCAGATACTCAGCATGGCTTCAAACTACAGCGGAATAAACAAGGATCTGTTTTTTCAGGTGGACGAAAAGCTGAGGGGCTACCACCTTATCAAAAGACTTATGAAGTCTGCGAACAAGGACGATATCGTTGAGCCGACGGACAAGAGCTTCATTTCCGACGTTAATCTTTACAATATTCAGGCGAAGATAATCAAGGAGCTTGCCAAACAGCAATCCTGCATTATCATTGGAAAATGTGCAAATCACCTGCTGCGTGACTATGAAAACACCGTAAGCGTGTATATAGAAGCTCCAAGAGCTTTCTGCGTGAAAAATGTTATAGAACGTCTTGGCGTTACCGAAGAAGAAGCTCACAGAATGATCTATCAGACCGACCGCTATCGTGCCGATTACTATAAGTATTACACGGGCGGTGAAACGTGGACAAATCCGGTGCTTTACGATATGGCCCTTAATTCTGACCGTATGGGAATGGATAAATGCACGGAGCTTATCATTCAGTATCTGAAGATAAAGCTTGGTGAGGATATCCTCGGTAAAAAAGGTACAGCGGAAAATGATAAGGCGCTTAAGCAGCTTGGTCTGTTTTAGGTAAAAAACTTAATATTACAACAATGAAGTTGGTTTATCTGTCAAGGGAAAATACCCTTTAGAGCAGAGAGCCAATTTTTTTATTGCATTTAGTATGGAAAAGTAAAATGAATTGGAGGAAAACACTATGAAAAAGACAAGAATGAAGAGATTTTTAGCGGTGCTTTCAGCAGCGGCTCTGGCGGCAACAATGCTCACAGCCTGCGGTTCAGGAGGAGGCTCAAGCAGTGGCGACGGCGACACAGTTAAGGTGGGACTTCTTCACTCCCTCACAGGCTCAATGGCTATCAGTGAAAAGTCAGTTCGTGACGCTGAGGTGCTTGCTATCAAGGAGATAAATGCCGCAGGCGGTGTAAATGGCAAGCAGATAGAATACGTTGAAGAGGACGGAGCTTCCGAGCCGTCAACATTCGCAACAAAGGCTGAAAAGCTTATTGACAGCGAGGGCGTTTCAACTATCTTCGGCTGCTGGACTTCATCATCAAGAAAGGCTGTTAAGTCTATCGTTGAGGAATACGGCTCACTTCTTTGGTATCCTGTTCAGTATGAGGGTATGGAAAGCTCATCGAATATCGTATACACAGGCGCAGCGCCAAACCAGCAGATCGTTCCTGCTATCGATTATCTGCTTGATCAGGGCTATAAGAAGTTCTTCCTCCTTGGTTCTGACTACGTTTTCCCAAGAACAGCGAACATGATAATCAACGCACAGCTTGAAGCAAAGGGTGCAAAAGCCGTTGGTGAAGAGTATGCAGATATGGATCAGACGGATTTTGCAGCTATCATCTCAAAGATCGAAGCTGCAAAGCCTGACGTTATCATCAACACTCTTAACGGAACAGGCAACGTTTCATTCTTCAAGCAGATGTCTGAAAAGAACTATACAAGCAAGGATTACATGACAATGTCATTCTCTATCGCAGAAGAAGAGGTCGCTACAATTGGCGCTGATATCCTTAAGGGTCACATGGTATCATGGAACTATTATCAGACAACAGACACAGAAAAGAACAAGGAATTTGTTAAGGCATATAAGGATGCGTACGGTGAGAACAGAGTAACATCTGACCCTGCGGAAGCCGCATATGACGCAGTTTACCTTTGGAAAGCAGCCTGCGAAAAAGCAGACAGCTTTGAGCCTGAGGACGTTATCAAGGCGGTTGAATCAGGTGAGATATCCTTTGACGCACCGGAAGGCACTGTAACTATCCAGGGCGACAATCACCACCTTGTAAAGCCTGTAAGGATCGGTCAGGTGGGCGACGACGGACTTATCAACGAGATCTACGCAACTGATCCTGTTGCTCCAGACCCATATCTCTCAACTTATGATTGGGCAGTTAAGGCAGGAATCCAGCCTCTTGAATAAGCATATTTCATAATAAATCCTCTGTAAGTATCCTTTAATGCACAGTCAGTAATTTGGCTGTGCATTATTAAGGGCACGAAAGGACGTGGCAAAAATCTATGGATCGTTTTATAAACACTATGTTCAACGGCGTAAGCCTTAGTTCTATCATACTACTTTCTTCTCTCGGTCTTGCAATAACTTTCGGGCTTATGAGAGTAATAAACATGGCTCATGGAGAGTTTGTGATGATAGGCGCATATACGACATATGTCGTTCAGCAAATATTCGTAAAATACTGTACCGAAAGCATTCGTGACGTTTATTATTTTGTTGCTATCCCTGCCGCATTCGGCGTTACGTTCATTCTTGGAAGCTTGCTTGAAAAGTTTATCATCTCCCGATTATACGGGCGGGAGATAGACAGCTTGCTTGCAACATGGGGCATAAGCCTTATTTTACAGCAGGCGGCAAGAAGCATTTTCGGCACACAGGGCGTAAACGTAACAGCACCGTCATTTCTGAACGGTGGAATAAAGATAGGCGGCTGTACATTCTCATACAACAGACTTTTCATCATTCTTCTTGTGGCGCTTTGTCTGCTTCTGGTGTGGTTTATTATGTATAAGTCAAACTTCGGCAAGCGGATGAGAGCGGTTATGCAAAACAGAACAATGGCAAAATGTATGGGCATAAACTCACGCAAGGTGGATAACATCACCTTTGCTATCGGCTCAGGTCTTGCCGGTATCGCAGGCTGCTCGGTGGCGCTTCTTGGTTCTATCGACTCGACAGTTGGTCAGAGCTACATAGTAAACAGCTTTATGGCAGTCGTTCTCGGCGGCGTTGGCAAGCTTCTTGGTACTGCTATCGGCTCTGTGATAATAGGCTCTGCAAGCATTTTCACAGAGAATTATACTTCATCAACTATCGCAAAAGCTATCGTTCTGCTTATCGTTATTATCTTTTTGCAGAAGCGTCCACAGGGACTTTTCGTTATCAAGAGCAGAAATCTCGACGAGTAAGGGAGGTGTTTCGGTCAATGAAAGTTAGCGGATTTTTCAAAAAGAGAGGGGCGGCTATAAGCTTTCTTATAATAGCAATAATACTTGGCATCATGCCGTTGCTTCTTAATGCCGGAATGCTCTCCGGTTCATCTACAGTTATATTTCTCGGCAAGTGTATGGCGTTCGCCATTGCCGCAATGGGTATCGATCTTATATGGGGATATACAGGTATCCTGAGCCTTGGTCACGGACTTTATTTCGCACTTGGCGGATACTGCATGGCAATGTACCTTAAGCTTCAGGAAACAGGCGGAAAGATAACGGACTTTATGCACATAGGCGGACTTGATGAACTTCCTCTTATCTGGAAGCCTTTCAATTCCTTTGCTCTGACCCTTATCCTTATTATAGCAGTACCCTCAGTGGTGGCGTTTATTATCGGATATTTTATCTTTAAAAACAGAGTAAAGGGCGTTTATTTCTCTATCATCTCACAGGCACTCACATGGGCGGCTTATTCTATCTTTATCGCACTTTCTTCCTATACGAACGGAAACGTGGGTATCACAGAGATAAAGACCATTTTCGGAAGCATAAAGGGCAATCTTCACCGAAACGAGATGTTCAAGCTTTATTATCTTGCGCTTATTCTTATGACCCTTATCTTTGCACTGTCAAGATTTCTTGTTAGCCGCAAGTTCGGCAAGCTTCTTATCGCTATCAGAGATGGCGAGAACAGAACATATTTCTCAGGCTATAAGGTAAGCGCATATAAGAACTTTATCTATGTTCTGTCTGCGGCACTGGCTGGTATCGCAGGTGCAGTTTTTGTAAATTTCAACGGAAGCATTACTCCGTCACAAATGACTATTTCCTATTCTATCACAATGGTCATATGGGTAGCTGTCGGCGGCAGAGGAACGATAATAGGCGCTGTTATTGGTGCGCTTCTTATAAATCTCTGCGAGTATAATCTCAGCTCAGGAAGCATGGTTGAGATATGGCAGTATATAATCGGCGCAGTGTTCTGCGTGACTATCATATTCTTCAAGAGCGGTATCGTTGGCATCGTCAGCGAACAGCTCCCAGCACTTTTCCGCAAGCTTAAAGCAAATGGCAAAGACAAGGCAAAGGAGGCGGCGTAAAATGGCTGCAGATACAAAGACAAATGACGTTGTTCTTGAAATAAACAATATTTCCGTTTCCTTTGACGGCTTTTACGCTCTCACAGAGGTGAGAACAAAGGTCATGCGCAACAGCATACATTTTTTCATCGGACCCAACGGCGCTGGAAAGACCACGCTTCTTGACATAATCTGTGCAAAGACAAAGCCCACCTCCGGCACAGTTATTTTCCACCCCAAAGGCAGAGAAGCCGTAAGGCTCACAGGCATGAAGGAATATAAAATCGTGCAGGAGGGCGTGGGAAGAAAGTTTCAGGTACCATCTGTATTCGTAAACCTCACTGTGGAGGAGAACATGATACTTTCTCTAAAGGGTCACAAGGGCATACTTGATTCTATTTTCAAAAAGCCTTCAAAGGAGGATATGGAAAATATCCGCTCGACGCTTGAACGTGTGGGACTTGAGGATAAAGCGTCAGAACGTGCAGGCAGTCTTGCTCATGGTCAGAAGCAGTGGCTTGAGATAGCGATGCAGCTTGTGCAGAAGCCTGAGATAATAATGCTTGACGAGCCTGCCGCAGGCATGGGTAAGCCCGAAACTTTCCGAACGGGCGAGATCCTAAAGGAGATAAAAAAGGATTGCACTATTATCGTTATCGAGCATGATATGGACTTTGTAAAGCAGGCAGCTGATATCGTAACTGTGCTTCATGAGGGCAAAATGCTCATGGAGGGCAACATCGGCGACATACTTGCAGACAAGACAGTTCAGGCTGTTTATCTGGGAAGAGGAGGCGAGTAAAATGCTAAGCTTGAAAAACGTTGACTCATATTACGGTGAGAGCCGTGTTATAGAAAACCTGAGCTTTGAGGTAGAAAAAGGCGGGATAGTGGGGCTTATAGGCAGAAATGGCGTTGGCAAAAGCACCACTCTCAAAAGCATAATGGGAATTGTAAAGACCCCGAAAGGCGAGATAATATTTGACGGGGAGAACATCATCAAAAAGCCTGTCTATGAGCGTGTAAAGCTTGGCATAGGCTATGTTCCACAGGGACGTGATATTTTTTCACGGATGACAGTTGAGGAAAATATCGAGCTTGGATTGCAGCCAAAGGGCGGTAAGGGCAAGGTGCCTGATTATATATATGATCTATTCCCTATACTTCCGAAGTTTGCAAAGCGTAAGGGCGGCGACCTTTCAGGCGGTCAGCAACAGCAGTTAGCAATTGCAAGAGCCCTCGCAGCAGAGCCGAAGATACTTATTCTTGACGAGCCTACAGAGGGCATACAGCCGTCGATAATTCAGGATATAGGAGCGGCGATACAGAAAATAAACGAGTGGAAAGGCATAACAGTGCTTCTTGTGGAGCAGTATTTGGATTTTGTTCTTGAAAACACCAACAAGCTTTATGTAATGGAAAAGGGCGAGATAGTCTATGCTAACGAAACAAAGCTTGCAGACAAGGACGAGGTACAAAGACTCATGACGGAATAGTATTTTTAGGCAAGGCGGTGATGGAATGTTTGAAAAAGCGGAGATACTTATTGTTGACGATATGCCTGAGCATATAGCCTTTGCAGGCACTATACTGCGAAACGAGGGCTTCGGGGTGCTTGGGGCGACAAGTGCAAATGCGGCTCTTAAAATGACAGAAAAGAGCAAGCCTCACCTTATCCTTTTGGATATCAAAATGGAGGGCATGGACGGTCTGGAGCTTTGCAGGCATTTCAAATCTGATGAGGAAACAAAGGAGATACCTGTTATCTTCATGACTTCTGAATCCGACCCTGCCATGATAAAAAAGGGCTTTGAGCTTGGGTGCTGTGACTATGTTGTGAAGCCGTTCACAAAAGAGGAGCTTTTGGCACGAGTTAAAACTCACCTTGAAATATACAGCAAGCGCAGAAAGCTTGAGGAGGCAAATAATGAGCTTAGTCTGTTTTGTTCGGCAATATCTCACGATCTGCGTTCGCCGCTGAATGTTACGCAGATGTTGGCGGACACGCTGAAAGAAGACATACGAGCAGGCAACACAGAGGACGCATTGAAGATAGCTTCAATGATAGAGGGCAAGACTGCAAAGCTTATCACAATGATAGAACGTCTTCTTAGTTTCTCAAAAATGTGCAGCATCGAGCCGGAATATGAAACGCTTGATATGAATGAATTAGTAAGTGATATCTTCGATGAGTGCAAGTCCGCTGAGCCTGAGAGAAATATAACACTTATTGAGGGTAGTTTGCCGCAAATAAGCGGTGATGATGTGCTGGTGAGAATGCTTGTGAAAAATCTTATGACGAATGCTTTCAAATTCACCCGACACAGGCAGAATGCTGTTATAACAGTGTCTGCGATACCTGACGAAAGCTATGGTGTGATATCCTTCAGAGATAATGGCACAGGGTTTGACATGGCATATGCTGACAAGCTTTTCGGCGTTTTTCAGCGGCTTCATCTTGACGAAGAATACGAAGGCAGCGGCATCGGGCTTGCCACGGCAGACCGCATAATAAAGCGTCATGGTGGCAGGATAGAAGCATATGGCGAGGTTGACAAGGGTGCAGAATTTACTCTGTATTTTCCTAAATAGCTATAAAAGCTGTACTGTTTGTTTGATGCTCTCGGCTGATTTTTTTTCATACAAATGAGAAGGTTAGGCAGCTTTTTTCACGCTGCAATGAACGGCATGGCGGCAAGGGACAAGATGTTCGCTATACTTGACGAGCCGACAGGCAATCTTGACAGCATTAACGAAGCGGTGATACTCAAAGTGCTCCGTGACGAAGGCGCAGGCGGAACAGTGGCAGTGGTTTGGGTGTGCCATGTGGTATATTTTGTTTTTGGCGTTAAGACTATCCGCGAGGAAGAATAATATAGCGGTACTCTCAGTGGGAGTGCCGCTTTTTGATATATCTTTAATAATTATTAACAAAATATCACAAAATTACTCTATAAATAGTTGTATTATTAAATCATATAATTATGACGGTAGAAAATGCCGTTAAAAATAACGGAGGAAAGAATATGTCATACAACGAATTTTTACCAAGCTACTCTATTGGCGACGACTGCTACAAAGAAATACCTTATGTTACCCGACGTTATGGAAAAACCGCTGTTGTTATCGGCGGCAAGACCGCTATGGAAAAGGCTAAGCCTGAACTGCTTGCGGCTCTCGACGGCTCTGACCTTGAGATAACCGACTTCATATGGTATGGCGGCGACTCAAATTATGAGAACATTGAAATGCTTAAAGCTATGCCGGAAGTGCAAAATGCAGATATGGTCTTTGGCGTTGGCGGCGGACGTTCCGTTGATACTGTAAAGACCCTTTGCGACAGAATTGACAAGCCGTTTTTCACTTTCCCGACCCTTGCTTCAAACTGCGCTTCCTGCACGGCAATATCTGTTATCTACAACGCTGACGGCACTTTCAAGGAATACGCTTACCTCAAAGCACCTGCACTTCATACTTTCATCAACACAAAAATAATCGCAGAATCACCTGAAAAGCTTTTCTGGGCTGGTATCGGTGACGCTCTCAGCAAAGAGTACGAGGTGGTCTTTGCCTGCCGTGATAAGGATATGACCCATACGCCTTTGCTTGGCAGAGTTCTTGCAGAGGCATGCACAAAACCGCTTGTATCCTACGGAAAAAAAGCACTTGAGGATTGCAGAGATAACGTTTCTTCAAAGAATATCGAGCAGATAGCTCTTGATATCATCATTACAACAGGTCTCGTTTCAAATTTTACTGTTCACCAAAACAACCCCGACCCAAAGGACGATTACTATTATAATTCATCTCTTGCCCACTGTGTTTACTATGGCGCTTCGCTGTTTCCAAAGTGCGAGCATGATCACCTCCACGGAGAGATAGTTTCATTCGGTGTGCTTTGCCTGCTTACGTATGACAAGCAGTATGAAGAACGTCAGCGCATTTTTGAGTTCAACCGCAGTATAGGTCTGCCATGCACATTAGGAGAGATAGCTCTGACAGAAGAAGATGTCCCAGCCATTGCACATAAGGCGGCAAGCGTTGTTGAGTGGACTTATGTTCCTGGCGAGCCTTCGGAAGAAAAGTTTATTAAGGCGATACTTGATACTGATAAGGCAGGAAAGGAATTTCTAGCAAAGAGAATATAAGCGCCTTTCCTTTAATAACATCAATAAAAATGATGCTTTGGTCATTAGATCAAGGCATCATTTTTTTATGCAATGTTAATAAGAGATAAGCTCATTAAAAAGCTTTACAGCAAATCTGTCTGTCATTCCTGCAATGAAATCTATTATTGCCTGTGCATAGATCAAATTTGTTTCTAGGCTTCCATATATTTTTATGTTTTCACAATTCAAAGCTTCGGATCTTAATTCTCCGGCGGGTACAATATCAGTAACACAATATTTTGCAAGCCATTTTTCAAAAGAAGATATAAGTAAAGGGTAATATCTTTTTGCCATATCAAGTGATTCAAAAGAATGCTTTCCGTCATATAGTTTGTACAACGTTTCAAAGATCTGCGATAAAACCAGCTCAGAATACTTTTTGAACGCATCAAAACGCTCGTTGTTATATATCTTATCGTAGTTGAATTTCTTTATGGTATTCAACTGCGCAAGAAATTTATCGCTAAGGCATATACCTTTTTCGGGAGAGCTGTTCTGACATACGTCAATAATAAGATTATGCATTATTACTGTTGTGTTGATAGCGTTTATATCGTTTGCCTGTGCCATTTTTTTCAGAGTATGCTTCGCTTCGTCGTCAATAAAGCCTAACTGAATTGCATCCTCGATATCCCGTCCGACATAAGCTATCTTGTCAGATAATTTTACAACGCACCCCTCCCATGTTACAGGTGCATACTGACCTGCTTCCTTAAAATCTTCTTCTAATGATATAAATACTGTTCTTGGCTTTGTTCCGTTTTCATCGACCTCACCGCAATGCGAGATTATTCCGTCACGGACCGCATATGTCAGATCAAGATTTTTGTAATCGTTGTAATTGTCAGCCAGCAGTTCAACTTTATCTACAAAATATAATCCGTTTTTTTCATGCCAGAATTTCATATCTTTAGAAATATAATTCTGGCAAAGCTTTGTTAGAATAGTTTCACCATGATGCCCAAATGGAGCGTGACCCAGATCATGCCCCATTGCTATCGCCTTTGTAAGCTCCGTGTTTAAACCGAGATTACTTGCAATAGTGCTGCTGACAGATTCAACATGAGCAACGTGTTCCATTCTTGTGCAGATGTGGTCGTTATCTATATTATAAAACACTTGGGTTTTATGCTTCAACCGTCTATATGCTGTGGAATGAAGTATTCTTGTGTAATCTCGTGCAAAAGGACTTCTTACATCATCTGCTCTGTTGTATAACGCCGAGGAACGAGCAGTTAATTTCTCCCAATTTGCATTTTCAGGAGTTGCTGCAACCTCTGAAAATGGTCTGTCCGCTTTATTTGTCATAAGACACCTCCTATAATTTTTTTAATGCTTTTCTGATATATGTAAAAAAATTATTCGTTAGCTATTTTCAGTATAGCACATTCTGTTGTGCTAAGTCAAACGCTATTCACACTTTGTTTTTTTTATCAAAGCCAACTGCCTGTCCACCCTCTCCTTGATTTTCCTGCGAAAATCATATGGCGAAAGCACCTCAACCACAGGTCCGAATGACAATAAACGTATTATTATCTCATTTTCATTCTGCTCATCATATTTAATAGATACCATACATTCACCGCTGTCCTCATCAAAGACCGACTCTTTTTCAAGCTCTGCAAATTCAAGCATAAAACGATTTACCGCATTTCGCTCGTTAAGTATCTTTATTTTTGCCTGCTTTTTCTTGTCTGTGACAGCTAAAAAGCTCTCAGGCGTTATATCCGTCAGCTTAGTGAGTGTTACCTGCGACAGATTTATAATTCCGCTGTCCACCATTCTGCGCTTTTGGTATCGGTTCACATATACCCTGAACTTGTTGTTTTTGGCAGAGTATTCGATTTTTGTGGGCAGAAAATAGTGTGTGATGCGGTTGTCTTTTCTTGTCTGAAAGCTTATTCTGATAAGCTTTTTGCCATGGATAGCCGAGAGTATATCTCGAAAATGCTGTATGTATTGTGGGTCATGAAAATCATCACCGTCAGAATATTGGTCAAAGCAGGTCAAAAAGTTTCTCTGATATAGCTTTTTCGCACCAAGCAGTTCCGCCAACTGCGACTTTTGCTCAGTGTCAAGAAACAGACCGCTTCTCGGGTCGCTTAGCACCGCACAAAGCCACGCTTTTTCAAGTGCCGTCAGCGGGATATGAGGCTCTTTTTTCAGGATAGATCTGTATACGCTGTCCTCTTTTTTCAGCAAGCCATATCCGCCCTCGCCTGTGAGCTTAGGTTCGAGGAAAAGAACACTTTCAGAAAAGCCGTTCTGCCTGATGATATCTGTTATCTCAGCCTTTGTGACAGTGCGCTTTTTCAGTATTTTCTCCGTTATGCTGTAATAGGTGCTGTATATTTCCGAAAACAGTTTCATTCGTAAGCACCTCCGTATATTTCATAAAGCCTTGCAATATCTGAATCAAATTTATCCTGCAATTCCTCGTTTGTTGTTTCAAATGCCGCTATCCTGCCGATGAACGTTTTTATCCATGGGAAGGCTTCGTTAGCGTCAAAAAGGTCAATGTCAAAGGAGTAAAGCCCATTTGATATCTTTGCGACAGTACCGTTTCTTTTTTCACGCTCCAAACGTTTTACCACAAACATTTCTTTCGTTTCGTCTACCGCTATTTCCATGTGAATATGCTCTTTTTGTCCGTATCTGCGTGATTTTCCGAAGCTAGTTCCCCATAAAAACCTGCGGTTGTCCTCATAATATCTGTAATATGTATCATAGTCAGCTACCACATCAAGGGGAGTCACTTTCACTATGGAATCCACCCTTAAAGACATCAAACGTTTCTGCTTTGTGAAATACATGATAAGATAATTTCTTCCTGTCTGCACCGAGCAATGTATCTTCAGCACAACGGCTGTTATCTCGTGCTTTTTGTCGTTCTTTCGGCTTACGCAGGATAGCAGAACAGCCTTTTTCTGCTCCATTGCCCCCATGATATCAATGAGTATCTCATCATCAAGAGTATGCACCATGTAAGCGTGCTTACGCACAAAAATATTATTTTTCGCACCCAGCTTATTCATGATAAAGCTGCCCACCACGCCAAAAGGATTTTCCTCAGAGAAGAATTTTATCATATCCCCCAAGCCCTTATACTTGCTTACAATATCATCTGCATAACAATCGGTTTTGGTGTATAGGATATTTCTTCCGCTTTTGACCTCCGACACCAAGCCCTCTTTTACATATTCCTTTAGCTTGATACGGATTATCTGCACGTCTATTATCATGCCGTAGTTTGCAGAAATATAGTCTGCTATCTCTGATACCGACATGGCGTTATCTTCAAGAGCGTCCATTAAAATAAAGTGCAGACGGATATCATTGTCCGTAAAGGTCTTTGAACGATAGCACTGATACAGCGGGTTTTGAAAAATGTTCCCCGAATCCACCTGCACAGATACTTTCTTTTTGTGACCCTCCAAAGAGGTGTGAACGTGGTCTGAAAGCCAGCTTTCTATCCTGCGTTTTTCGTTGTCATAGGTGCGCTTGCTTTTTGCGTCAAAGCTTTCTCTTGTGTGAAATCCAAAGATATAGAAATCACGCACATATTCTCTTATCTTCTCAAAATTCTTTATAAGTTCAGAATATACCGCCATTCAGAACACCTCCTTTGATAACATTATACCAAATCTATACTCCCATTGCAATACATAACAAAACCTCGCACCTTTTTTTATATGATTATTTTGTATCTATCTGCTATAATACATACAACAGCAAAAGTAGGAGGCGCACAAAATGTTTGAATATTATGATAAAGATAAAATGCTAGTACCGATCAAGATATGGACAGAGTCTATAGACGATATCGAGGAAAGCTGTCTTGAGCAGGCGATAAACCTTGCAAATCTTCCATTTGCCCACGACCATATCGCATTGATGCCTGATACTCATACAGGAAAGGGAATGCCTATAGGCGGTGTGATAGCCTGCAAAAATACGGTAATCCCAAATGCAGTTGGCGTTGACATCGGCTGTGGAATGGCATTCGTGCAGACAGATATCCCTGTGAACATTCTTCGTGACACTGTAACAGGGAGCGGCGAGCTTATAAAGGTGATAGTAGGAAATATACTCCGTACTATCCCAGTGGGTTTTAGTCACTACGGCAAGCCGCAGGCTTCTGCCGTGCTTGATAAGGCGCAAAGCGAGATAGAAAGATACAATGCTGACAGCGAATTGCTGAAATTTATCGAGCAGGGATATTATTCCGTTGGCTCACTGGGTGGTGGAAACCATTTTATTGAGATACAGGAAGACGAAAACGGCATGGCTTGTATAATGCTCCATTCGGGAAGCCGAATGTTTGGCAACATGATAGGGCAGTATTTCAACAAGATAGCCCATGAGATGAATGACAAGTATTTTTCAACTGTTCCCTCAGAGTATAATTTGCCGTTTCTTCCTGTGGATACAGACGAGGGTCAGAGATATCTCAACTGGATGAACCTTGCAATGGACTTTGCTTTTGAAAACAGAGAGGTAATGCTTGAAAAGGTAAAGCATATTTTCACAGAGCAGGTTGAGAAGTATACTGGTATCACACCGAACTATAGTGACGAGATAAACTGTCACCATAACTATGCCGCACTGGAAAATCACTATGGAGAGAACGTGTGGGTACACCGCAAAGGCGCTATCCATGCGGCAGAGGGGGAAGTCGCTATAATCCCAGGATCTATGGGCTCAAACAGCTATATAGTCAGGGGCATGGGCAAGTCTGAAAGCTTTTTGACTTCTTCTCATGGTGCAGGCAGAAACTATTCACGCACAGGCGCAAAGGAGAAATTCTCCGTTGAGTCTGTTATGGTAGACCTGAGGCAAAGAAACGTGGTGCTTGGAAAGACCAGTAAGAAAGACGTGGCTGAGGAGTGCCGCTTTGCTTACAAGAATATAGATGTTGTTATGAAAAATCAAAGTGACCTGACCACGCCTATAAAGAAGCTTTTCACAGTGGGCGTTGTCAAAGGATAGGAGGTAATTTATATGAAACTTGCAACTGCATTGGCTGAACGTTCTGATATCCAGAACAGAATAAACACGATCTCAGTCAGACTTGACAATAACGCAAAGGTGCAGGAGGGCGATGTTCCTGCGGAAGACCCAAAGGCTCTTATGGAGGAGCTTGACAGACTGATAGTCCGTCTTGAAGATCTGGTGGCACGGATAAATCTTACAAACAGCGGAACAGTATACGAGGGCAAGACTATCACAGAGCTTCTTGCACATAGGGATTGCCTGAAAAAGAAGGTAAGGGTATTGCGGAATTTTCTGGATACCGCAAGCAGCCGTGTCACAAGAATGACAAGAACAGAGATAAAAATAGTCAGCACTGTGCCTGTGACAGAGATACAAAAAACGGTTGACGGTCTTTCAAAGGAACTGAGAAATGTGGACGAGAAAATTCAGGAGCTGAACTGGACAACAGAACTGGTGTGATGAAATGGGTGGGATATCTACAGGGTGGATGTATCTCTATCAGCAGAGAATGTGCTGATTATGGACAGAAACTTCGGGCAGGTTTCAGAGGTTCAAGTCCTCATTTGACAACGCATTGCCAGCAACGTAACATGCGTATCGTAACAAATTTTTATTACCACCTTGCATCAACTGTAGATAGGGTAGGGATATGAAAATCGGCATGACCTTGATTTGGTCGTGCCGATTTTTTTATGCAATGTGATCAGAATATTTCGTAAAATGTGCAAATGCTCAAAATATTCCCTCATAAAATGTGTGAAATCAAAAATAATTCACTCATAAAATGTGCAGAGACCACCGCAATCGCCTATTTTACGCCCTTTTACTCTTCATGTGCAAGAAGCCTTTTATAGCTGCGGTCAATGCCTATTGCCCCAAGGGGTGCTGTGATAAGGATCGCAAGCACAGCCACAGAAAGCACTATCTTTCCGCAGGGCAGACCAAGTGACATCGGCACTGAGCCGATAGCCGCCTGAACTGTCGCCTTTGGCATATATGCCGTTACGCAGAAAAGCTTTTCTTTAAGGGTCAGCTTCGTGCCGAGCAGGCATATCCATACACCAACAGCTCTGAAAATAAGCGCACCAAAAATAAGAAGCACAGCCGCCACACCTGCCGTAAGGGTGTAGCGTATATCCACTGCCGCACCAACAAGGACAAAAAGCACAGCCTCAGCGGCTATCCAAAGCTTGCCAAACTTTTCTGAAAGCCTTGCAGACACGCTTTTGTCAGCCTTTATTTTTATCACGCAAGCCATTGCCACAACTGCAAGAAGTCCCGATACAGCCACATAAGGCTTCAAAAATGTTTCCACTGACATGAGCAGGAACGCCAAGCCCAAGATAGCGATGACCTTTGTGCTGTTTCTTATTTTGTTACCTTTGCGGTAGGATATCTCAAAAATATAGAAAAGCACAAACCCTGACAGCGAGCCGAGAAGCACTCCGAGGATTATTGACACAGGGATATTAAGAAGATCCGTCGCCTTTGCAGAGCCGCCCTGCGCCATTGTTACGAATGTGGAGAACAGCACGATAACGAAAATATCATCGCATGAAGCTCCCGCAAGTATCATTTGCGGTATGCTTTTTTCAGTGCCGTATTTTTCTTCCATAAGCTTCACCATTCTCGGCACTACCACCGCAGGGGATACCGCACCAAGCACCGCACCCATAACAGCGGCTTCCGTGTGGTTTATCCCAAGAAGCAGCGGAGCAAGGATAAAATATCCCAGTATCTCAAAGCTTGCAGGCAGAAATGACATCATGACCGCAGGTCTGCCCACCTTTTTCAGGTCAGACAAATTGAGTGACAGCCCTGCTTTGATAAGGATAATGATAAGGGCTATCTGCCGAAGCTCTGAGGATATGCCAAGTATCTTAGGATCCAGCAGATCGAGAACGTAAGTGCCTGTGAGAATGCCCGTTGCAAGCATACCGATTATCCTTGGCAGACCGATAGCCTGAAAAATGGCGGCGGCTGACAGCCCCACAAGAAAGATCACAGCCAGTGAAAATAACATAATTATACCTCCCAAAAATCAAAAAAGCTGACAACTCCTGCGTAAAAAACAGAAGTCATCAGCTTAGTAAGCGGTTTAGGTTTCCCAGGGGAGAACATCATTCCCCTATATGAGATTTTACTATTGTATTTTACCACATTGCCGTGATAATGTCAAGTGCTTAACAGGTCTGCGGCTGGGCTTTTTTCATTTTTGTGGTCTGGCGCTGAGCCATAACAAGCTTGTAGTATACGCCCTTTTTCTGCATAAGTTCAGCGTGAGTGCCGAACTCTGCAAGTCTGCCCTTGTCAAGGACGATAAGCCTGTCGGCGTTGCTGAGGGTGGAAAGTCTGTGAGCAATGGCAATTGTCGTCCTGCCCTTTGTGAGCTTGCCCAAAGCGTCTTGTATCTGCTTTTCCGTCTGAGTGTCAAGAGAAGCCGTCGCCTCGTCAAGTATTATTATCTTCGGGTCATGGAGTATCGCTCTTGCGATGGCAATTCTCTGACGTTCGCCGCCCGAAAGCTGATAGCCCTTGTTGCCCACTCGGGTGTTGTAGCCGTCAGGGAGCTTTGTGATAAAGTCATGTGCATTCGCAATTTTCGCTGCTCTTATTACTTCCTCAAAGGTAGCGTCAGGCTTTGCATATGCTATATTTTCAAGTACGTTTCCGTCAAAAAGGAAAGTTTCCTGCAACACCACGCCCACCTGTGAACGCAGGCTGTGCTGTGCAATATCCTTTATGTTCACACCATCAATGCGTATCTCTCCCTGCGTGCAGTCATAAAGTCTGAGAATAAGATTTATCATTGTTGATTTTCCCACACCTGAGTGTCCCACAATGCCTATCATTTCGCCTTTGTTTATCTTGCAGGTTATGTCTTTCAGCACAGGATTGTATACCTTGTAGCCAAAATAAACGCCGTCAAATTCGATATCGCCTTGAATGTCAAGGTCAATAGGGTCATCACAATCACGAACGTCAGTGTCCTCGTCAAGTATTTCAAAGACCTTGCCTGCGGAAACTGAGGTGTCCGCAAGATTTCTCGGTATCTGTATGAGCCAGCGTATAGGTTCGTAAAGCATTGCAACGTAGGTGGTGAACTGTATAAGCTGACCTAATGTCATGGTGTGGCCGAGAATCATGTTTCCACCGAAATACAGTACGAAGAAGTTACCAATGGTGAGGATAAATTCTGAGGCAGGAATGGTGAGATACCACATCATTTCCGCACGAACACAGCTTTTCGCCCAGCGTTCGGAACATTCTGTGTAGCGCTGTATCTCCCTTACCTCGTTGCCGTAGGACTTTACAACTCTTATGCCGTTTAAAATATCATGCAAAGTTTCTCCATGAGAAACGCCGTTTTTCCATACCTTTGTGTAGCGTATCGCCATGGCGTCAAAAAGCTTTTGCACTATTATGAAAACTATCGGCACAGGCAAAACTGTCATAAGCGCAAGCCGCCAGTCCATGATAAAAAGCAGTATGCCTATTATCACAAGGGAAAGTATTTTTACTATGGCGTCCTTGCCGTTTGCAGTGATGAAGTCCTCAAGCTTTGCGGCGTCGCTTGAAACACGGTTGATAAGCTCGCCTGCTGTTCGCTTTGATATGGAGTTCATGGAAAGCTGCTGTGACTTTTCAAATATCTCCTGCCTAAGGTCACGACCCAGATTGAGCGCCACCTTGAAGCTGTTTTTCATGTTGAAAAACTCAAACACTCCTGCCAAAAGCAGCAGGGTGACGATAGTGATGATAACGCCTGCAAGGCCTGCCCAATGGGTGTTTTTCGGGGTAACATACTTGTCGATTATAACTCTGTCAAGATATGGCGCAAGCACCCAAATAAGCTCGGAAAGTATCGTGCATATAACTGCGATCGCAAAATATTTCTTGTATGGCGCAATGCGTTTTATGAGCTTGACCATTGTCTTGCCCTTGCCTGTGCAGTAGATACATTCCTTTGCGCCCTCCAGCGGCAGACCGCATTTTGGGCATACAGGCTCTTCCGTGTCAGTTATCTCCATAAGCTCGCCTGTTCGCAGACAGTGGTCAAGAAGCTTCATAAGCTCGGCATATCTTAGAAACTGATCCTGCGAAAAACCGCAGAAGCAGATAGTTTCACCGCTTTTCAGTGTTCCCTGAGCCATTGAAGTGCCTATCTGCTGTTTGCACTCAAACTCGGAGAAATCGTCTATGCTGTATTCAAGTGTTATCTCACTGCCGTTGTAAATGTATATCTTTTCTTTTGTTACGCAGAAATGTCCGTCAATTTTCTCGCCCTTACAGGTGAAGTTCGCAGGCAGGGAGTAAACAATGTCTGCCGGGGCATTCTGTGGCAGGGAAGTTTTTAGATCCATATTTTCACACTCCTTTCAGTGTGGTCTAACACCTTTTAGGTGTACATTTCAAGCACCTGACGGCTTTTTCTGTCAAGCTTGTGAATGTCAGGGCAGAAATATTTGTTGCCGTCTGCGTCGTTGACGTAGAGATAATCATAGCCTATCATTCTGAAATTCTGATACCAGTCACGGATACAGATAGTTTTCTGTCCCGAAGTTGTGTCAGCCTTGACAAATATCGCACCACGCATATTGTCCTTTATGCTGTAGACCTTTGTTATCTCAGGCATATAGTATTTGTATTCAAGATAGCTGTCAAGAAGCTTGTATTGCTCATCGTCAAGCTCCGCCATATCTTTTATAACGCCTATCTCACGAAATTCTTTTTCGGAATTTTCGTATGAAAGGCTTATGTAGGTGGTCTTTGAGTAAAATGGTATGAGCCTTGTGGGGTTTACCTTGTGGTAAGTTCTGCCCTCATAATCAAGGGTAAGAAAGCCGCTTTCTTCCTTTGCAAGGCGTATCTTTTTGCAGTCAAGCAAAGTTAGCTTATCGACCTCATAAACCTCCTGCTCAGCGGTAATATTTTCAGCCATTGTGTTCATCTCCTTACTATTCGTTTATGAACTGCAATGCTTCCGATTGCAGCTTGTAAAGCTCGAAATATTTGCCTTTTTCTTTTATGAGCTTGTCATGTGTACCCATTTCTTTAAGCTCACCATTTTCGATAACGCAGAGCATATCAGCGTCACGGAGAGTTGAAAGGCGGTGTGCGATAGAAATAATCGTCCTGCCCTGTTTCAGATTGTCGATAGCGGCTTGTATCTTTCGCTCTGTCCTTGTGTCCATGGAAGCGGTCGCCTCGTCAAGGATAAGTATGTTAGGCTTCTGAATGATAGCCCTTGCGATAGATATTCTCTGCTTTTCACCGCCTGACAAGGATATTCCGCCCTCGCCGACCTTAGTGTTATAGCCCTCAGGGAGCTTTGTTATAAACTCATGTGCGTTTGCGGACTTTGCCGCTTCGATAACTTCTTCCATGGTGGCGTCAGGGTTTGCATAGCGGATATTGTCAGCTATGGAACCTATGAAAAGGAAAGTTTCCTGAGAAACTATGCCTATGTTACGGCGAAGATCGTCAAAAGCTATCTTCCTGATAGGCACGCCGTCAATGGTTATCTCACCGCCTGTTACGTCATAAAGCCTTGCCATAAGGTTTATGATAGTGGATTTTCCTGCACCTGTTTTACCAACGATTCCAAACATATGCCCAGCCTGAACCTTAAAAGAAACGTTTTTTATGATAGGGTGTCCTGCTTCATATTCAAAGGATACATTTTTAAGCTCGATATCGCCCCTCATGTTTTCCATGTGAACAGGGTGTTCGTCCTCTTTTACAGTAGGCAGAGCGTCCATTATCTCAAACATTCTTGATGCGGCGTCCATACATTTTGCCCAGCGGTCGCCTATCCATGTGAAAAAGTTGATAGGATCCATCGCCATTTCGGTATAGGAAATAAGCGCTGAAAGTGCGCCGAATAGTATGTGACCTTTTATAACAAGCACTGCACCAAGGCAGAAAACAAGCTTGTTCACTATCCTATAGAACGTCCATATAACAGGGATAGTGTTTGCTATTCGTGAGTTTATCCTTGAGTTTATCAAAAATGCGTCAGTGTTTTTTACCCTATAGCGTTCTATCTCTCTGTCCTCACGGGCGAAAGCCTTTACCACACGCTGTCCGTTCATAACGTCAGACAGCACCGAGTTTGCAGAACGCATTGCAACGTCATATTTGCGGTAAAGCTTGCGCTGGCTTTTGTAAAACTGGTGCTGAACTATCTCTATCACCGAGATAGTGAGGATTATACCAAGTGACAGAAGGGGCGAAATTGTGAGCATTATTACTGCAATACCCACTATCTTTACCACGTTTGTAAGTCCATACGGCACTATATCCGTGAAAAACCAGTAGATGTTCTGACTATCTCTGTCGACCCTGGACATAAGCGAGCCTGTCTGCTTGCTTGTGAAAAAGTCAAGGGAAAGCCGCTGCATTGAGGAGAATATCTTCACCCTAAGCCGGTGCGTAACAACAGGCACGACCTTTGAGGTTATAATGCCTGAAATGATACGCATTATCATTCCTGCAATGTTTATGCCCACGATGAGCATTACTATCATGAGTATCTTGCCATAGTATTTTCCGTTTTCCGCAAGCACATCATCATAGAGCATCTGTGAGCCGAATATCGGCGAAAGCACTGCGAAAACGTTGCTTAAAACTATGGTGAGCAGTATGAGAAATACCGCACCCTTAAATTCACCGAACATAGAAAGCAGGCGTTTGAACACCGAGCGTCTGTCTACACATCTCGGACAGACAGGGCGGTTAGGGTCAGGATAAGGCTCACCGCAGGTAGGGCAGTAGGTCTTTACTCCTTCCAGCAGGCGGTCGTCAATAGGCTCGTTCTTGGCTGTGCAGTTCACACGCTGGCTGAATTTCTCAAATTTGTCAGCAAAGCCAAGTGAGAACCTCGCTATAGGGAATTCCTTGCCGGACTTGTCCTTTATCATAAGTCTTGCGGAATTTGCATAGCGGTCAACATACATTTCTTCAATGCTGTCTATGGGGTATTCGTCATAGCCTGATACTGTGAAGCTTACGAGATTTTTTCTCTTCTGCCCACGCTTCATTTTTCCGTATTCTTCATAGCCACGGAGTATGCAAAGGGTGTCTTTTGTGAAAGTTATGTATACGTCCACATATCCGCCCTCACCGTCAAGGTCAGCTTTTACGCAGTAAAGCAGCTCGTCAGTCATAACTCCACGCTTTAGCAGTTCGTTTTCTGCAAGCTGTGGCAAAACGTCAAAAAACTTCATGTATTCCCTCCTTTTCGGGATAAATTTCATATTCTTCCGATATAATTCTGTAAATTCGCATAATGTAACTGCCTATAACAGGTCAAAAAAAGACCCCTGATACCTGATATCAGAGGTCGCAATAGATCTGCAGTATAATATCCAGAAAGCTGATAAAAATCTCATTAGCTTTTGGTAATAAGGGCAGGTAAAATGACATCTGAAAGGTATATTGAATTTACATTATTTGCAAGACTTATATTCTCGTTAGTCTTTATAAGATCAAAAAGAATATTTCTCATTTCACCCACCACCTTTCAGTTTATTTTATAGCGTTTATCATTATACGAATTTTTGTGAAACATCACGCAAGGTTTATTATATAACCAAACTTTCTATTTGTCAATAGGATTTTCCAAATTTTTTTTGCTTTTTGAGAAAGCTGCCCAGAATATCAGCACAAGAAGTATCACCGCAAAGCACATCCAACCAATAAGAACAGGCAGACTTCTGTTTGAGAATGTGTCATAGTATCCTTTGAGGTAGATGAAACAGATAAGTGCAGGCACAACGTAGGCCATGTAGCTGCGAAGTCCGTCAGGGATATGCTTTCCCTTGCCTGTGTTGGTTTCCTTGATGAAGTTCTCCCAGCCCCAGCCGTTTTTGCGAACGCAGAACAGCACTCCCACAAGAGAGCCAAGTGGCAGAAGATTCGATGATACCAAGAAGTCTTCAAGGTCCATGATAGTCGAACCTGCGCCCATTGGCTGGATATTTTTCAGCAGGTTAAATCCAAACACAGCAGGCATTGTAAGCACAAGTATCATCACAAGGTTTACAATAAGGGATTTTTTTCTGCTCCAATCCCACAGTTCCACTGACATTGTGATAATGTTCTCAAACACTGCGATAACGGTGGAAAGAGCCGCAAATGACATGAAGATGAAGAAGAATATTCCCCACAAACGGCTTGAAGCCATATGGTGGAAAACGTTAGGCAGAGTAATGAAAAGCAGTGACGGACCTGAGTCAGGCTCGATGCCGTATGCAAAGCAGGCAGGGATTATGATAAGTCCCGCAACGACAGCCACGGCAGTGTCAAGAACGATAACGTTCACAGACTCGCCTACAAGAGTGCGGTCCTTTTTCAAATAGCTTCCGAATATCTCCATTGTGCCTATGCCTATGCTTAGTGTGAAAAACGCCTGAGTCATTGCGGCGAAAAGCACTGATGTGAAGCCCTTTTCTTTAAAGACGTCAAAGTCCGGTACAAGAAAGAATTTAAGTCCCTCAGAAGCGCCTTTCAGCCTGATAGAGTTCACCGCCAGCACCACCATGAGCGCCATAAGCAGTATCATCATAAATTTCGTTACCTTTTCAATGCCGTTTTGCAATCCCAGTGCGCAAACACCGATACAAAGTATGATAACGATAGCCGAGAATATGAGCATGAGCCACGGGGAAGCCTGCATATCCTTAAAAGCCTCAGCCGTTGCCGCTGTGCTTGAAGCGTCCAACGAGCCAGTGGCGTACTTAAATGCATAGTATAACATCCAGCCTGTGACCATGGTGTAAAACATCATGAGCAGATAGTTTCCTGCAATGCTCGTGTATTTTGTGCAGTGATATCGGCTACCGGGCTTTTCAAGTCGGTTGAAAGCCTGAGAAAGGCTTCGGTTGCTTCCTCTGCCTATGGCAAATTCGCATATGAGTATTGGCAGTCCCAACAGCACAAGGCAGATAAGGTATAGGAACAGAAAAGCTCCGCCGCCGTTTTGTCCGCAGATGTATGGAAATTTCCACACGTTGCCAAGACCAATGGCACACCCTGCGGACACAAGTATAAATCCCAATCGGGATTGAAAGGTTGCTCTGTTTTTATTTTCGTTCATAATAATTCTCCTGTAAAAATAGTCATACAATCTCTATTATATAGTATATCTTATCTTTTGTCAAATTTTCACAAAGTATCATATTACTATGCTAAAACGTGTTAAAACAAGCCTTTCAAAAACGCAAAAGCGGGACGTCGAGGGCGCCGTCCCCTACACATACTGCAAAATGTTTTGTGAAATTTGCCGAAAACAAAAACCCTCCCAAAAGGGGAAGGCTTTGTTTTAAGGAAATTGATTATAGGAAGGATAACTATTATACAAATTTATATTTATACAAAATCTATTTTTCTGTAGGAGTCGATAGCGCCCTGATGTTTAACGCTTTCACCGCAGAATTTATTTGAAAACGCTATACAGCGTTCTAGCTGTGTATTGTCAAGGTCACAAAGACCTTCGGCGGTCACGCTGAGAGTTTTCAGTGCATATAGGAACGAGCCTATAAATCCGTCTCCTGCACCTGTTGTGTCAACAGCTTTCACCTTTTCACTCTCTGCAAATGCCTGTGCGTTCTTTGTGAAAGCATATGCCCCCTCTGAGCCGCAGGTGTATATCACAAGCTTCACATTGCCCGTGAAAAGTTTTGGCAGAGCGGATTTGATGTCGTTTTCACCTGTGATGAATCCAAGCTCTTCGTCTGATATTTTCACAATGTCAGCCATTGGTATAAACTCATTCACGGTATCATGCAGAGCTTTCTTGTCGTTCCAAAGAGGAAAACGCAGATTAGGGTCAAAGCTTATCATTGCACCTTTTTGACGTGTATAGGCGATAGCCTTTCTGTGTGCGTCTTTCATCGGAAAATCTCCAAGTGAAACACTGCAAAAATGCAGTGCGTATGCGTCCTCAAACCATTCTTCTTTTACCTGCTCCGCTGAAAAAAGCATATCTGCGGAGGGCTTTCTGTAGAATGAGAACGTCCTGTTTCCGTCGTTTTCAAGGCTCACAAAAGCCAAAGCTGTGTTCGCCTTGTCGGTGAAGCTCACAAGGGAAGTGTCGATTCCAGCCCTTGCAAGGTCGCCTGCTATCTTTCTTCCGAATGGGTCATCACCAAGCTGAGTGATAAATTTCGAGCTTCCACCAAGGATAGTGAACGCTCCGCAGACGTTTGCAGGCGCTCCGCCGCTTTTAGGGCTGAAAGCCGTTACTTCTTCAAAGGCACAGCCTGTCTGTGCAGGAATAAAATCTATCAGTGCTTCGCCTATGGCAAAAAGTGTGTTTCCCATTGCAGTTCCTCCTATCAGATGTCCCAGACCTGTGCTTCAAAGCCGTTTACTTTAAGCTTTACGCTGTCATTATCGGGATATATTCTTGTTGACATTACAGTTTCGCCGTCATTGATATATACCTCAATGCTTGACATATCTGCGATAACTCTTATGTTTCTCACGCTGTCTATCTCTGCATTTCTTACCGTTCTGCCACAGCCGTATTTTTCGTCAGTAAATTTCATTGTAAAGAGCTTTTTCTCTTTATCAAAGCCAAGTTCCAGCTTGCCGTCAAGGAATATGCTGAAGCTGTCAGCAGGCTCACCGTCAAGTTCAAATGGCAGAGGATATTCTGCAGTTTGACCGCTGCTCTGACGGCGTGCGTTGCTTTTAAGATCGTCAAATTCAGCTATAGGCTGCTGTCTGAGCTTGCCGTTGGGTGCAATAGTTACAACTCTCGGTATGGTAAGGCAGTGCTGCCAGCCAAGCTCAGTTGTGGCATTGCCGTATGCCTTGTTATCCATGCCAAGCCAGCCTATGAGTATTCTCCTGCCCTGAGGGTCAAGGAACGTCTGCGGTGCATAGAAGTCAAAGCCCATGTCCCACTCGATGAAGTCACCGAGAACGCTGTCCTCAAGCTTGCCCTGAACAGGGAAGTAGCCCGACTGGTTAAGGTTCTGCCACTTTGTTTCATAGTGAGGCATACCCTGCGGGCAGGTGCTTAAAAAGCCCTTGCCGTCTATCTCGAAATAGTCAGGGCATTCCCACATATAGCCGTAGCCCTCTTTGTATACCTTGCCGGTGTATTTCCAGTTTATAAGATCGTCAGATTCGTATACAAGCACACAGCCCTCATCATCAAGCGTTCTTGCGCCAAGCACCATTTTCCATAGGTCGCCTTCTTTCCACACCTTTGGATCTCTCACATGGCATGAGCAGAAATCAGGGTAGTCGCTGTTTCTGAGAAGCACCTGCTTTTCGCTCATTTTGCTGCCGTCTGTGGTGGTGACGTGGATAACGTTCGCACCTCTGCCGGCTTTGACGTAATCATAATCGCCTATCATCTTCACATTACCTGTGTAGAAAATATGCAGAACACCGTCGTTTTCAATGGCGCTTCCTGAGTAGACGCCATGGCTGTCCTCAGGAATGTCAGGCATCATAACTGCTCTGTCATAAGTCATGTGCATAAGGTCGCTGCCGTGATAATGTCCCCAGCCTCTTGGCGTGTGACCGTCAGCGGCAATTGGGCTGTACTGAAAATAAACATGATACTCGCCCTTGTAAAAGCTCAGACCATTCGGGTCATTGAGCCAGCCGTCAGGCGGTTCGATATGAAATCTCTGACGCCATTTTGCGTTCTTTATTCTTTCTCTGTTTTCCAGTTTTTCTTTGTTATCCATTTATATCCTCTCCTTTTGGCTCATTGACTATGATTATTGACGGTTTGTCTGTACTTTATGCGTTTACCTTTATTAGCTTATCTCCTATAGTCACTTCTGTGCCTTCTTCTGCAAGCTCCTCAACGGAGGCAAATTCGTCTGAATTGCCCACAAGAACAGGTGTGATAGTCTGATAGCCCTTACTCTTTATAAAGTCCATATCGAAAGTGATAAGCGTCTGTCCCTTTGTTACTCTGTCGCCCTCAGAAACGTAAGCCTTGAAGCCCTCGCCTTTAAGCTCAACAGTGTTTATGCCAACGTGGATAAGAAGCTCCTTGCCATTGTCAAGGGTCAGACCAACTGCATGGAAAGTGTCAAAAAGCGTTTCGACCTTGCCGTCGCCGGGTGCAACGACCTTGCCCTCAGTAGGTTCTATTGCCGCACCAAGGCCAAGTATGCCCTGCGCAAATGTCTGGTCAGGAACGTTTTCAAGCTTTACAGCCTTGCCGCTAAGCGGAGCTGTGATAATGCCGTCATCTGCTGCGTCTGCATTTTCAGCCTTTGTTTCGATAGCCTGTGCAGGCTGTTCAGCCTTTTCTGCCTTGTTTTCGGAAGGCTTGTTCTCGTTTTTTATCTGCTCGTTGTTCGTGCCGAAAAGCCAAGTAAGAGTGAATGCAACGCCCATTGCTACAGCCATTGAGATTATATACTTCACTGGGTGGTTGAGTGTAAGAAGTATTGCAAATATTCCTGTTACACCTGTTGCAGTTGCGCCAAGGTGGAGGATAGAAGCGACCATTGCTCCGCAAGCGCCGCCGATAGAACCGAATATGAAAGGTTTTACAAATCTAAGGTTTACACCGAATATTGCAGGCTCTGTTATGCCAAGCATACAAGACAGAGCAGATGGATAAGCCATTGATCTGATCTTATTGTTCTTGCTTCTTACTGCCACTGCAAGGCAGGCAGCTCCCTGAGCCATGTTTGCGGCAGATGCCAGAGGAAGCCAATAGGTCGCACCATATTTAGCAAGCTGACCAATGTCGATAACAGTGTACATATGGTGTATACCGCCAACAACTGTTGTTGAATAGAAACCGCCCATTATGAACGAACCAATGCCGAATGGGATAGTGATAAGCTTCTGAACGCCTGTGATAATGCCATTTTCAAGGGCAACGAATACAGGTCCAATAAAGGTGTAAACGAGGAAAGCCGTTACTGTAAGGCTCACAAGAGGTGTAACGAAAAGGTCGACAATGTCAGGCACTTTCTTGTGAAGCTTTTTCTCCATAGTCGCAAGAATGAATGAAGCGATTATGATAGGTATTACATGACCCTGATAACCTACCATGTGAACGTTGAACAGACCAAATATGGAGAACGTCTGCTCATATCCGTTTGTGGAAACTGTCCAGGCGTTTTGCAGGTCAGGGTGGATAAGGAACATTCCTATTACCGCACCAAGATAAGGGTTGCCACCGAACACCTTAGTTGCAGAATAGCCAATAAGTATCGGCAGAAATGTGAACGCTGCATTTGAAAGCAGTTTGAATATTGTGAAAACATATCCATTTGTGTCAAGGGAGATAAAGCCGTTTGAAGCCATGAAATTCAAGGCTTCCATTATTCCCATGATAAGACCGCCTGCAACGATAGCAGGGATTATAGGTACGAATACGTCGCCGAGAGTTTTGATAAGTCTTTTGAACCAGTTCTGCTTCTGAGCCACCTGAGCCTTGACTTCGTCCTTTGAAGAGGCTTCCACGCCTGCCTCTGCGATAAATTCGTCATAGACTTTGTTTACCGTTCCGGTGCCTATGATGATCTGAAGCTGTCCTGAAGCTTCAAAAACGCCCTTTACAACATCAATGTTCTCCAATGTTTCTTTCTGTATCTTTGAGTTGTCTGCGATTATAAGTCTTAATCTTGTGGCACAGTGTGCGGCACTGACCAGATTTTCCTTTCCGCCTATAGCAGAAAGTATCTCACGAGCTGAACTTCTGTGATCCATAATATCCCGTCCTTTGCTTGCATTTTTATTATTTTGTCCGAACTATATAATTTTATCAGTTTCATTATTTATGTGATACCGATTTCATTAACTATATTATAACCCATGGCGGTGCATTTGTCTATTGACAAATAATATAAACTTACAAGGCGGTATTACAAGGTTTCACACAGTTTCACATTTTTTCTCTGTAGACTCACGTTCTTCCAGCTCAAAACCGAGCGTCAGCGTCCTTGGTATAGAGCTTTCTCGTTTAAGTGAATTGAGCAGCATTTGTGCCGCTTCTATGCCTGCGGTGCGATAATGAAAATGCACAGAGGTCAGGGGAGTGGACGTGACATTACAAAGCTGAGAGTCGCCAATACCTGCTATCATTATATCCTCTGGTACTTTCAATCCCTGCTCACGGCAGGCAAGGAGTGCGCCTGCGGCAAGATTGTCGGTGGCACAGAAAATGTGGTCGTACCTTCTGCCACTTCTCAATAATGTCAAAGCCTTTTTGTAGCCTGAGTCCATTTTAAATTCAGCCGTTTGCATATCAGACTTTTCAATGTTGATGCCGTTGTCAGAAAGGGCGTGGAGAAACCCGTCTTTTCTTGCCTGACCTGCCGCCTTGTCCTGCTCAGTAACACCGATAAAAGCGGGCTTTTTGCAGCCTTTGTCAAGCATAAGCTTCTCTGCGGTATAGGCGGCTTTGTAATCGTCATGACAAACGCAGTTTGCACCCTTGTATTCCTGTCCCACAATTACCACCGGCACACGCATTTTTTTCAGCACAGCGTCATGGAGCGGAGTGAAAACAGAAGCCAAAAAGATAACTCCGTCAACACGATTGCTTCGGAAAAGCTCCAGATATTCCACTTCTTTCTTTGGGTCGTTGGCAGAGTTCACAAGCAAAAGCTGATAGCCCTGCTCGCTCAAGACCTGACTTATCCCTTCCACCTCTCTTGCACAGCTCTCACTTGAAAGCTTCGGTATAATAACTCCCACAAGCTTTGTCACCCTTGTTCTCACGTTCTGCGCCTGAACGCTTGGGGCATAGCCTGTTGCCTCTATGGCGGCTTCAATAAGCCTGCGCTTTTCTTCGCTCACATAGCCGTCGTTGAAATATCTGCTCACAGCAGATTTTGATACTCCTGCGGCTTTTGCAAATTCGGTAATGTTCATTGCTCGTCACTCCTTTTATTATATTATACCACTGCACTATGAATTTTCAATATGGTTTCATATGAATATTTCATATATAATGTGAAACCGTTTCAACTTAAAAAACTGCCGCACCCAATCGGTACAGCAGTTATGAAAATCTATTTCACTATGGCATGAAGCTTCCATTTTCCACCCTTGTATCTTAAAAGGCTCACCATAGCGGTCACAAACCACGTTGCGGCGGTGGTGTACCATATACCCCAGAAGCCTATGAAAGCTATCTTCGTGAGGATAAGTGAAAGACCTATCCTGCATATTACCTCCGCCATGCCGTTTACAAGGGCATAGTTTGTATCGCCTGCGCCGTTTAAAAAGCCCCTTGTGGTGTGGATAATACCCAGCGACCAGTAGAAAAGTGAGGTTATGATAAGCGCTTTTGCCGATATGCTTATAACAGTCTTGCCCTTGACAAACCAAGATGTTATCGCTCCACCGAACAGTGTGAACAGCACAAGCACCACCGCCGAGAATATCACCGATATCTTTATTGCACAAGCAAGACCTTTCTGCGCACGTTTTTCTTTTCCTGCGCCGATATTTTGTCCTGTGAATGTTGAAACCGCCGCATTAAGTGAAGAAAACGGCTGTTGAACGAACTGCTCAATACGCATTGAAACTGTGTATGCCGCCATGACCGTTTCGCCAAAGCCGTTAGTCACACGCTGGAGAGCCACCATTGATACCGAGATAAGTCCGTTTTGTATGGCGATAGGCACGCCTTTTTTCACACAGCGGCTCATCATGTCCTTGTCGGCGTGCAGATCGTCGGCGGTGAGCTTTATCTCTCCGCTCACTGCAAAGCAGTACACAATACAAGAAATGGCAGAAAGTGCCTGTGTAAGCACTGTAGCCCATGCCGCACCTGCTATGCCGAATTTGAATACCACCACAAAAAGCAGGTCAAGGAGGGCGTTTAGCAAGCTTGCTGCACCTAAGAATATCAGCGGTGTTTTTGAGTCGCCCAAAGCCCTCATTATGGCGTTTATCCAGTTGTATGCTGCCACCGCTATCGTTCCGCCGCAGGCTATCTGCATATACGCCACAGAATCTCCCATAAGCTTGTCAGGAACTTTCAAAAGCTCCAGTATAGGTTTTGCGGCAGGCACGGATAAAAGGCTTATTACAATGCCGAATATAGCCGTGACAAGCGCTGAGTTGAATACTGCCGACCGCAGGGCTTTTTGCCTGCCTGCACCGAAATACTGTGCAACAATTATTCCTGCACCCACCGAAAGACCAATGCAAAGGGTGTAAAACAGATAAGTGATAGAGCCTGTAGCACCAACAGCGGCAAGGGCGTCATCGCCCAGATAACGCCCCACCACCATAGTATCCACTATATTGTATGTCTGCTGCAAAAGATTTCCTGCAAGCAAGGGCAGTGAAAACATTATTATGTGTCGCATTTCACTGCCTTGTGTCATGTCTGTTGTTCTGCTTATTTTAGTCATTATTTTCCTTACGCTTCTTTCTCGCTATGCCGTATATCACTGCACCAACTGCCGCAGCAGCGCAAACGCCTGCCCCAACAGCTATAGGAAGCTTGCTTTTGCCTGACTTTTTGCTTTCAGACTTCGCAGGCTTTTCCTTCTCGAATGGTATCTTTCCGCCTGTTACCTGCATAGCGTCAATTGTATATTTGCCTGATTTTATGGTTACCTTTGCGGTGTGAGCGCCCTCAGACAACCCTTCAAAATGGCATGATATCTCACGCTGACCTGTCCTTGAAACTGTCACGAGCTGTTCATCACCTCCGTCTATTGATACCCCGAGTATAGCGTTTTCTCTTGTTTCACCTGAAAGCGCAAAGCCTGTTCCCTCAAAGCTTACTGTGAAAGAGTCGCCCTCTGTGCCATCTGATATGGTTCGTTTGTAGTTTTTGAAGCTGCTCATAAGGTTGTGTTCCCAGTTGCCCTCAAAAGTGAAGCAAGAGTCTGTTTCGTCAAAGCGAGTTACATATGTGTCACTGCCCTCCACAGGTTCAGCAGAGAAGTTGTCAAAGCTGTTTTTGTTGTATGAGCTGAAAAGTGACGCTCTGCCTGCACTTATAAGGGATTCACCCTCGTTCACAGTGTATTCAGCCACCATGTTTCCGTCAACATATCCACGGATAACGTTGCTTACAGCCTCGACTTTAAGCTTGTGAGAAGTCGTGCCTTCAAAGCAGTCTATGCTTCCGCTGCTAAGAGTGCCGTCATTTGCTTTAAGCTCCCAGCTTCCGTTCTCATAAAGCTTTATCCAATAGCCACTGTATGAATTGCAGCCAAGCGTGTATCTCAGACCAACGCCCACATAGTTTGATCCTGCGTCCTGCGAAGTCGCAAAAGCAGCGTCAACGTTCACAGAGTAGTTATACCACCTGTCGTCACCGAATGTAGTCACAGGTTCTGGGGTGTAGCCCCACTCGTTGGCTTTCATGTCAGCCGTTATCTGCTGAACTAGCATATTGCCCTTGTCGGTCTTTTCCACCTCGAAAGCACCGCCCTGATCTGTTGTGTATCTTGGCGCATTGCCCCTTGATGAAAGATAATTCTCAGGATAGCCTGCATACTCAAAATCGTCCGAATATGGAAGCTTCAAAACAGTGCGTTCGCTCTCGTCAGCGTTTTGGTATTCTGTGCGCTCAGGTGTAACAGTAGAAATTGTCACAATAGAATTCGGCTTCACTGTCACAGAGTATGTATAAGCTCCGCCGTTCTCTGTAGGGGTTATATCCTCAGTTTTCTTGAAATAATTCTCGTCATAGCTGCCGTCAATGCTGTCAGGACCTCTTGTTTCCCATACGCTCACGTTGCTTGACGCCTTGTCAAGTCCTGATACCTTGAGGTCATACTGTATAGGCTCGCTTGTAGTGTTTGTGATAACAGTGCTGTAATCGCCTGTTTCTGTGTCTGTGGCGGTCATATAGCTGTAAACTGCGTCGACGATAGCGTGGCCGTCACCGCCTTTTTTGCCGTCGCTGTAGCATCCGCTGTCAACGAACGCCCAGCCTTTTTCAATGAACTGCGAAAAATGCAGAGACATATAAAATCCGCTGTCAAGCATATAATAACCGCTCCAAGGGTCGCAGGCTGAGATAAGCTGTTTCTGACAGTAGCAAGCACCGTCATAGTATGCCGATACAACAGGCTGATACTCATAAAGTGTCATTTTGCCGTTTGGATACATTCCGATTATTCTGTTTGCAATATCAAGGGTGCCGTTTATGCCTGCCAGACCTGAGCCGTCATATCTGTATGTACCCTGCGCATATGCCATTGGTGAGCTTGCTTCGCTGAACCAAAGCTCTTTGTTTTCTTCATATGCAAGCTTCTGTGCGTTCTCGGTGGACTCGCTTGTGTAATGGCTTCCCGCCACGTCAACAACGTTCATAAGTTCGCTGTCCTCATACATTCTGTCAGCAAAGCCCCATGTGCAGACCTCTTCTCCACCGACTATCTTTATCTTTGAGTAGTCATAAGGGGTGTCTTTTTCACTTTTGAGATGAGAGGAAAGATATTTCACCCATTCAGGGTCAGCTCCACGCTCATTCTGCACAGCACTTACATAGTCAAATTCAAGTCCATATGTTTCATAAGCGGAGTCAAGGGTGTTCTTATACCATTTGTATCTTGCAGCATAAACGTCGGAAGCGTCAGATACCCACTTTGGTTCACTCCACCAAAGCATATCCAAGGTGAGGTCAGGATTTATCTTCTTTGCGTCAGAGGCAAGCTGGTATGCCGCACCTCTTGTTACGTCAGCCTTTTCGTCCTCAGTTCTCATTACAGATGGTTCTGTGCCTGATGATGAGTTTATATCCGCACCCATTTCCAACTTAAGGTGAGTAATGCCGATGCCCTCTTTGCCAAACATATACTCCATTATCTGCTCATATACATCAGGGTGTTCTGTCTTGTAATCCAGCAGAAGCCTTGATGAGTTGTTTGCGCTCACCATGCCTGCCCCTCTGTAGCGCATATTTTCTTTGAGCTGAGCCGTAGTTCCGTCAATAACTATCTCTCTTGTATTATTTGTATTGCTATCGTTCACCGTTGTTCCCTCCGCACTGCAATTGTAAGCGCCTGCGCTAGATATCATCATGACCAATGCTGACACCATTGACGCGCTCCTTTTTAGTATTGTCATAAGTTATCCTCCTTGCATAAAGCATGGCTTCTTGCTTTCTTATGACAATTATAAGCTTAAAGGAGTGTATGGTCAATCTGAAATATTTTGCATATTATTAAGATACGAACATTTTGCTTTGAAATATGCTAAGAAAATTCTAATAAAGCTTAAAATATTATTACAAACCTGTTCCTCTTGAACGACGGTATTCTCTTGGCGAAACGCCCTCCAGCTTTTTAAAAACGATGCTGAAATAGTTTCTGTCCTCATAGCCCACCTGCTTGCCTATGTCGCCTATTTCAGAGTCGGTGTTAAGAAGCAGAGATTTTGCCTGAGAGATACGTCGTTTTGCAATATATTCAAGGGGACGCATTGAAGTTTCTGCTTTAAAAACACGGCAAAAATGTTGTACTGACACCCCCGAAAGTCCTGCAAGTGTTTCTGCGGTAATATCCTCCATGTATCGGCTGTCAATATACAAAAGTGCCTGCCTTGTAATGCTTCCCACGTTGTTTCGGCTGTCAGGGAAAAGCATTGCAGTCCTCATGGCGAGGATATATTCATACACAAGTGCGGAAGTTTTTTCGCCACAATTCACAGGGTCGGCAGCGGCAACTAAAATTCGCTCAAAAAGCTGAGCAGGTTTTTGGGTGTTTATCTCAGGGGAGAATCTAAAGCTGTCAAAGCCAAGGTTTGCAAGCATTTGCCCCGCAAACTCTCCACGGAAAACTATCCAGTTTGTTATCCAATTCCCATTTGCAGGATAATATTCATGTGGAACGCTAGGGGGCAGATAAAATGCCGAGCCTTTAGTCTGCACAAATTCTTCTCCCCCGACAATTAGTCTGCCCTCGCCCTCTGAGGTAAAAAGAAGCTGATGTGAAACAAGCCCTTTGTCCCTTGTGACGTGAAATTCAGGGTCGGAAATGCCTATCCCGGTGAGATAAAAGGGCAGGGAAGTCTGCCTGCCGATAACAGGATATATGACCTTTGTCACTGCCGCACCTCCTTTTCAAAGTGTAGTTTCTTGGTAAATTATATATCCACAAGTGCGATTTGTCAATAGTTCGGTGCTTGACTACGGGTAAACATTGTGCTAAACTTTTATACACAGCGTTTTTCGACACAGCGAACGCCCGAAAGGCAGATGAACATTTTTGAAAAAAATCACGATAGGAAAGCATTCAAAGCCCTGATACAGACTGAAGGGTCAGCATTTTCGCTGACCCTTTTGCTTTGTCCTGCTATTTAATTCTCCGAAACATCAATAACAACATACTCAGACTTGCAGCCTGTTTTGAATTTTATCGCCCAGTCTGAAATGCCTGATGTCACGATAAAGTTGGTGTCCTCACGCTTTTCATAGCCGTATGTGCGGTCATTGCCGCCGATGAGAGTGCCAAGGAAGTTTATTGGTATGAGCTGACCGCCGTGTGTGTGACCTGACAAAACAAGGTCTACCTTTGACGCCGCCTGAGCGTCATAATCACAAGGCTGGTGATCCATTACAACTGTGAACTTCGAGCTGTCAAGATCCTTTGTGAGCTCTTCCATAGATGCTCTGTGACCGCCCTTTTCCATTTCCTCAGACCTGTCCTGTCTGCCTATTATGTAGAAACGATCGTCGATAAGCACGGTGTCGTCCTGTAATACGTTGACATTGTTCTTTTCAAGCTCCGCAATAAGATCGTCACCGCTGTAGCCACGATACGAAGGGTCATAGTATCCCTTGTCATGGTTGCCAAATGAGAAATAAACGCCGTATTTTGTTTTCAGCTTGCCAAGAGCTTCACAGCACTGTATCATGTCCTCTTTTGATGTGTCATCATCAACAAAGTCGCCTGTTATAAGCACCACATCGGGGTCAAGCTTCTGTATCTCTTCCATGTACTTTGCGAAGCCGTCCCCATGGAACGTTGTGCCAACGTGAGAGTCTGCAAACTGAACTATCCTTATATCCCCCGACTTCTTGTCTGTCTTGAGAGTGTAGTCAGTTTCCCACACATTGCTGCAAAGATACCAGCCCACCGCAAGATAAACCACCGTCAGCGGCACGGCGATAAAGCCTGCAAGGCATTTGCTTGCCTGTTTCTTTGATATCTTCTTTCCAATGAACACAAACAAGTCGCATAAAAGCCAGAATATAACAAGATGCAGCAAACAGATTATCGCATTTATCCAGTCCCATATAAGCCATATTATGCCGCCTGTGAGCACTATAAGACCTGCACTTATGGCGTATTTAAGTACCTTTTTATCCTTTGAAAGCTTTTTTATAAAGCCAAAAACTGATATTCTTCTTGTGAGATAAATAAAGCCAGCCACAGAGCAGACCGCCACAAGAATAGCTATCATTAACCATAAAAACATATTTTGCCTCCTGTAAAATTGCTGTAATATCATTATAAGTAGCAAAGCGGACTAATTTCAACGAGTTTTTTTTAACAATTCTTTACCTCTGTTAACATTTGTACCTATGTGCTGTTGAAAAAAGCGACAATAAGTTGTATAATTATCATATAGCAGAATGGAGGAAAGCAATATGTATGAAATGAAACGCACTGTAAATTGCAGCCAGATAGGTTCGCATGGCATAATAAGAAATAGCTGCCTTGTTGACCTTTTGCAGGATTGCTCTGTTATCCACCTTGACACTCACCCTGTTATGTCGCCTTTTTTTGAGAAAGAAAACTGCGTGATGTTTCTTGTGTCAAGACAGCTTGATATCGTCCGCAGACCTGAGCAAAACGAAAAGCTCACCGTCAAAACATGGACATATGAGCTTAAAAGAATGTATGGCTACAGAAACACAGTTATATATGACGAAAACGGTGATATTTGCGTGAAGTCTATAGCTTCTGGCGCTTTCATGGACAAGACCTCTCAGCGGCCTATAAAAGTTCCACAGGAGCTTGTTGATAGGGTGAAGCTCTATCCAAAGCTTGATATGGAGTATCTTCCAAGAAAGATAGCCCTACCTGATACTGAGCCACAGGTGTATGAGGATATCCCTGTGTTGAAATGCTATATCGACATGAACGAACACGTCAATAATGCGAGATATCTTGACATAACAGACGAGTTTGTGGAAAACGAGTCTGCTGTGAAGCGTATCCGTGTGGAATATAAAAATCCCTTGAAGCGTGGTAAAGTCATAAAGGCTCTTGTTTATACCGATGAGGGCAGAAAATTTGTGGAGCTTTGTGATGAAAATAATAAGCCATATTGCATTACTGAGTATGATTATAGGTCAAAATGCACAAATTGAAGTTTGCAATAAGCTGACATTGTTGTATAAAACATAGAAAGCATATTAATCCTATTGACATAGTAGGAATAAAGTGATATAGTATAACCATAGCAAACATAAGCGGTACAGAAAACCGCATAAAATAATTTTCATATCGGAGGTAGATTAAAATGTCAAAGATCTATAAGGGCGTTTCGGAGCTTATCGGAAAAACTCCAATAATCGAAGCAGTGAATTTTGAAAAGGCAGTAGAGGCTGACGCAACTATCCTTGCAAAGCTTGAATATTTCAACCCGGCAGGAAGCGTTAAGGACAGAGTTGCACTTGCAATGATCGAGGAAGCTGAGAAGAAAGGCGTTCTCAAGAAAGGCGCAACTATTATAGAGCCTACATCAGGAAACACAGGTATCGGTCTTGCGGCTGTGGGCGTATCAAAGGGCTACAAGGTAATTCTTACAATGCCTGAAACAATGAGCATCGAAAGAAGAAATCTTCTTAAGGCATATGGCGCACAGATAGTTCTCACAGAAGGCGCAAAGGGCATGACGGGTGCTATCAAGAAGGCTGACGAGCTTAAAGGCGAGATTGAGAACTCAGTTATCCTCGGTCAGTTCGTAAACCCAGCAAACCCAGCCGCTCACTTTGCAACAACAGGTCCTGAGATCTGGGAAGATACAGACGGAAAGGTAGATATCTTTATCGCAGGCGTTGGCACAGGCGGAACAGTAACAGGCGTTGGTCAGTATCTCAAATCAAAGAACCCTGACGTTAAGATAGTAGCAGTAGAGCCTGCAACTTCACCTGTTCTTTCACAGGGCAAATCAGGTCCACACAAAATTCAGGGTATCGGCGCAGGCTTTGTTCCTGACGTCCTCGATACAAAGGTTTATGACGAGATCCTCCCTATCGAGAATGAGGACGCTTTCAAGACAGGCAACAAGTTCGCTAAAACAGAGGGTATCCTTGTTGGTATCTCCTCAGGTGCAGCACTTAAAGCCGCTGAGATACTTTCAAAGAGACCTGAGAACAAGGGCAAGACTATCGTTGCACTTCTCCCTGATACAGGTGAGAGATATCTTTCAACAGCACTTTTCGAGAGCTGATTTCTCAAACATACAAAATCGGAAAAGGGCAGACAGTCAGGCAAGCTGACGTTTGACCCAATGGGCAAGCTTTCTTCGATCAAATCCGATATAAAAAGCCACAGGGCGTACAGCGTAAAAACTGTATGCCCTGCGGCTTTTATTAAGGAAACACCGCACAAAGCCCACCTGACGGCTTTGCACGCCATCTGCTTGCAGATTTTCCGTCATATCACACAAAAATCTGACTACGCATCTGACGCACAATCTTTGTGCGGTATTGCCTTAAAGAATCCCCTTATAGGCTTTAACCCATTATATTATTATCAGAATAATCAGGCTCATACTCATAATCTATTCCGAGAGCATCTGAGAATGCCTTTGAAAGCTTGTCGTAATCAATGCCAAGTGCATTGTCTGTGTCATAAGAATTATCCGAATCGTCATCATCTGCCGAGTTTACAGAAATTCCAAAGCAAACCTTGTTCCCTGCGTCAATAACAGGTGTGGAAGAGACGTTGTAATCGTCAATGTAAAAGTTTGATATTATGTTTGTGACCTGCTCCGCAACAGCAGTGCTGCCTGCTCCCTCCGGCACGTCCAGTGACATATATACAGTTTTTCCTTTGCCTGACATTGCTTCCTTTATGCGCTCAGGTATATCATAAACGCTGTCAAGCTTCTTGGCATTCTCGCATATGTAGCAATCGTCAGTTGAATTGCATTCAGGGAAGTCCTCTTTGTTCCAAGGATAAGAGCCGTCGTCCTTTGCAGTGTCAGGTACGTTGAAATATGCGTAGTCAGGAGCTTCGGCGCCGCCGTCAAATGTCACATCAAGGTGATACCATTTGCCGTCTATCTTCACAATGTTCCAAGCGTGTTCGCCGTTTTCTGTTGAGTGTATTATCTTGCTGTCGATCCCCAGAACATCAAAAAACAGCTTTATTGTTGTTGCGTTTCCAACACAGATAGTAGAGTGGTCATGGAAAAATCCGTAAGGATTGTATGACTCGTCATCTTCACTGTCATCAGATATCGCCACAAGAGAATCGTCATTAAAGTGGGTCTGAGAGAACACATAATCATAAACAGCCTTTTCCTTGTCATATTCGCTCATGCCGTCTTTGATTATCTCGCCCACAGCCTTTTTTAGCTCTTTGAGTATGTATTTGTCCTTATCGTCAGTGAGCTTTGAATCGTCACCCGACTTGTAAGCTTCAACCACTGCCGTATCATCATAGATAGGGTGTATCTCACCGTTTACGTTGCCGTCACCGTCTGCGGGATCAAATATATCCTCCCCCAGAATGTTAGAAAGCGTGTTTTCCAGCTTTTCAAGCTTGTCGCTAAGCTCTTTTATCTTCTTGCTGTCGTTGCTTTCTGATTGTGATGATGTGCTTTTAGCAATTTTAGTATCAGAACTGCTTTTATCTTTTGCACAGCCTGTCATACCCGCTGTAAGGCAGGTCAGACAAAGTGCGAGGGTAAGTGCTTTTTTCGCTGTTGTCATTTTCTTTCCTCCGTTTTTTAATTTATCATGTCTGTTATCTCATCAGATATCTCGTCAGCATTGTCAGAGATAACAAGCACCCAGTAATCTCCGGCCTGAAATATCTTTGCCGCCTGTATTTTCTTTGTTTCTTCAGGCTTGTAGTTTTCATATTGATTAAGTCTGTAGCTCAGCCTGTCTGCAAGCTGGCTTTTTGCACTGCTTCCGTCAGCCATTTTGAGCATTGATATCTCGTCAGCATAATTGCCGTCAGAGGAGTAAAGTATTCCTCCATCGTTGAGCTTGTCAGCTTCTATACCATAAAGCTTTTCGGTATTCTTTGTGAAGCTGTCCTCACCGTAAAAAGTCGAAGCGTCCATGTGGTCGCCCTCTATTGCCGAAAGGATATCCTTTGCAGTTTTACCGCTGTCTGCCGTAGATGTAACAGCACTTTCGGAAGCCTCAGACGAAATGGCGTTGTCTGCTCCGCATGATGTCATTGAAAGCGTGGTAAGAACTGTAAGTGCAGATGTTATCACGCAAAGTACTCTAAGAAACATATTTTTCCCCTTTCTCTGTCAGCCCTTCCTGACGACTTAAATTATAGCACTTTTGCAAGCTGTTTTCAATGAATTTAAGAAATTCGTAAGAAAAAATGCCATAAAAATATCCGTCCTGTAAAAAGACGGATATTTTACTATATTATTACCAAGGCTTAACAGTGCCGACTATCTCAGAGATGTTGTTTATACCGTTGTCTTCGCAGAATTTCTGCATACCCTCGGCTATCTTCACAGGTGCATAAGGGTCAGCAAATATTGCCGCACCTACCTGAACAGCACCTGCGCCTGCCATCATCATTTCAATGGCGTCTTCCCATGTGGCGATACCGCCCATGCCCATAACAGGTATTTTAACAGCGTTTGCCACCTGCCATACCATTCTTACGGCAACAGGGAACACCGCAGGACCGGAAAGCCCGCCCACGTTGTTTTTCAGTATAGGACGGCGTGTCTTTATGTCGATTCGCATACCGAGAAGCGTGTTTATAAGGGAAACAGCGTCCGCACCGTTTGCCTCAACAGACTTTGCAATGTCCACAATGCTTGTAACGTTCGGCGAAAGCTTTACCATAAGAGGCTTTTCCGTAACGTCCTTAACAGCCTTTGTGACCGCACCTGCAACGTTGCAGTCAGTGCCGAAAGCCGCTCCGCCCTGTTTTACGTTCGGGCAGGATATGTTAAGCTCTATCATGTCAACAGCCGTGCCGTTGAGCTTTTCTGCAAGCTCTGCACATTCTTCGATAGTTGAGCCTGCTATGTTGGCTATTATCCTTGTGTCCTTTGTTACAAGGTTTGGAAGCTCATAGTTTATGAACTTGTCAACGCCGCCGTTTTGAAGTCCAACAGAATTGAGCATACCGCTTGGAGTTTCCGCAACTCTAGGACCTGGGTTGCCCTCACGGCGGTGAAGCGTAGTGCCTTTTACGGATATTCCTCCAAGCTTGGAAAGCGGATAGAACTGCTCGTACTCTCTGCCGTAGCCGAACGTGCCGCTTGCAGGGATAACAGGGTTTTTGAACTCAACTCCGCAGAAATTCACATTTATCCTATTCATCAAACACTACCTCCTCGCTGTCGAATACAGGACCGTCCTTGCAAACGTGAGAATTGAACTCCTGACCGTCCTTGACAGTGCGGCATACGCATACAAGACACGCACCCACGCCGCAAGCCATTCTCTGTTCCAGAGATACCTGACAGTAAATGCCGTTTTCCTCACATATCTTCGTGATATTTTTGAGCATTATCATTGGACCGCAGGCATAAACGATATCAGGCTTTTCGCTTTTAAGCACATCAAGAAGTGCGTCAGTAACAAAGCCCTTTCTTCCTGCCGAGCCGTCGTCAGTGCAAAGCTGAACGTCACAGCCCATAGCCTTGAAGTCCTCCTGCAAAATGACAGCCGCAGCGTTTCTGAAACCGCTTATAACAGTGGCGTTCTCGCCGTATTCCTTTGCAATGCCCACCATTGGAGGCGTGCCTATGCCGCCGCCGATACAGACAGCTTTTTTGCCCTTTTCAAGCACCTTGAAGCCGTTACCCAGCGGTGCGATAATGTCAACAAGGTCGCCCTTGTTAAGCTCGCTTATCTTGTCAGTGCCGTGACCTCTTACCTCAAAAACAAGGCGGATAGTACCCTTGTCCTTGTCGATATCGCAAATAGAGATAGGTCTGCGGAGGAAAAAGCCCTCAGCCTGCACCTGTGCAAACTGTCCTGCCTTTGCCGCCTTTGCAATGTGCGGACAGTATATCTCAATGTCAAAAATTCCTTTTGCAAGGGTCTTTTTTGAAACTATTGGGTATTTACCCTGCTTGTACATTAAAAATCCTCCCTGTATTAGTTCTTTACTTCATTCGGAGCGTTCACCGCATCAAAAACGAGAGTGACCGAGTTATCATTATCAGTATAAGTAAGCTTTAGCGTGTAAGAGTCAGCAAAATAGCCTATCTCCTGCCTTTTGGACATATTCTCCCAACCGGCAGGCGGCGCAAAATCCACTCCGCTGTCATCAACAAAGATAAGATCAAGATCGTCGCCGTCCATTTCGATAGTGCCTTTTAAGCAGGGGTTGCCTGCTTCTGCGTCATACATGAGATAGTTGCCGTCTGAACGGATAATAAGGCTGAGATAGCCCGAATAAAGCTCGCTGTTGTCAAGGGGCGTTTCACGGCATTTCCACTCGCCTACGATACATCTTGGAAAATCGCTTTGCTCCTGCTGACTTTCCGTCAAAGAGCTTGTATCCTCGTTCTTTGCGCAGGAGCATAAAAGCAATGCTCCCACCGTCGCTGTAAACAATATAACGCCCTTTGCTGTCATACTCAGTCACTCCTTTAGTGTTTATTCAAGTGTGATCTTTGGCAGATATGAGATTATATCCTCTTTCATTCTGATAACTTCACGTCTTGCAGCCTTTGCAAAATCGTGCTCGTCGCAGTTATCCTCTTTCTTGTATGCACACATTACGCCACGGGAGGAGTTTACGATCGCACCAAGTCCGTGATCGTCAAATGCCTTTGATACGCCCTCAGCACCGCCTCCCTGTGCACCGTAGCCCGGTACAAGGAAGAATGTGTGCGGCAGAGCCTTTCTCATTTCAGCAAGCTGCTCAGGATAAGTCGCACCCACAACTGCGCCAACACCGCTGTAGCCATACTTGCCCATAACGTCCTTGCCCCACAGCTCGCACATTGAGCCCATTGTGGCATAAACTGTCTTGTTGCCTATCATAAGATCCTGAAGCTCACCGCTTGACTTGTTTGATGTCTTTACAAGAACGAAAATGCCCTTGTCATATTTTCTGCACTGGTCAAGAAGCGGATTTATTCCGTCTGAGCCGAGATAGCCGTTTACAGTGAGAGCGTCTGCACCGAAAGCCTCAATAAGCTCGCCGCCAACGTCAGTAAGACCAAGATGTGCGATTGCGTAAGCTTCCATAGTTGCGCCGATATCGTTTCTCTTTCCGTCTGTCATGACGAACATACCTTTTTCTTTTGCATACTGTATAGTCTTGTAAAGTGTCTTTACACCCTCGTAGCCATACATTTCATAGTATGCAGCCTGTGGCTTGATAGCAGGGCAGATATCGTGTATCTCGTCGATTATAGTCTTGTTGAATTCCCATATAGCCTTTGCCGCACCCTTGAGCGTCTTGCCGTATTTCTTGAACTTCTTTTCCTTGATGTATTCAGGAACATAGTCAAGCTTTGGGTCAAGCCCCACTACTGACGGGTTCTGTGTCTTTACGATATTTTCAATAAGTCTGTCAAATGCCATTTTTATCTTCCTTTCGGATATTTTATTTTAAAGCTCAAAAACGAGCTTTCCTCTGCATATTGTGTACATTACCTTGCCTTTGAGCCTTGTGCCTTTGAACACGCTGTTTTTGCTCTTTGAATTAAGCTCCGCAGGGATAACTTCCCATTCATAGTCAGGGTCAAAGATACAAAGGTCGCATCTTTCACCAACTGCTATTTTGATAGGCTCAAGTCCCATTATCTTTCTCGGATTTACCGACATTATCTCTGCTATCTTGTCAAGACCGCATTTGTCGCTGTGATAAAGCTTTGTAAGCGTAGCTGCAAGAGAAGTTTCAAGTCCCACAACACCGTTTGGAGCTTTCTCAAAGTCAGCCTTTTCCTCTGCGGAGTGTGGAGCGTGGTCGGTGATGATGCAGTCGATAGTGCCGTCAAGAACAGCTTCCTCAACAGCCGCCCTGTCCTCCTCAGTTCTAAGTGGAGGCGACATTCTGAAATCTGCGTCACGGGCTAAAAGCTTTTCATCTGTGAATGTGAAATAGTGCGGCGCAGTTTCGCAGGTGACCTTAACGCCGTCCTTTTTCGCCGCTCTTATGATGTTCACAGAGCCTTTGGTGGAAACGTGGCATATGTGAACTCTCGCATTACAGCTCATTGCAAGGCATATCTCACGGGCTGTGATATAGTCCTCAGAGGCTCTGTCCATGCCCTTTACTCCAAGCTTTTCGGATATCTCGCCCTTGTTGATGATACCACCGTTTATTATCTTCAGGTCCTCGCAGTGAGAAGTCACGATAAGACCGTTTTCATTAGTTTTTTCAATAGCCTGACGCATAAGCTCAGCGTTCTCAACAGGTCTGCCGTCATCAGAAATGGCGGTAACTCCTGCGGCTTTGAGTGCGTCATAGTCGCAAAGCTCCTGACCTTTCATGCCCTTTGTAACGCAGGCAATAGGGAAAACGTCGATACCTGTTTTCTTTGCCTTTTCAAAAACGTATTTCACGCCCTCAGGGGAGTCGATAGGAGGTTTTGTGTTCGGCATACAAGCGACACCTGTGAAACCGCCAGCCTTTGCGGCGTTCGCACCTGTGATGATGTCCTCCTTGTAGGTAAGACCTGGGTCACGAAAGTGAACGTGCATATCGAAAAGCCCAGGCAATGCACAAAGCTTGCCCTTTGCGTCGATAACTCTCTGAGCATGCTCGTCAGTTTTTCCAAGGCTGACTATCTTTCCTCCGTCAATGCCTATGTCCGTTATACCGTCAAGCCCTGTCTGCGGGTCGCAGGCACGGATATTTTTGATCAGTAGCTCCATTTTTACTCCTTTTTTATCTTAATCAAGTCTTTACTGCACAAAAGCTGCGGCTAAACATATCGTTCAGCCGTAGCCCTTGAAAATTCGTTATTTGCCGTCGTAGAATGAGCCGTCAGAGTCTTTTCTCTCGCAAGAGTAAACTCCGTCAGAGTTCTGGAAGATGAACTTGCAGGTAGCGACCTTGTCGCCCTCGTCCTCAGACGGTACAGAAAGGTTTTTGTAGGAAATAGTCGAGAAGAACTTCATTCTCAGACCGATATCAACAGTTGTATCTCTGTCAGACGGATTTACAAGAAGCTGTATCTTTCCGCTTCCCCCGTCCTCTTGAATTTTAAACCAGCCCTTTGCGATAACTGATTTGTCATCAGCGTGAGTGATAGTGAAATCGCCCTCGTCAGAGAACTCAAAAGTGATGTTTGCGTCCTTATCTGTCCATGTTCCAGAGATAAGCTCTCTTGAATCGCCTGATCTTGACGGCTGATTGAATACATATGTGCAGATGAAAACACCTACTACTACAAGAACTACAAAGAGTATTCCAAGCAAGCCTGAAATGAATTTTTTCATATTATTTCGCCTTTCTCCCTTATTATTTTGTGTCGGATATTAGTCCTTTATCTGAAGTATAGCACCTCTGTTTGCAGAAGTTACAAGTGAAGCGTATCTTGCAAGATAGCCTGTTGTTACCTTTGGCTGTCTTGGCTTCCAGTTCTTTCTTCTTTCAGCAAGCTCCTCGTCGGATACTTTAAGTGTGATAGAGCAGTTGTCGATATCTATTGCTATCATATCTCCTTCTTCAACAAGTGCAATAGGACCGCCTACGGCTGCTTCGGGTGAAACGTGACCGATAGAAGCACCTCTTGAAGCACCGCTGAAACGTCCGTCAGTGATAAGTGCAACAGTTGAGCCAAGACCCATGCCTGCGATAGCAGATGTAGGATTGAGCATCTCTCTCATTCCAGGACCGCCCTTTGGTCCCTCGTAACGGATAACGACAACGTCGCCCTCAACTATCTTGCCGCCTCTGATAGCAGCGATAGCGTCCTCCTCGCAGTCGAATACTCTTGCAGGACCCTCGTGGGCAAGCATTTCAGGTGCAACAGCAGAACGCTTAACAACGCAGGTGTCAGGAGCAAGATTTCCTCTGAGAACTGCAATTCCGCCTGTCTGTGAGTATGGATTGTCTATTGGTCTGATAAGCTCAGGGTTCTTGTTTACAACGCCGCTGATGTTCTCGCCTACTGTCTTGCCTGTGCAAGTCATGCAGTCTGTGTTGATAAGGTTTTTCTTGTTAAGCTCGCCAAGAACTGCGTAAACTCCGCCTGCTTCGTTGAGGTCTTCCATGTATGTGTGACCGGCAGGAGCAAGGTGACAGAGGTTTGGCGTTCTCTTTGATATCTCGTTTACAAAGTCAAGGTCAAGCTCTACTCCACACTCGTGAGCAATAGCAGGGAGGTGAAGCATTGAGTTTGTTGAACAGCCAAGCGCCATATCAGCTGTGATAGCGTTGATGAAAGCGTCCTTTGTCATGATATCTCTTGGTCTGATGTTCTTCTTGTAAAGCTCCATTACCTGCATACCTGCGTGTTTTGCAAGCTTGAGTCTTTCAGAATATACAGCAGGGATAGTGCCGTTTCCTCTAAGACCCATGCCAAGAACTTCTGTAAGGCAGTTCATAGAGTTGGCAGTGTACATACCTGAACAGCTTCCGCAAGTCGGACAGGCTTTGTTCTCAAATTCCTCAACGTCATCAAGAGTGAACTTGCCTGCGTTGTAAGTACCAACAGCCTCGAACATACTTGAAAGGGAAGTCTTTTTGCCCTTAACGTGACCAGCCAGCATTGGACCGCCTGATACGAAAATAGTAGGAACGTTTACTCTTGCGGCTGCCATGAGCAGACCGGGAACGTTCTTGTCGCAGTTTGGTATCATAACAAGAGCGTCAAAGTGATGAGCCAAAGCCATGCACTCTGTTGAGTCTGCGATAAGGTCACGGGTAACGAGAGAATATTTCATTCCCATGTGACCCATAGCGATACCGTCGCAAACAGCGATAGCAGGGAATACGACAGGTGTTCCGCCTGCCATTGCAACGCCCATTTTAACAGCTTCAACTATCTTATCAATGTTCATGTGACCAGGAACTATCTCATTATATGAAGATACGATACCAACGAGAGGTCTGTCCATTTCTTCCTTTGTCATGCCAAGAGCATTGAAAAGTGATCTCTGTGGAGCTTTATCTACTCCGTCACAAAAATAATTACACGCCATTTTTATTACCTCTTTTGAAAAACATATTACTGAGAGCGGTATTATTCTCCGTCCTCATTTTCTTTTGTTTCAGCCTCGTCTGAGCTTTCCTCTGTCTTTGCAGGGTGCAGACGCTTTCTTACACCGTATGCAGAGCAGTATTCGCAAACGATATCCAGCACTGAGAATATGATAAGCATAAAATTCATTGAGAAGATACCTGTCACAAGCACGAATGCCGCAGGGATAATGAAAAGCGGGATCCCAGTGCCGTAAATATCTTCAAAATGATTGCCTTTTTTATATTGCCTTATCCAAAGCACCCAATAAAGTGCGATAACGAGCAGTGCAACAACAGCCCATATTATGAAAAGCAGCTTGCTTGAAAAGCCTACCTTGTAATCTCCGATAGCAAGGCACATATAGCCTATGCAGCCAAATCTGCCCACACACTTTGCAATGAAAACGATAATGTTCTCGTCCTCAAGCTCAGGCTTGTCGGCAGGTGTCTTGAAGCAGGCTATCACCGCAGGTATCAGCAAAAGCAAAGTAGGAATAAAGCCAATTATACTGAACTTCATTTCGTTTATCCTCCTTAGCGGAATGGTCTGTCTTCTATGGCAACTACTTCTCTACGGAATGTGCGTGCCGCTTCGTCAACAGCAGCCATAAGCTTTTTTTCAAGTGGAGTTCCCACAACATCAGCATTGTAACATACACCGATGTAGCTTTGGGGGTTGAACTCATCATGGAATTGACAGTTATAAAAATACTCTATCTTGCCAAACCTGTTTTTCACCTTGGCTTTGAACTGTATTCTAGATCCCATATCATCAACACGCAGGAACATCATTGCATTGTCAGGCGTGCCGCCATTTTGACATTTATCTATCATATGGTATATTTCATTATCAGGCGCACTTACCATTTCAAAATAAGGTGTGTTGTGGTCTGAATAATTATCATCAAAGTCATCGTCACAGTTTGGCAGATACATTGCGCCATAATCAAATTCACATTCTGTTTCGATGAAATCACCGCTCAGGTCAAATGATACTTTCACCCTTATTTCTGCGTCCTTGCCGTCGAATATCTCATAGGTTATCTCTCTTGACGGCTTTGCAGGAATGCTCGCTGTGTCAAGAACTTCCTGCGGTGTGGTATATGTCGGTCTTGTATAAGCACAATTGCTTCTCTTGCTTGAACTTGTGTTTGAAGTGGCAGTGCTTGGTTTGCTTGAAGCCGTGGAGCTTGAAGTGCCATTTATAGCTTCATTCTTTTTATCCATAGCCTGATCAAACAGGTCTTTAAGTCCTGTCGGACCATTGCCGTTCTTTGCCGCAGCGTTGTCTATTGCGTCAACTGCACCCTTTAAAAGCTTATCAAATAATCCCATTGTAGTTGCCCCTTTTCTTTTTTGTTATTTATTTCTTGTGTGAAAGTCCAAGAAATGCAGCACCGATAATGCCTGCGTCATTTCCAAGCTTTGCAATAACTATCTCAGTGTTCTTTGCTGAGTTCTTTGTGTAAACTTCCTTAGCCACAAGCTCTTTCAGTGGCAGGAGCAGAGGGTCGCCCTCGTTGCATACGCCGCCGCCGATACAGAGAATATCAGGCTGGAAGATGTTTATTGTGTTTGTGATTCCGCAGGCAAGATACTTTATGTATTTGTCAACAACTTCCTTGCCTGCCTTATCGCCTGCTCTCATGGCGTTGAACGCAGTTCTTGCGGATACCTTGCCGTCCTCTTCGTTCATTTTCCACATGATAGAGTCCTTGTCCTCGAACATAGCCTCTTTTGTCATTCTTACAAGACCTGTTGCAGAAGAAAATACCTCAAAGCAGCCGTGTCTGCCGCAAGTACACTGCGGACCGTTAGGGTCGATAACAGTGTGACCTATCTCAGCGCCTGCAAAGTTGAAGCCTGAATATATCTTTCCGTTAATGATTATTCCTCCGCCAACGCCTGTGCCCAGAGTGATGCAAACAGCGTCGTTCGCACCCTTTGCTGCACCGGCAACATACTCGCCGTATGCCGCAGCGTTAGCGTCGTTCTCAACATAGCAAGGCTTGTCGATAAACTTCTTCATAAGGTCAACAACGTGGAAGTTAAGGAAACCAAGGTTGTTTGAATACTCAATAACGCCAGTGTCAGAATTTGCAGTGCCAGGTGTGCCGATACCTACAGACTCTATCTGCTCTATCTCCAGCCCTGCATTCTTTACAGCTTCCAAAGCGACCTTAGCCATATCTTCGCAGATCTCCTCCGCAGGTCTTGGCAGATTGGTCTTGCAGGTAGCCTTTGCGATTATCTCAAATTCTTCATTTACAACACCTGCTTTGATGTTAGTGCCGCCAAGATCAATACCAATGTAATACTTCATAATAATTTCTCCCTTTTATTTTCTGAGCTTACTGAGCGTTATCGCTCTCAGTGTCATCGTCATATTCGTGAAAGTTTATCTCTTCCTTTTCCTCTTTTGGCTTTTGGGCTTCAGCCTTTTTTGCTATGGCGTCATATACCAGAAGATACACAAGTTCCAGCACTACAAAGCTGATAAGACCTATCCAAAATGAGCTTGCCACAAATCCGATAATAAAAGCGATCACAAGTGCGCCAAGCTCACCTATCTCTTTTTTCAGGTCAAGTTTAAGCATTTATCTCACCTTAGTCTATCTTTGTAAGCACGAATGTGCATTTGCCCTCAACAGTATACTTGCCTGTGCCTGCTGAAATGAATACGCTTTCGCCCTTCTTTGCACAAACAGTTTCGCCACCGCTGATAACAGGCTCGCCCTCGAGAACGAGAATACTGTTGAAGCTGTTTTCGTCAGCGTCAAGCTCAGCCTTTGTTTCAACGTTCACCCTGTATGTTGTGAAGTATTCGCATTTTGAAAGACGCTTTATGTCATAGCCGTCCTTCTTCTCAACAGGTGTCTCAGGATACTGCTCAGCAGGAGCAAGCTTTGTTACGTCAAGAGCCTTGTCAACGTGCAGCTCTCTAGGCTTGCCGTCCTTGCCAACTCTGCCATAGTCATAAATTCTGTATGTAGTGTTTGAATTCTGCTGTATCTCAGCAATAAGGATACCCTTGCCGATAGCATGGAGCGTGCCTGACTTGATGAAGAAAACGTCGCCCTTCTTAACAGGTACAGCGTTTGTTACTTCAAGAAGCGTGTTGTCAGCGATCCTTCTTGCAAATTCTTCCTTTGTTATCTCGTGCTTGAAACCATAGAGAAGAGTAGCACCCTCGTCACAGTCAACAACATACCACATCTCGGTCTTGCCGTATTCGCCTTCAACTCTCATTGCATAATCGTTGTCAGGGTGTACCTGTACGGAAAGATTGTCCTTAGCGTCAATGAGCTTAATAAGGATAGGGAAGTTCTCAAATCTTTCGCAGTTCTTGCCAAGAACGCCCTTGCCTGCCTTTTCGATATACTCGTTGAGTGTCAGACCCTTGTATTCACCGTCAGCCACAACGCTTGGACCGTCCTTATGACAAGAAAGCTCCCAGCTCTCTGCGACCTTATCATAATCGCACTTTTTGCCGTACTCATCTCTAAGTCTGGTACCGCCCCAGATGTAGTCCTTAAATGCCGGATCAAGTTTAAATATTGACATTTTATATAGCCTCCAATTAATAAATATACCTTTTAATATAATACCATAACTCCGTCTATAAGTCAATATTTCTGGTATAAAAAAAGCAGGAGAACGAACTGCTCGTCCTCCTGCTGTGATGTTAAAAAATATCCTATGACCTATCAGAACAGATCACTGTGAGTTCCTGTTCTATACAGAAGCAATATAAGTTCCTCATTGCGTCTTTCATATATTAGAAGCCAGTCAGGCTCAATGTGACATTCAAGGAAACCCTTGTAATTGCCTGTCAGTGAATGCTCTCTGTATTTTGCCGGAAGTGGCTGTTCCTCAGCGAGCATGGTAATGACTTCGTTAAGGTGCAACATATTCAGACCACGGCTTTTTGCTTTTTTGAAGTCTTTTTTGAATTTGTTGTGATAAGTTATCCTAAGCATTCAGACTCTCCCAAAGCTCGTCTACCGAATCAAACGGACCAACGAGATTTTTACCCTCTTTGGCTTCGTCAAGGACTTTATTGGTTTCTTCGTTAGGATCTTCTTTCTGAAGTCCTTGCAAGATAACAATAAGAGCATTGAGCTGTTCTTCTGTGAGATTGTCTATCATACTGTATGCAAGTTCTTTTGTACTCATAGCTCTGCCTCCTTAAATATCTGACTAATTGTTTCGTTCTTGTTTTTATTATACCACATCAAACCATGTTGTCAAGCAATTTTGCGACGTATTTTGACGAAAAAAGCAGGAGAACGAACTGCTCGTCCTCCTGCTGATAGCGTTATTTTTTTATTTCTTCTCGTCCTCACCGTTCTTAGGCTCGTCAAAAAGATTTTTCTTGTCAACGAACTTGCCGGTGCTTACGTCAAAGGCTTCGCTTGACTTCTTGTTCATGATTATCACAATTACCACAACTGCGATAGCGATTCCTGCAATGACCGCAATAACTATGATAATAGGGTTTGTTCCCTTTGAGTCTTTTTCTTCCTTTTCTGCATAAGTCTTTGTCTTGCAGTTTGTTATCTTTACACCGGTCACCGTTATCTTCGCTCTGTCAGTTGCACCTACCATTATTTTGTATACCTGGCTAAAATCATCTGTGCCGTATGCAGTTGCGATAGACTCAAAGTCATATGTAGCCGTTGTTTCGTCAAACTCAACAGGGGCTATCTTTGCCCAAACTGCACCGTCCTGTGCCACTGATGTAGTTGTATTCTCCCAGCTCTGAAAAATAAGCTCTGCACTGTATTTGTTGCCTGACTTTTCGTTTACGTCCTCGCTGTTGAATGTAACAACTATCTTTGAATCCTTTGTGAGCCTTGTAGCATTGAAGTCGCCCTGTTCAATGGTGAGAGATTGTGTCCAATTGCTTGCGGCTTCTGCGGAGGAGCAATCTATTGTAACGTCCTCAGTTTCTGCATCTTCGGCAAAAGCAGTCAGTGTGCATGAGAATATTGAAGCGCAGGCGATGATAGCAGACATTGCTGCTGATAAAAATTTCTTCATTTTCTTTTTCCTTTCAAATTCTTACAAAATATAATTTTGCACAAAACCTAACCCTGATATTTGTGCATACCCTCTGATAATAAAGCATTATAACATAATTAAAAATAAAAATCAATAACCATAATGCACAAATAATCACAGTATTTAAGGAACTATTTTACTTTTTTGAGAAAATGATCTGCAGAAAGCTTTTCCACATTGCGTCCTTGCAGTTTAATTTCCTAAATTCTGCTTTAGGACTTGCTTTACAGACCGTATTATGATATAATGATACGAAAAGTCATGATGTAGAGGTGTGTGAAATGAAAATAATGGCAATAGATTATGGTGACGCAAGAACAGGCTTTGCAATAAGCGACCGCTCTGAGTTTCTTGCTTCTCCTATCGGCACTGTTCCTGAGAGAAACGCCGAAAGGCTCGCAGATAAGGCGGCTCAGACAGCGGCTGAATACGGCGCAGGTGAGATAATAGTAGGTCTGCCTATAAACATGAACGGCACGGAAGGTCCAAGAGCAGAGAAGTGCAGGGCGTTTGCCGAGCTTTTGAAAGAGCGTACCGACCTGCCGGTGAGAATGTGGGACGAGCGTTCCACAACTGTCACAGCACACAATATCCTTAACGAAACAAACGTCAGGGGAAAGGCAAGAAAGGCTGTTGTGGATACAGTTGCCGCAACGATAATTTTGGAGGGCTATCTTGAATACAGAAGAAAAAAAGCAAAGCAGGCTGACTAAAAAGCAGAAAAGAAATATCATCATAGTTATAATAGTGCTTGCTGTCATGATATTAGCCGATTTCGTTTGGTCGAATACCTATATCGAGGTCAAAAAGCTGTCAGCGCATTTTGATAACTTACCTGAGGGCTTCGAGGGCTGTAAGATAGTTCAGATATCTGACTTCCACAACGAGTGGGGTAAGGGCTATATAGATAGGCTGACGGAAAAGGTCAAAGACTGTGAGCCTGACTATATCTTTGTCACAGGGGACAGCGTAGATCAGATTTTTCCCGATGTTGACCGCTCGCTGGAACTTATGAAAAAGCTCCCTGAGATATGCCCGGTGTATCTTGTTATGGGCAACCACGAATATAATCTTTCTCAGGAGGAAAGAGAGCAGTTTGTTGCAGGCTGTGAAAGCTATGGTGTAAACGTCCTCTACAACGAGCATACCACACTCACACGAAATGGTGATACTATAAGCCTGTTGGGCTTTGACAATATGGAAAATGACAGCAAGGCTTTTTCTCAGGTCACAGAGGATTTTGTCATACTGCTAAATCACTATCCCGAGGATTGCAACTATTTCAGCAAGACCGCAGTGCAGTATGGTACGCATATAGACATAGACTTCACAGGTCACGCACATGGCGGACTTATAAGGCTACCCCTTGTGAATGGCCTTTATGCACCCGGTCAGGGCTTATTTCCGAAATACACCGACGGCACTTACAGCGTGAACGATACAACGCTTGTGGTGTCAAGGGGAGTAGGCAATAGCGGCTGGACACAGCGTTTTTCAGACCCTTTTGAACTTGTGCTTTTCACCCTTGAAAAATAACTCTTTCAGTCCCATTAGGATAAGGAAAATACCGAAAGCTTTTGAAAGCAGGCTTTGCTCTATCCTGTTTGCAAGCCATGCTGATATGATAACAGCGGCCGTTCCCCACAAAACTGCGGGAACGGCTTTTTTCCATTCCACAAGCTTGTTTTTCGTGTGAAGCACAAGGCTTATTATTGCGATAGGGATAAAAAACACAAGGTTTATCCCCTGCGCCGCTAGTTGCGAAAAGCCTGCAAAGACCGTCAGATAAACTATAAGCACCATTCCGCCCCCAAGACCCATGGAGGCAAAGATACCGGTGAGAAAAGCCACCGCACATATGGTATACCAAGCCGTAATATCACCCTATTTCATAAATATCCTCACGCCTGCAATTATCATGAGCAGTCCGAAAATGCGTTTTAGCAGACTGTTTGAAAGCTTTTTCATGAGCATTGCACCCACTGCCGCACCCACTATCCCAAGGGGTATGAACTTCACTGCCTGCCAAATGTCAAGACTTCCACCCTTGAAATATACAAGACCGCTTATAATAGACAATGGAAGCGTTATAGCAATGGACGTGGCATGAGCTTTTTTCGCCTCGCTGCCGCCTTTTTCAAGCATAGGCACTGCTATCATTCCTCCACCTGAACCGAAAAAACCGTTGCATATCCCCACGGCTATACCTGTGAGCGCATTGAAGTATTTTTTATTTATACGCAAAAAAATCACCCCATACTATTATCTGTACGGGGTGATGATTTATTCACTGAACTATCAGTCTATCTCTACCATTATTTTCTGATCCACACGGGAAGCACCAGCACGCATTACGACTCTGATAGCCTTTGCGATCCTGCCCTGCTTGCCGATAACTCTGCCCATATCGTCCGGAGCAACGTGAAGATGATAAACCACGATACCCTCTGCGTTAGGCTCGTCAACAACGACCTCAACAGCGTCCTTGTTTTCAACAAGCTCAGAAACTATAGTTTCGAGTAATTCTTTCATAAAAATATCTCCATTCTCCCACGAAAATGCGGCAGGGAAGCGTTTTCCCCGCCGAAAACGGCAAGCGAAGTGGTGGGATAAGCAGCTCACCGTCTGAATTGTCTTGTCAGCTATTAGATAGTGCCGTTCTTCTTGAGAAGAGCCTTAACTGTATCAGTTGGCTGTGCACCGTTAGCGATCCAAGACTTTGCCTTTTCGTCGTCAACCTTGAGTACGGAAGGTTCCTTAGTTGGGTCATAGTAGCCCAGCTCTTCGATGAAACGTCCGTCTCTTGGATATCTTGAATCAGCAACTACGATTCTGTAGAAAGGAGCCTTCTTAGCGCCCATTCTTCTGAGTCTGATCTTTACTGCCATTGTATTTTCACCTCCATAAAAAACTTCATATATCAAATCAATCACTTGATTGCTGATAGCTTATCAACTATTGCGGCATTCCGCCGCCAAGACCTTTTAGAAGCGCCGCTCTGTTTCTTCTGGATTTCTTTCCGTGAAGATTTCCGCCGATACCGAACTGCTTCATCATTTTCTGCATCTGTTCAAACTGCTTAAGAAGCTGATTTACGTCAGATACCTGTGTGCCGCTTCCGGCAGCGATACGTCTTTTTCTCTTAGGGTCAATGATCGCAGGCTTTTCTCTTTCAGCTCTTGTCATTGAATTTATCATAGCCTCAGTCTTTTTCAGCTGAACCTCGCCCTGCTCCACCTGCTCGTCTGTTACCTTGTTTGCGCCTGGAAGCATTCTGATAATAGACTTCATAGAACCCATTTTCTGTATCTGCTTCATCTGCTCCAGCAAGTCGTTAAGGTCAAAGCCCTTTTCCTGCATTTTTTCTGCAAGCTTTTTGGCGTCCTTTTCGTCAACTGTCTGAGTAGCTTTCTCAATAAGTGTGAGCATATCGCCCATGCCAAGTATTCTTGAAGCCATTCTCTCAGGGTGGAAAGCCTCAAACTCGTCAAGCTTTTCGCCCATACCAACGAACTTGATAGGCTTACCTGTTACAGCAAGCACTGAAAGCGCCGCACCGCCTCTTGTATCAGAATCGAGCTTTGTAAGGATAACGCTGTCGATACCAAGAGCCTCGTCAAAGCTTGAAGCTACCTTTACAGCGTCCTGACCGATCATAGCGTCAACAACGAGCATTATCTCGTTCGGCTCAGCGATCTTCTTGATGTCTTTAAGCTCGTTCATAAGCTCCTCATCAATGTGAAGACGTCCTGCTGTATCTATGATAACAAGGTCATTGCCGTAATCCTTGGCGTGCTTGATACCCTCTTTAACTATCTTTCGTGGGTCTATCTGACCCATTTCAAATACTGCGACTTCGGCTCTCTCTCCCACAACCTTTAGCTGTTCGATAGCCGCAGGTCTGTAAACGTCGGCTGCGATAAGCAGAGGACGCTTGCCCTCTTTCTTGAACATCTTCGCAAGCTTTGCAGCGTGTGTTGTTTTACCTGAACCCTGAAGACCGCACATCATTATGATGCAAGGCGGCTTGTTAGGGAAGTTTATCTTCGAGTTAGCCTCGCCCATGAGCTTTATAAGCTCGTCATTAACTATCTTTATGACCTGCTGACCAGGAGTAAGGCTCTTCAGCACTTCCTCGCCAACGCTTCTCTCTGTTACCTTGGCAATAAAATCTTTTACTACCTTGTAGCTAACGTCAGCCTCAAGCAGAGCCATTTTAACTTCACGCATTGCCTCTTTTACATCGGCTTCGCTAAGTTTACCTCTTGATTTAAGACGCTTGAACACGCCGTTTAGTTTTTCTGAAAGTCCTTCAAACGCCATAAGCTGTCCTCCGTATAATTTTTTTATCTATATCTATTCTTCTTCGGTATATTCTGCGTTGTCAAATTCATCAAGCTTAGAATCGAGATTTTCAAGAAGCACTATCACCTTTTCGGCGATATCTCTCGCATAATTCTTTTTTTTACACTCGTTAAAAACGTCCATAGCCTGAGCCTTGAACTCTTTAAGCTCTGCCAGATAAGCCTCCTGCTGTTTTAGCAGACCTAGCTTTTCTTCATAATCAGCCATTGCAGTTTCACATTTTTTTATAGCGTCATGAACGCCCTGTCTTGAGATATCTAGCTGTGCGGCAATCTCTCCCAACGACAGATCGTCATTGTAATAAAGATCCATGATCTCGTTTTGTTTATCAGTTAGCAGGCAGCCATACAAGTCGAGCAAAACGCTGTTTTGCAAATTTTTACTCATACCGCTTACCTCCTAATGGATTTCTGTAAAGTCATAAACCTTTACAATTATATATCAAGTTTACCGACTTGTCAAGGGGTTTTTATGAAAAAATAAAATTTAACAAAATTCTGTGGAAAAAGTCCTTTTTATATGGTATAATTATTAATTGACAGACATAGTGATGATAAATAGTATAGGAAATTGTATGCCAAGGGGGAAGAGTATATGATAAGCTATGTGTTGAAAAACGACAGATATGAAATGAAAGTCCCTGCCCTGACTTTTGGTGCGGCAGGTTTTGAGAGGAACGATTGTGACGATGTGTATTTTGAGTTTCTCGACAAATATGTAGAGCTTGGCGGTTGGTGTATCGATACCGCAAGAGTTTACTGCGACTGGCTGGAGAATGGTCACAATTCCAGTGAGGGCGTAATAGGCAGATGGCTCAAAGCCAGAAATAATCGTGAAAAAATTTGTATCGCCACAAAGGGTGGTCACCCTGAAATGGGTCATATGGACAAAAGCCGTCTTAGCAGGGAAGAGCTTACAAAGGATCTTGAAGAAAGCCTGAAAGTGTTGGGCGTTGACTATGTGGATATTTATTTTCTTCATCGTGACGACCCGAAGATACCTGTGGAAGAGATAATGCCAGTTCTCAATGATTTTTATGAGAGCGGAAAGATACATTTTATAGGTGTTTCAAACTGGACAACTCAGAGGATAGAGGAAGCAAATAAGTTTGCAAAGGAAAACGGCATGGAGCCTATCAGGATCAGTCAGATAAACTACAGCCTTGCACATTCGAGCGTTGAAACTTTTGGCGACAATACTCTTGTTTGTATGGATACAAAGGAGTTCCGCTGGTACAAGAAGCATGATTTTCCTGTTATGGCGTTCTCCCCGCAGGCAAAGGGCTTTTTTGCAAAGCTTGCAAAGGGCGACGCTGCAAACAATCTCCCTGAGGGACAGTATGCAGGTCCTGCTAATCTTGCAAGACTTGCAAAGGTAAAACAGCTCAGCGAGCAGACGGGGGACACTCCGGCAAAGATAACCCTCGGCTATCTGAACAGCCAGCCGTTTTTTGTATCGTCAGTTTTCGCAGTAACAAAGCTGTGGCAGCTTGACGAGGATATGGAAGCGCAGGATCTTACATACGATCCAAAGACAGTGGCTTTCCTTGAAAATATGATATAAAATAAAAGCACTCTGCATTGAACCGCAGGGTGCTTTATTTATTCTTGATACGTTGTAGGGGACGGCGTCCTCGACGTCCCACCCCTTACACAAAAAAACTTAACTATGTGATATCTGGATACACCACATAGTTAAGTATGTACGTTCATATTGATTATGCCATTGGTATTACGCCCTTCTGAAAATTCTAGTCGTAAACTCATGCTAAATTGTACTTTGGACTCACGCCTTTCAGTAAAATTCTGTCCGCATAATATAAGCTATTCCATTGGATCTATTTCCTTTCGGTAAAAATAATCTCTAAGTGCAAATTACCTTTCCATTGGATCTATTTCCTTTCAAAATATTAAGTTATGCCTCAGTGGATAAAACTTAACGTGCCATCGGACTTAACACCTTTCGTGAAATTTATTGTCAATGAAATTTATTACATTTCCATTGGAATTATCGCCTTTCGCATAATTTCAAGATCTTATGCTTACCATATCAGATAAGCCTTGCTGAAGTAACTGGCGGATTCACCTCCAAATATCAGATGTTCAAAAGCCTTGAGTGCATTTTCATAACGCACCACTCCTTCAGTATATTATATGATCTTTAGAAAAATCTTAGTCAGTAAATCAAATCAGTAAGAGCATTAAGCTCGTAAATTTCTTGGCGGACTCACTCCATTCTATTTCATGTTCAAGTTCCTTTTGTGCATTTTCATATGCACCACTCCTCGAAATTTATTTGATTTTTATAGCTCTGTGAGCTTTTTATGTTCAGAAGCTAAATTTTACATTGGAATCACTCTTTCAGTTTACTTCTTTACCTCTGAAAAGCTGAAATTGTGCATTGGAAACACTCCTGTCTAAATTTTATTTGCAAACCTTCTGTAACCGATCATGTCGATCACTCCTTATATAAAAGTTGCAAAATATTCAATTGTAAATTTGAGAGTATCCTTAAATTGCAGTAACTCTGTGCTGTGATTAGTCCATGAGGCTCTGCAATTTCTTCCTGTGTAAATCATATATGTCTGGATTCCTGTCAGCTCATTCGTCTGCGTCTTGATCCTTTTTTACTTTAAGAAATTGCCGAGCCTATGGATACTCTCCTGGATCTCTGATGCGTCCATTGGACTCGCTCCTTTCATATCTTATTAGGTATCCGATGAGCCTGCCCGCCTGCTGAACTGTAGTGTACCTAGTGTCGGGTATATGCTGTGTCCACCGATCTGCCTGTGATATATAAGGAAAACCTCTCGCCTTACTTCGCTTTGCCGTGCCCTCTGAAATCGTTACTGTATCGTCAGACCGTTGACCGTTTCAGCGAACCCTGTTGTCTGCTTTTGTTTGGCTCTTTGTTTTTCCTTGACTATACTATACCACATCTTTTAGCACTTGTCAATAGTTTTTCTCAACTTTTTTGTGATTTTTATATTTAATATTACTTTTACAAAATGCGCTTGACTTTGATTTTGCAGTGTAGTATAATTAAAGTGTTGCGGTGGTCAGAAACAGTCTTTCTGTTCTGATTTTCCGATATATCCCACTCAGAAAGTGCCGATATACCGCACAAGATCATGTTAGGAGGATAATTATGGATAACGAGTTTCTGCCGGACCTCTACGAGCTGGAGGACGAAAATGGTAATAAGCAGACTTTTGAGCTGTTGGACGCAATGGAATATGGTGACGAGAAGTATTATGCTCTCACTCCTTATTATGAGAACGGTGACGAAGCCCTTGAAGATTCAGGCGACGTTGTGATACTCAAGGCTGAGTATGACGAGAACAATGACGAGATACTTGCTTCTATCGAAGATGATGACGAGTATGAGAAGATCGGTCAGATGTTCATGGAGCGTATCGATGAAATGTTCGAATTTGACGATGAGGACGAAGACGATGATTGCGGCTGTGGCTGCGGTTGTCACGATCACGACCACCTGTCATAAGAAAAATATCTCAGCATATAGGCTTGTCAATATGTAAAATGTACAATTTTATGTACTTTGATTTGCTGAAATTACCTATTGATATTATGGATATGTTGTGATATACTAAGTAACAGAAAAAGTTTCCTGCCTTGTGCGAACAAGCACAGTTATTATAAATCCAACACTTCTAAAAAGGGATTCAGACTCTGGAAATGGATTGCAGACCTCCCGAACGAAACCGCATTTGCCGTTTCGGAAACGGACGAAGGGAGCGTGAAGCTTTCAGGCTGTTTTACCCACCCTGCTTTTATAGCGGGTTTATCGGCTGTGCGACGGCAAGGCGGCTTTTACTTAAACACTGAGCGTACCGATTTTTCGGTACGCTTTTTTGTGTCATAAAAACCATGTCGGCATAAAATGAGATAACGGAGCGTCTGCAGTGATCGTATGACAGTGGGTGACGCAGCCGAAGATCTGCGTCCGCAGGGCAGCCCGTTGTCATTTACTGCATGACGTTTCGTTTATATAGAAAAAAGCCGCTGTGCCTGTGGGCATAACGGCTTTCTTCTTGTCAGATAAATAAAGTACTTTCGCTAGTATGTTCAGCGGTGGCTGATAATGCGTTTTCCGCTGGATATTTGCTGTTTATGTATTCGGCGGCAACGAAAATAAATTCGCTGTTTGTAGGGTAGTGGTCAGGTCTTATGGCGAAATTACCGAATATCTCGGCTTTGTCTTTGTCCTGAGCTTTTTCCCAACCGATCCTTATGGCGGTGCGCATGTTTCTTTCAACGCTTACTGTGGTTACTCCATGTGCCGCCGCTATCTCTGGATAAATGACCTTTGTGACACGTCTGTTGGCTTTGTCTGTCGTAAGAGCCATTTTTATTGCCTCTTTGATGTAGCCATATCCGTTATAATTTGGAGTTATGCACAATCTCTTCATCACGGCGGATATAGCAGATTGTATGTCGCCATTGGTGTACCACTCGTCAGCGCTTCGTGTTATTGTGATGTTCGGATCTGCAGAATCGTCAGGACACTGAAGCGCTCTGATTGCGTTTTTGATATCCGCACAGCTTAGAGGACTTTTTATTATCATGTCTGCGTATTTTGCAAGTCCATTGTTTCCATTGTTGGTTTTTCTGTCGGAAAGCATGATTATTTTCAGCTTAGGACAAGCCCCTTTGAGATTTTTGCACAGCTCGTATGGAAACTCCGTTATTTCTGAAATTATCAGAAAATCAGGTTTGCTTTTAAGCACCTCAAGCTGTATCTCCAGTGGATTGTAGTCTGACTGCGCAACATTGTACCCCTGTTTTTTCAGATAGTCTGCCACCTTCATGCCAGCCTGATTGAGGCTTCCGACAAGGATTTTGATCACGTCTTTTTTACACATTTTAATTCTTCCTCCAATTTTTTTATTTTTTAACTTTATACTACACTTGCAGTATAACATTTTTACGGTATAATTTCAAGTTTTTTACTTAATTTTCTTGCTTTTTGTGCTATGTTTTAAGAAATACGCAACAATCTATACATAGTAAATAAACAAATGTCGGTTATGACCAAATTTTAAATGAGATAATTGTGCAAATATTGTAATTTACACAGAGAAAATATGCTTTTGCGTCGTTTAAATCAATATATTATATGAATAAATTGACGATTTGCTATATTTTACATCAACTTTACATTGTTATGAAAGCTTATTTTATGTAGAAAAAAGTCGAAAACACCAGCAAAGATTGCTATATGATTAATAAAATATTAAGATAAATGTGTGATTTTACATTTATTAATATTTGCGAAATGATATAGAAATATATAAATGAACAGTATTTTTACATAGCTTTTATAAAATATAATTTCTTGACAAAAGCTTTATTGCGTGGTAAAATATACGGGAGGATCATTGCAAAAACATGGTCAGCAGCTTTTTGTGCCACCAGTTTGCAATGATGTCTTTGTAAAAAATTATAGATAATGTTGAGGGAGGCGACGTCGTTTTATGAAAAAAGACGTTATCAATTACATTTGGACAGATAAGAAAAGAACGATTTTTGGTCTGCCTATATCATTTACAAGATATTTTCTCACAGAAGATAAGTTTATAACACGCAAGGGTTTTCTCAGCATAGAGGAAGACGAGCTTGACCTTTATAGGGTCATCGATAAAAAGCTTGTCCTGCCGTTCGGACAAAGAATGTTCGGCTGTGGCACAATAGTAATGAATGTCAAAGACGTTGATACGCCTGTTAAGGAAGTCAAGTCCATAAAAGCACCAAGAGATGTGCTTGCACAGCTTGATAAGTATATCAATATAAATCGTGATAGATACCGTGTAAGGGGTAGAGATATGGTCGGCGGTGACGGCGGTCATTGCCATGATCATGATGATTTTGATATTCATGACGATATCATATAAAGTTCTATAAGAATAAGGGGCTTTCGCAGATCTTTCTGTGAGAGCCTTTTTTGGAGAGGAAAGTGTGAATGTTTTCAAAAGAATATTTTCAGTCCCTTGAAAGCTCGTGGGACAGGCTCAAGACCTGCGAAAAGCCGATATTCATATACGGCATGGGCGATGGAGCGGAAAAGCTTCTTGATGAATTTGATAGACTTGGCATAAAATGCACAGGTGTTTTTGCAAGCGACGATTTTGTCCGCGGACAAAGCTTCAGAGGGTTTAAGGTGCAGACTTTCTCACAGGTGCAAGCGCAGTTTGGGAATATCACAGTTGTGCTTGGCTTTGGCACGAGCCTGCCTGAGATAATGGAGCGTATCGACAATATTGAAAAAAGCTGCGAGGTCATAGTGCCTGAAATGTGCGTTGCAGGCGATGAGAATTTCAGCAAGGAAAAGCTTCTCTCAATGTATTCTCAGGCTGAAAAAGCTTACCGCCTTTTTGATGACGATATTTCAAAGCTTACCTTTGAAAAGCTGACAGCGTTCAAGATAACAGGCAAGCTTTCTTATCTCCGTGAGATATTTACGGATAAGGACAAGATAACCGAGATACTTCCCCTTGGAGAAAACGAGATATACTGCGACTTGGGAGCATACACAGGCGACACTGCCGCAGAGCTTATCTCACGCACAGGGGGAAAGTATGAGAGAATATATGCCCTCGAACCTGAGAGAAAAAACTTTCAGAAATGCCTGAAAAATCTAAAAGCCAATGACAATATAAGCCTTTACAATGCCGCTGCATGGAGCATTGATACCGAGCTTTATTTCGCAGGTGGCGCAGGCAGACAGGGCAGAGTAGATGCCGCAGGAAAAAAGGTTCGTGCAAGAAGTCTGGACAGCGTTCTTGCAGGCAAAAAATGCACCTATATAAAATATGACGTTGAGGGAGCAGACCTAGAAGCTCTCAAAGGCAGTGAATATACCATTTCACGCTATGCCCCCAAAATATGCTGTGCGTTGTATCACAGACCATATGATTACATCACCCTGCCTCTGTATATAAACAGCCTTTGCAAAGGATACAAATTCTATATCCGTCAGGAAAGATACTACCCCGCATGGGAAACAAACCTTTTCTGCGTTCATGATAAATAAGGAGAAAAATAATGAGTATAACAGTAAGCCTTAATGATAACTGGAAAATGAAAAAAGCAGGCTCGCAGGAGAGCTTTGACTGCAAAGTTCCATGCTCTGTATATAAGACCCTGCTTGACTATAAAAAGATACCCGACCCATATTATCGTGAGAACGAGTATATCTCCACACAGATATGTGATGATGATTACGATTTTGAAACTACATTCACCGCAGACAAGGCCGCAGTGGAGTGCGAGCATACTGTCCTGCACTTTGACGGCATTGATACCATAGCAAACGTCTATCTCAACGGCATTCACCTTGGCAGAGTGAACAATATGCACAGAGTGTGGGAGTTTCCTGTCCATGGTATTATCAAAGAGGGGGATAATACCCTTGCAGTGAAAATAACCTCGCCAAACAGATACATAAAAGAAATGGACGAAAAACGTCACCTTTGGGGCGTTGACTCCACCATGACAGGCTATACACATATAAGAAAAGCCCATTGTATGTTCGGCTGGGATTGGGGTCCAATGCTCCCTGACATGGGAATATGGCGCAGTGTATCCCTTATCGTTCCAGATGCAGGACGTATACTTGACGTTTACTACAGCCAAAAGCACACCGATAACAAAGTGACTTTGAAAGCCCTTTTGCATATAGAAAACCACGGCTGTAAAAAAGCTATGGTGGAAATATCCGACCCGCAGGGCAATATCGCCGCAAAAGCCGACATAAGCCTAGAGGAAAGTTCAGAATATTATGAAACAGAGCTTGTGATAAACGACCCTCAGCTTTGGTGGGTGAACGGCTATGGCGAACAGCCACTATATATCTGTGCTGTGACTTTGTATGATGAAAACGGCTCGTGCGCTGATAAAAATACACAGCGCATAGGTCTTAGAACTTTAACTGTCAGCCGTGAAAAAGATCAGTGGGGCGAGGAGTTCTGCTTTATAAACAACGGCGTGAAGATATTTGCCATGGGCGCAAACTATATCCCCGAAGACCAGATAGTCACACGCTGTAACGAGGAGAAAACAAGAAAGCTCCTTGCAGATTGCAAGGCCGCAAACTATAACTTTATAAGAGTGTGGGGCGGCGGTTATTATCCTGACGAGTATTTCTATGACTACTGCGACGAGAATGGTATCATAGTATGGCAGGACTTTATGTTCGCCTGCTCTGCATATCTGCTCACAGAGGAGTTTGAAGAAACTGTCCGTGGGGAAGTTCGTGACAACGTTATCCGCCTGAGAAACCACCCGTCCCTTGGTCTGTGGTGCGGCAACAACGAGATAGAATCCGCATGGGAATATTGGGGTCTTCCTAAGGACGAGGAAGCAAAGCGTGACTATCTTATCATTTTTGAGGATATTATCCCACAGGTGCTTAAAGCCTATGACCCCTGCGAAAACACCTTCTATTGGCCGTCATCACCTTCATCAGGGGGAGGCTTCAAGGACGCATCATCGAACCATGCAGGGGATATGCACTATTGGGACGTTTGGCACAACTTCAAGCCTATCGAAGCGTTCAGAGAATTTTATTACCGCTTCTGCTCAGAATACGGCTTTGAGAGCCTGCCTGATATAAAGACCTGCCGTGCCTTTGCCGACGAAACCAAGGGCGACTTTGACCTTTGCTCACCGGTTATGGCGGCACATCAGAAGTGCGTTCAGGGCAACGAGAAGATAATGTACTATCTCGCTCAAATGGTGAGATATCCATATGATTTCAAACAGCTCATCTATTCCTCACAGCTCGTTCAGGCGGATTGCATACGCTCGAATGTTGAGCATATGCGAAGAGCAAGGGGCAGATGTATGGGCTCTGCCTATTGGCAGGTGAACGATTCAAACCCTGTTATCTCATGGTCAAGTATCGACTATTTCGGCAGGTGGAAAGGTCTGCATTATTATGCGAAGCGTTTTTACGCTCCATGTCTTATCTCCTGCGACGATACCCATAGAAAAAAGCCTGTCCTTAACATATCCAACGAACGCATGACAGCCTTTGAGGGCATAGTAAGATGGAAGCTTAGAAACAATAAAGCTGAAATTCTGCAAAGTGGAGAAAAATCCGTGAGCGTTCCGGCTCTTACAGCACAAAACGTCCTTACTATCGACCTTTCAGACGAGCTTAAAAACCGTACTGACCCTCGTGAAAAATATCTCGAATATTCCATTATGGAAAACGGCAGAGTGCTGAGCTTTGGCACAACCCTCTTTGTGCGCCCGAAAGAATTTACATTCTTAGAGCCTGCCATAATCTACGGCATATCAGAAAGCGAGGATAAATTCGCCCTGACATTCTGTGCCGAGAATTACGCCAAAAGCGTTTGCCTCAGCCTAAAGACCGCAGATTGCGTGTTCTCTGACAACTGGTTCGATATCCACGGAAAAGAGCCTGTTACCATAATGATAGACAAAGCCTCCCTCAGCAGAAAAATGACAGCGCAGGAGCTGTCCGAGGAGCTTGAGATAATGCACAATTAGGGCTGTGACACTATGTTGCCGGCAAGGAAAATTTGATGTTTATAAACACGCAATGCCTGTGCTTTGCAAATGTACATATCAAGCTATCCTGCGTATAAGTAGCCTGAAATAAAATTTTAGGAGGAACTGCTTTGAAAGTAAAACTAAGCAAATACTTGAAGCCCTATGCACTGTTTGCGGTGCTGACACCTCTATCCATGGTGGGAGAAGTGCTGGGTGACCTGCTTCAGCCAAAGCTTATGTCAAAAATAGTTGACGATGGTGTGCTGGGTCAGGATATGGATCTTATCATAAGAACGGGACTTCTTATGCTCCTTGTTCTTATAGGCGGCGGAGCTTGCGGAATTGCGGCTTCTGCATTCGGCGGGATAGCTTCCCAAAGCTTTTCAAGAGATCTGCGTGTAGACGTTTTTAAACGTGTCATGGGTCTTTCATTTGAACAGACCGACAAGTTCACCACAGGCTCGCTGGTAACACGTCTTACAGCGGATATAACCGCCATTCAGCAAATGGTAGACTTCATGCTGAGAATGTTGGTGCGTGACAGCCTGCTGTTCTTCGGCGGAATAATCATGATGCTCACTCTGAACGTTCGCTTTGGAATAATAATCCTATGTGCCTTGCCAATCGAGATAATAATGATGATAGTAATTCTCAAAAAGGCAAACCCATACTATTCTATCGTTGCAAAACGTCTTGACACCGTAAACTCTGTGGTACAGGAGAACGTCACAGGCGCAAGAGTAGTAAAAGCCTATGTGAGAGAGGATACAGAAGAAAAGCGTTTTGACAATGCAAATATAAGCCTTATGGAATCAAACCTCCGTGTTCAGACCCTTATGGCTATCCTTCAGCCGCTTCTTATGATAATACTCAATCTGTCTGTTATTGCCGTTATAGTTATAGGCGGCTGGCAGGTGCAGGCACAGGCAATGAAGGTCGGCGAGGTCATGGCGGCTATCACATATCTTACTCAGGTCTTGCATGGCGTAATGATGATGTCTATGATGTTCCAGACCCTCGCAAAGGCTTCCGCATCTGCAAACAGATTGAGAGAAGTCCTCGAAACTGACCCAGTTATAAAAAGCGGCAGCGTTTCCCTTGCAGATAAAACAGGGGGCACAGTCAGCTTTAAAAACGTTTCATTCTCTTATCCTGAAACAAAGGGCAGACCTGTTATCTCAGACCTTACCCTTGATATAAAGTCAGGCGAGATCGTCGCCATACTAGGTGCAACTGGTTCGGGAAAATCCTCCCTTGTGAACCTTATCCCAAGATTTTACGATTGCACAGCAGGAGAAGTCCTTGTTGACGGCGTAAACGTCAAGGACTGCAAGCTTGACGAGCTTAGAAAGAAAGTTGGCATAGTCCTGCAAAAGAGCGAGCTTTTCTCAGGCACAGTTGAGGACAACATAAAGTGGGGCGACAAAAACGCTACCCATGAGGAGGTCATCTCCGCCGCACAGGCAGCTCAGGCTGACGAGTTCATTCAGAAGATACCTGCAGGCTATGAGGGTATTATAGCCGAAAAGGGTGCTTCACTGTCAGGCGGTCAGAAGCAAAGACTTTCTATCTCAAGAGCGGTACTTAAAAAACCTGAGATCCTCATTCTTGATGATTCCACCTCCGCCCTCGACCTTGGCACAGAAGCAAAGCTCCGTGCGGAGATAGACCGCAAAATGAACGGCACTACCCTTATCATAATCGCACAGCGTATCCAGAGCGTAAAATCATGCGACAGGATAGCCGTCCTCGACCACGGCAAGCTTTGTGCCTGCGATACTCATGAAAATCTGCTAAAGACCTGCGAGGTATATCAGGATATCTACGCTTCACAGGTAAAAACGTCAGGAGGTGAAGTGTAATGCCTCCAATGCCTCCAATGGGACCCGGCGGAAGAAAACCGGGCGGACCGCACGGTGCAAGGCTCACAATGGAAAAGCCAAAGGACGCCAAGAACACCCTTAAAAAGCTTATCGGCTATATAGGCAGAAACAGATATCTGTTTTTCGCTCTTATCGGTGTAATGCTCATCATAACTCTGCTCAATCTTGCCGCACCGTCAATACAGCAGATAGCCATAGACTGCATTACTCTAACCAAAAAGAAAACAAGCGTTGATTTTAGTGCATTGGGCAGAACGCTCATAGGTCTTGGTGCAGTTTATCTCCTGTCCTCTGTTTTCACCTATATGCAGGGAATATTCTCCGCAAAGCTTTCACAGTACACAGTAAAGACCATGCGTAAAGACTTGTTCTCAAGCCTTGTAAGACTTCCTATAAAATATCTCGATACCCACAGCCATGGCGATATAATGAGCCGTATGACAAACGACGTCGAGAATATCTCCACAACTATCTCTCAGTCTATAGGCTCGCTCATCTCAGGCGTGCTGACCATAGTGGGAACAGTTGTCATAATGCTTCTGTATTCACCGCTTCTTACCCTTATCTCACTGTCTACAGTGTTCCTTACCATATTCGTTTCAGGTGTACTCACAAAGTATATGAAGAAATACTTCATCAAACAGCAGGTGCTTCTTGGCGAGATAAACGGTGAAGTGGAAGAAATGGTCGTTGGCTATAGAACGGTCGTTTCCTATGGCAAAGAGCAGGACGCTGTTGACAAGTTCGAGAAAATGAGCAACAATCTGAAAAAATGCGGCATAAAAGCTCAGATATTCGGTGGTGTAATGGGTCCTTGCATGAACTTAATATCCAATTTCGGCTTTATCCTTATCGCAGCATTTGGCGGCTGGTTCGCAATAAAAGGCTTTATAACAGTGGGAACTATTCAGGCCTTTATACTCTATTCAAAGCAGTTCTCACGTCCTATCAATGAGATTGCAAATCAGTTTGCAAATATCCAGACCGCAATAGCAGGCGCAGAGCGTATCTTTGAGGTCATGGACGCTGATAAGGAAACTGACGAGGGCAAGGCTGACTTTGAGGTGGAAAACGTCAAAGGCGATATCGACTTCAAGCATATCGACTTCTCGTATGTTCCTGAAAAGCAGGTGCTAAAAGACCTCGATCTTGAAGTAAAAGCAGGTCAGAAAATAGCCATAGTCGGTGCAACAGGCTCAGGAAAGACCACCATAGTGAACCTTGTCACAAGATTTTATCCCGTTGACAGCGGTGAGATAACCATAGACGGTCAGAGCATTTACGATATCCCGAAAGACAAGCTCAGACGTTCCATAGCCATAGTTTTGCAGGATACAGTGCTTTTTAAGGACACCATAGAAGAAAATATCCGCTACGGCAGAGAAAACGCTACCCTTGATGAAATAAAGGCGGCGGCAAAGTTTGTGAACGCAGACGAGTTCATAGAAAGACTTCCCGAGGGTTACGACACAGTGCTTGCCGAGGGCGGCTCAAACCTTTCACAAGGTCAGCGTCAGCTTCTCTCCATAGCAAGAGCAGTGCTTGCCGACCCGAAGATACTTATTCTTGACGAAGCCACTTCCTCGGTTGATACCAGAACTGAAATGCACATTCAGTCCGCAATGGTGGCTCTTATGAAAAACAGAACGTCCCTTATCATCGCTCACCGACTTTCCACTATCCGTGACGCCGATAAGATAGTCGTTATCGACGGTGGACGTGTTGCAGAGCAGGGTAGCCATGAGGAGCTTATCGCCGCCAAGGGCTGTTACTACAGACTTTATCAGACGCAGTTCTCAGGCGTTAAGACTTGATACAATGGTGTTTGGAAAACGTATATAGTCAATGTCGTACATTCAAACAAATATGTAGTTGAGCGACGCAATTTCTGCTTTGCAGAAATACGACGTCCCACTTCTCGATATTTCGTCAACCCACAAAACTTCGTGATAATTCAAACTTTTACACTCTCAAAATCGGGCTGTCGAGGGCGCCAGCCCCTACATGAAAATTGGCGGTCTTATCAAACAAATCAAGGCACAGGAAAACCTCTCCTGTGCCTTTTTTATGCGCAAAAAAGGACAGCTCCTCTAAGAAAGCCGTCCTTGATGTTATCTGAAATATTACTTTGTAACAAGTGCCAGAGTATCTCTTGCAATGAGAAGCTCTTCGTTTGTTGGGATAACGTAAACCTTTGTCTTAGAATCGTCTGTGGATATCTCCTTGAGGATTCCACGGCAGAGATTCTTCTCAGCGTCAATGTGGATACCGAGGATATCGAGATTTGAGCAAGCAGCAGCCCTTACCTCAGGTGCGTTCTCACCGATACCGCCTGTGAAGATAACAGCGTCAAGGCCGTTCATTGCAGCAGCGTATGAGCCTATAAACTTCTTGATCTGATAAGCAAATATCTCGCTTACGATAAGCGCTCTCTCGTTGCCCTCGCTTGCAGCAGCCTGAATATCTCTGTTGTCAGAGCCGATACCAGAAAGACCAAGGAAGCCTGACTTCTTGTTCATGTATTCTGTCATCTGGTCAGGTGTGAAGCCCATTTTCTTCTCAACATAGTCAACAGCAGAAGGGTCAACAGAGCCGCAGCGTGTTCCCATTACAAGACCGTCAAGAGGAGTGAAGCCCATTGATGTGTCAACAGACTTGCCGCCGTTGATAGCTGTGATAGATGAGCCGTTGCCAAGGTGGCATGAAACTATCTTAAGCTCCTCGATAGGCTTGCCCATTACTCTTGCAAGCTCGCCTGAAACAAATCTGTGTGATGTTCCGTGGAAGCCGTATTTTCTTACATGAAGATCAGTGTAGCACTCGTATGGCAGACCGTAGAGATAAGCCTTTCTTGGCATTGTTGAGTGGAAAGCAGTGTCGAATACAACTACCTGTGGTGTGCCTGCTGGGATAACTGCCTTGCAGGCTCTCAGTGCAAGAGCGTGTGGGTGGTTATGTACAGGTGCAAGCTCAGCCAGTGAGTCGATCTGGTCGATAACTTCGTCTGTTACAAGGCAGGTCTCCTTGAATATCTCAGCACCCTGAACTATTCTGTGACCTACAGCTGATATCTCAGACATAGAGTCGATGACCTTTGTTTCGCCTGATGTGAGTACCTCAACGAGCTTTTCAAAAGCCTCAGTGTGAGTAGGGAAATTGCAATCCTCCTCGATGTGTCTGCCGTCGCCTGTCTTTGCGCTCACATGGCCGTCGATACCGATACGGTCGCAGTTGCCCTTTGCGATAACAGACTCGTCCTTCATATCCAGAAGCTGATATTTAAGTGATGATGAACCTGCGTTTACAACTAAGATTTTCATTGGAAAAAATCTCCTCCCGATTATAATATGTCAGATAACGGGCTTGACTTTAAGCCCATAATATCATATACTTATAGTATATCAATATTAATGATAAATTTCAAGAGCTTTTTTCATAAATATACATATTGCACAATTTTTTTACTAGGGCTTAACATATTAGTATCATAATTCGCAGTAAGCTTTTGAAAGACGGAATAAAATTTGCATAGGGTAGAAAGAGGAGTAAAAAATGAAAATTGCGGGAATAGTTGCGGAATATAATCCGTTCCATAACGGACACAAATATCAGATACAAGCCACAAGACAGGCTGGCGCAGAGGGTATCGTCGCAGTAATGAGCGGTGATTGCGTGCAGCGTGGCTCAGCGGCTGTTTTTTCAAAATATGACAGAGCACAGGCTGCTATAAGAAACGGTGCAGACCTTGTTATAGAATTGCCATGCCCGTTCTCATGCTCAAACAGCGAGGTCTTTGCAAAAAGTGCAGTAAGGCTTCTTGCAGGTCTTGGGGAGAATGTGGTAACGACCTTGTCTTTCGGCTGTGAAAGCGGTGATAAAAACGCTCTTGAACAGGCAGCGGAGATATCCGCAATGCTTGAAAACTCACAGCAGGTCAGAGAACTTTTATCTCAGGGAAAGACCTACCCGCAGGCTATGTATGAAGCCTCCATAGGTCTTTATGGCAGAACCGCCGAAGAGATATTCTCCACCCCAAATAACGTTCTTGCAGTTGAGTATATAAAGGCGGCAAAGCGTATAGCACCATGGCTAGTGCCTTATGCCGTAAAACGTGAGGCTGTCGCACATGATTCTCAGGCAGAGTCCGGTAATTTCGCTTCGGCTTCTCATATAAGAGAGCTTATAAAAGAGGGCGGCGAGTGGCAGAGATTTGTTCCATATGATTTTGAGGGCTGTAAGCCGTCCTTTACCCGGCAGGCAGGCAGAGAAATGCTTTTCAAGCTTTGTACTGCTTCAAGAGAAGATTTTCTTGCCCTCCCTGACTGCGACGAACACCTTGCCAACAGATTTATGTCTGTCGTAAGCTCCTGCCCCGAAACTATGGATATCTTTGAACAGCGTATAAAGTCAAAGAATATCACCATGGCAAGAGTAAGAAGAATGGTCCTGCACCTTGTTCTCGGCATCAGAAAGGACGATATCAGACAAGTGCCATACGGCAGGATACTTGCCTTTAACCGCACAGGCACACGCATACTTGCGCAGGCTGAGAACAGAACTCTTGAGTATGATACCTCGCTGAAAAAGCTTGAGGATATCTCCGATTATGCAAAGCGTGTTGCTTTCCTTGAAAAGAACGCAGTAAGACTTAGAGAAACAGCGGCATATGGCAGATGCGTTTCAAACGAGTATACAAGAAAGATAACCATAACCTGAGATAAACAGGAGGGCGGAAAATGAGAAGAATGAAAGGTGCGGCAGGGCTTTTGACAGCTTTGCTCTTGGCTTTTCAGCTTTCGGCGCAGACTTTTGCACTTGCCAACGAGGATAACGGCATAAAAGTCGTTCCCGTAAACTTTACCCATAACGGCTATAGCTATGAGATAGAGGGCGTGGCCAAAAGCACAGACGGTGACTATCAGATAAAGTCCCCCGCAAGACTAGCCGCCCGAAAGCTCCCATCCACCTATGACCCAAGAAGCTCAGGAGAGATCACAACAGTAAAAGATCAGGCTTCAACAGGTGCTTGCTGGGCATTCTCAGCCCTTGCCTGTGCAGAACAGGATCTTATCAAAAAGGGGCTTGAAAACCCCTCCGCAGAATTTTCCGTGCCTGCCTTGGTGCTGTCCTCAAATTCAGGCACAGCCACAGGTAAAGACGATTTTTCATCAGGGGGAAACTGGCTCTTCGCAGCTTCCGCCCTTGCAAATGGTCAGGGACTATGCTATGAGGATTACGAGCCGTTTTTAGAATCCGGCACAGAGAATATGATAGTTTCCGAAAATAAGAAAAGCGTCAGCGAATACAGGCTGAATTATGTCATGGAGCTTTCAAGCACCACGCAGGTGAAGCGTAAAATAATGGAGCTTGGAGCAGTTTCCGCAAGTTATTTTGCAGGAAATGGCTATATGAATCATAACAATACTGCCTACTATGATCCCGACGCCTCAAAAAACACTATCATAAATCATTCCGTCATAGTGGTGGGCTGGGACGATAACTACAGTAAGGATAATTTCAGATATAAGCCTGCCAATGACGGCGCATGGCTTGTGAAAGGCTCGTGGGGCGCAGATCAGGACAATGACGGCTTCTATTGGGTGTCCTATGATGAAGCAGAGTTCGGACAGTTTTGCTGCTATGACTTTGAAGAAAGCTGTGATAATACATATCACTACAGCAAAATGACAGGCTATGTTGTGAACGCAAGCAATGACGGTTCTGTTTACGGTGCAAATGTTTTCACAGCTAAAGCCGATGAAAAGCTTGATAAAGCAGGCTTTATGTATGTGGGCAAAACGGGCAGTGCGGATTACACCCTAAGCGTCTATACCGACGTTTCCGACAGCGACCCTATAGGCGTCCTTGAAACGCAGATAAGCGGCTCAGTGTCCGCAAACGGCTTTTATACAGTTGACTTTCCCGAGGATATCCTCCTTGAAGAGGGCGAGAAATATTCCATTTCAGTAAAATTCAGCGGCGACAGCGGCAGGGGATATCTCCTTGCAGAAAGCGACCGAACATCAAAGGCGCAGTCAGGGCAAAGCTATGTTTCTCTTAACGGCAAATATTGGTCTGACGTCGGAGCGGACAAGACTGACTCCATAGGAAGTCTTTTTATCTATGCTTACACTGACGATACTGCAAAGCCCGATAAAAGTTCACTTGAAACCACCCTTGCGAAGTATGGTTCGCTTGCAGGCTGTGAAAGGGAAGCAAACAACGCCCGAAAGGTGCTTGCGGACGAGAACGCTTCCAAGAACGATATCTCAAACGCACAAAAGCTCCTTATCTCCGCCGCAGAAGAACAGGACGAAGCCCTTGTTATAACCACAGAAGCCCAGTGGGAAAGCTTTGCAAAGCGTGTCAGCAGTGGCGAAAGCTTCGAGGGCAAGCTAGTCACCCTTGAAGCTGACCTTGACTTTGACGGAAAAACTATCTCACCCGTAGGCGATTCTGAAAACCCATTCATGGGCTATTTTGACGGCAACGGACACCTTATAAAAAACGCAGTCATCATGTCCAATGAGTATTCAGGGCTTTTTGCATACATAAAAAACGGTGCAGAGATAAATAACATTTCCATGAAAAACTGTATAGTGAAAGGCGATTACGCAGGTGGAATAGTGGGCTTTTATCAAGGAACAGCCATAAAAGCCTGCACCTTTGACGGCACAGTGTCAGGAGAAGTCTATTCAGGTGGCGTCATAGGAAGACAATCCTGCGGTATCATAACAGAGTGTTCTTCAAACCTAAGGGAAAACAGCTCCGCCATTACAAATGCCTTTATAGGAGGCAGGGATATTGCCGTTTCCGTTGTGAACGCATACGGCTGTTACAGCAATGACAGCGACAGCCTGGTTTCAAGCCTTTCTGCAAAAAATGCACTTTCTCAAGGGGCATATGCAATGAACACCTACGGTGAAAAGTTCAAAGACAGCGCAAAGTGGACAATGGACGGAACTCTTGTGCGCCAGACATCATATAGCGAGCAGGCTTCCCATAAGATAACATTCTCTGCTGTGGCACAGACCATAGAAGTCTGCACCGACTATGCAGGCAAAGCCGTGTTCCCGAATGTGAACGTTCAGCAGGGCTACACCCTCGGCTGGTATCGTAAAGGTGAACCTGTGAACAGCAACACAGTTTTCACAGAAAACACCACAGTTTCCGCAAAAGTCACCCCAAGTGACAAAGCAAAGATAGATTATATCCTTAACGGTGGCGAAAACAGCCCCCTCAACCCTGATGAGCTTGGCGAGGGCGAAACCGCACAGCTTTCCGCCCCCACAAAAGAGGGCGCACAGTTTACAGGCTGGTATGCCGACCCACAGCTTGAGAGCGAGCCTATAACGTCCGTGAGCCTTTCAGACGGCTCAAAGACCCTTTATGCAGGCTGGAAAGTCAATACCTGCAAGGTCGATTTCACCGATATAAACGGCACAGTTTTGTCATCTCAAACCGTAGAATACGGCAAAAGTGCCGATCCGCCCAAAGCACCGACCATAAAAGGCAAACGCTTTACAGGCTGGGATAAAGACTTTTCAAAAGTCACAGCCCATATGACAGTGCAGGCGGTCTATACCGACAGAAAGCTTATAAAAGACTGCGAGATATCAGGCTTTAAAACACATATGACATTCACAGGCTATGAGCTTGCTCAAAGCAGTATAACGCTTTCCTATGGCGATACCGCTTTGACGAATAATAAAGACTATACCATTGACTATGCCGATAATATAGCCGCAGGCAAGGGCAAAATGATAATAACAGGCATTGGCGGATACAGTGGCACTATAGCCAAAGCATTCGACATTCTTCCAAAGTCCGCCCAATTGACAAGCGTCTATTATGTTGATACGCTCTCCTACACAGGCAAGCCTATAAGACCTGACGTTATGGTAACGGACGGAGGAAAATTTCTTCTTCCTGAACATGATTATACTGTTTCCTATAGCTCAAATACAAAAATAGGCGTTGGAAAAATGATCATAAGCTTCATGGGCAACTATCAGGGTACGATAACAAAAACTTTTACCATTTATCCTGCAAAACAGGAGATACAATCTCTGCAAACAAGATATAAAGGCTTTTTTATCGACTTTGCTCAGAAAGGCTCAGCCACAGGATATGAACTGCAATACAGTACACGCTCTGACTTCGCAGGTGCAAAAACCTCTATCATATCCTCAAACAAAACGGATAAAAAGACAGTTTCAAACCTGACGGCAGGGAAGAAATATTATGTAAGAGTGCGTTCATATACAATAGTCAGCGGCAAGCGTTATAACGGCGCATGGTCTGATACAAAGAGCGTGACCACCGCAAAATATGATATTGCCAAAGCTAAGGTAGCAGGCATAAAAAACAAGTCTTTCACAGGCAAGAACATCACCCAAAGCATAACAGTCACATATTCGGGCAAGACCCTTAAAAACGGCACAGACTATATAGTGAAATATTCCTGCAATAAGAATATAGGCACAGCTAAGGTAACAATAACAGGAAAAGGCTCGTATGGCGGAGTGATAAGGAAGTCTTTTGTCATCACCCCTGCAAAGCAGACCATACAAAAGCTCATGCCGGTGAAAAAAGGCTTTTATATAGACTATGCACAGAAAGGCTCTGCTACAGGCTATGTGATATCCTATGCTGAAAATATATCTTTCAGCGGTGCAAAGACAGTTAAGGTGACCTCAAATAAGACCGACAAAAAGACCATAACAAATCTTAAAAGCCAAAAGACATATTTCGTCCGTGTGAGAAGCTATACAGCCACAGGGACCAAGACATATTTCGGACAGTGGTCTGATATAGCCAAAGTTTATACCAAATAATTATCCATGTTATCGGGAGGGATAGCAATGATCACAAAAACAAAGCTTGTAAAAAGAATATTCTCATCGCTCTTGACAGCCGCACTTGCAGTTCCAATGACGGCTCTCACTGCCCATGCAACAGGGGAGGCTTTCTTCTATCCGCCTAAAAACCCCGTCATGACCGATCAGCAGTTTGAAGTGTCCGTGACATTTTCTGCAGATTCAGAGATAGGAAGCGTTCAGGCAAATATCGCCTATGACGATTCCGTTATAGAATTTGTGTCCAGTGACAACGCCTCAGGCGGCGGAGGAGTTCTTACAGTAAACGGATTTCCTGATACCCCCTCTTCAGAAGTGGATTTCAGCTTTACGTTCAAAGGTCTGTCAGCAGGAAATGCAAATATAAGCCTGCAAAGCTGTCAGATATATTCCCCTGATTCAGAGCTTATCGGCTCGCCTACCGCCTATTGTGTCATAACAGTTGGAAGCGATAAGGTGGAGACCAAGACCGAAACAGAAACCACGACCACTACCGAAAAGACCACCACCACTACCACTAAGACAGCCCCTTCAAACGGCATACCCGATAAAGGCGTTCTTACAGCTCTGACAGTGGATAACGGCGAGCTTTCTCCTGCCTTTGCCTATAATGTCTATAACTATACAGTGAACGTTGACAATTCCGTTACCAATGTTGAGATAGAGGGAACAACAGCAAGCCCCTCTGATTATATATGGTATACAGGCACAAGCGAGTGTCAGGTGGGCGAAAATGTACGAACCATAACCGTCACAGACGTTGACGGCAATGTCGCCACCTATACTGTCACCATAATAAGAGCCGCAGGCGGAGATAAACAGCAGACCCAGACCGCCCAAAAGAAAGACGGTTCCGATACTTCATCTGCCGTGTCCAAAAACGCAAATGTTATGGATCAGTATAAAAAGATGCTCAATACCGCCCTTGCTATCGTCCTTATTGTCCTTGTTATTGCACTTGTCGTAATAATTATCTGGATAAGAGGAAAGATCAAAGGCGGCAAAAAGGATAAATAAGTTCTGTATAAAGAGATGATAAACAGCCAAAAGTGGCGTATCAACGTGCTTTTGGCTGCTTGTGACAGCATTTTTCACTCTGCTTACACGAATACACATTTTTTTTACAAAAATCACACAAAAACAAGTATAATTTCGACACCTGCCAGAGTATAATGTGAATATGCTGATGGTGATTCAGTTTAGAGAGTGGCTCCAATAGGGGCTGCTTTTTTTATGCTCCAAAAACTTTTTTCATGAATTCTTCTGTGGAGATGATCCCGCTGCGATTGTATCTGTAAAGACCAAAAAGGCAGTGTTCATCTTCTTTTTTTATTATATTGATTTTTTCCTCTACTCCAAGACTAGCCTCAAACCCCATGTTCTTTACGAGCCGACTTGCACTTTCGCAGGTTATGCCGAAAGGATAGGTGTAAACGTTTGGCTGAAAACCACAGTGTTCATCGCAAAGCGTTTGAAGCTTCGTGGTGTCATTAAGAAATACCTTTCGGTAATCCTCGTAGCTTTCCCCCTCTAGCTGACCGACTCCACGCCTGCCCTCAAGATTGTGCATATCGTAAGAGTGATTGCATATCTCCACATGACCGCTGTCACGAAGCACCGAAACGTCCTGCCAGTCAAGATAAGAGTAAGCAGGATCAGGCTCAGCCTCCTCGCAGGCAGCGTCAGTGTAAGCCCCCACAATAGATACAGTGGCTTTCATATCGTATTTTTCAAGAAGCGGCAGAAGATATTCTCTGTAGTTGTAAGTGCCGTCATCAAAGGACAGTATGATAGGCTTCTCAGGAAGTTCGCCCCCACGCTTCACATATCTTATAACGTCATTTACAAAAACAGTAGTGTAGCCGTTCTGCTTCAGATAAAGCAGATCCTTTTCAAGCTCGATAGGCGTTATGACATACTCACCGCTGCGATCTTCGTTTTTTACGATGCTGTGATACATTATGATCGGAAGCTTTATCCCATCTGTTTTTTCTTCTTTTGCAAAGGTCGGCATAACAGCCACCGCCGCCAGCATAGAAAGTATAGCTATAACACAAAGCATCACCCTTTTTCTTATCCTTAGACTTATGTACATATTTTATTTACCCCCTTTTTACCTATTCTTATTCACCTCCATATCATTAATTGCATCATAAATTCACAAAAAATATGCTTGTGGTACTTGAAATAATTGTGCAATTATGATATAATAAACACGTAATATCGCAGTGTTGTGTGCTGCGTTAAAAACAAGTTCATAAGGGGGAACTTTATATGAAAACGTTGCGTTCAAAGCTGCTTTTGGCAATGCTTTCAATCGCACTTATCATCACGGTGCTGCTCAGCTTGGTTTCCGTGTATTTTATAAACGTTTCTGCAAAGGATACGCTCAAAAGCACCGCTGAACCACTGGCTGTTCAGGCGGCTAAGAATTTTGACTCAACGATCAGCTCTTATACGAATAATATAGTTTCGACTGTAAAGTCTGATTCTTTTTTAGGGGCAAAAACTGACGCTGACAGACTGAAGGCGGTAAAAAGTGGCTTTGCAGACAACACAGGCTTCTATCTGAATTTTACGGTTTTTGACGGCAATGGCATTGTGCTTGCAACAGATAATGAAATGGTATCGTCATCAGTTGAAAAGGAGCACATCATAAGCGCTTGCGAAAGAAGCTCGGCTTATATAACCGATATATATACCTTTGGCGGTAAGAATTATTTTTCTATACTTGCTTCAACAAAGTCTGGCAACACAGAACAAAAAGTCGCTTGTATTACCATTCAGAGCGATATGCTTATCAATGCTCTTAATGAATATACCTTCGGAAAATCCGGCTATGTTTATCTTGTTGGTAAAGACGGAGAGATCCTTCTTCATAAGGATACAGATCAGATAGGTAAAAATGCCCTTAAGATCGGTAAGAAAGATGAAGAATATACGGAAGTGACAAATGCCGTTGAGAAAATACTTGCAAATAATAGCGGTACAACAGAGTATAAATTTAAGGATAACAATTATATCGTGGGCTATTATGGTTCGTCATATTTTGACGGTACTGTCGTCATGGTTACAAATGTTGCCGACTTCACCACTGCAAGCTCCAGCGCACTTACTAATATCATTGTAATGGGCGTTGTGCTTATGTGCCTGACGGTGCTGTTCTCTCTGCTTTTTGCAAAGAGGATAACAAAGCCTATCATTTCTACCACAAACAGACTTCGTTCTCTCGCACAGGGCAACCTTACCGACCCTGTTGACGTGTGGTATTCAAAGGACGAGCTTGGCGTCCTTTCAAACTCTCTGGAAGAAACTATCGTCTGCCTCAGACAGTATATCAACCTTATCACAGTGGCTCTTACCCAAATATCCGAGGGTAACCTTTGCCACAGAATGGAAGGTACTTTCAAGGGCGACTTCTATAAGATAAAGAGTACGTTTAACGAGATACTCGACTCACTGTCTGATACCTTTGCTTCTATCAATATGTCAGCCGAGCAGGTGAACTCAGGAGCGGTTCAGGTGTCAAATATCGCACAGTCTGTATCACAGGGTTCTACACAGCAGGCTTCTGCGATCGAGGAGCTTTCCGCTACCCTCAGTGATGTTTCAAAGCAGATAACTCAAAACTCTGAGGACTCTAAGAACGCTTATAATATCGTACTTAAGAATACCGAAGCCGTTGACAACTGCAACAGCGATATGGGCAACATGGTAAATGCCATGAATGCTATCCATACAGCTTCCGATGAGATCTCAAAGATAATCAAGGTCATTGACGAGATCGCATTCCAAACAAATATCCTTGCCCTTAACGCCGCCGTAGAGGCCGCAAGAGAGGGTTCAAAGGGCTTTGGCGTGGTAGCAGACGAGGTAAGACGTCTTGCATCAAGATCAGCCGAAGCCGCAAAGCAGACCGCTTCACTTATCGAAAACCAGTCTGCCGCCGTTTCAAAGGGCTCTAAGATAGCCGAAGAAACCGCTGATTCACTGAACAATATCGTAAGTAATTCAAATACTATGAGGGATCTCGTAAAGAACATTTCAGACGCTTCTGAGGCACAGGCAGAAGCGATCGTTCAGGTAAATACGGGAGTGGACCAAATATCAGCCGTTGTATCAGCCAATACCTCGACTGCAGTCGGTTCAGCTTCCGCAAGTGAAGAGCTTTCAAGCCAGTCGCTTATACTAAAGAATATGATAGCACGTTTCAAACTTAGCGAGAACAGTGAAAAGGATAAGAAAGAACATCAGACTTCAAGGTTCACATATATTGACGATGAGCCGGAAAGCGAGGCCACCCCTGAGGAAACTCAGCAGGATATCACTCCTTCCGACGAAGCCGATATAGAAGATTTCAGCACAAGCGATAAGTATTGATATTGTTGATAATGATAGAATTTCATTGAAAGGACTTGGTAAAATGAAGAAAAGAATAGGCATACTCACAAGCGGAGGAGATTGTCCGGGACTTAACGCAACTATCAGAGGCGTTGCAAAGGCTTGCTATGAAAAGTTTGGCGAAGACGTCCAGATAATCGGCATAGAGGACGGCTATTACGGGCTTATCAATAATATGTGCAAGGAAATGAAGCAGTCTGATTTTTCTGGTATCCTTACCACAGGCGGAACTATTTTCGGCACAAAGAGAACGCCTTTCAAGAAAATGCAGGTCATCGAAGAAGATAACGTGGATAAAGTAAAGGCTATGAAAGAAACCTATAAAAAGCAGAAGCTCGATTGCCTGCTCACCTTGGGCGGCAACGGCACTCATAAGACCGCTAACCTCCTTTCAACCGAGGGACTTAACGTTATCGGACTGCCAAAAACTATAGACAACGATATCTGGGGTACAAGCGTGACTTTCGGTTTTCATACCGCCGTTGACACAGCCACAGACGTTATCGACAGACTTCATTCCACAGCCAATTCCCACGGAAGAATACTTGTTGCAGAAATAATGGGCAATAAAGCCGGCTGGCTCACCCTCTATTCAGGTATCGCAGGCGGTGCAGATATAATAGTGATCCCTGAGATACCATACGATATAGAAAAGCTTGCCGAGGCTTGCGAAAAGAGAGAGTCAAAGGGATTCTCTATAATGGCAGTGGCTGAGGGTGCTTTTGATAAAGAAGAGGCAAAGCTTAAAAAGAAGGAAAGAGCAAGACTCCGTGCAGAACAAGGTCTTACAACTGCTACCCCTAGAATTGCAAAGCAGATAGAAGAGCTTACAGGCAGAGAAACAAGAGTTTGTGTTCCTGGCCATATGCTCAGAGGCGGCAGCCCGTCAGCTTACGACAGAGTGCTTGCCACAAAGTTCGGCGTCCATGCCGCAGAGCTTATCGCAGCCGATAAGTACGGCTATGCAGTGGCAATGATAAATGAAGTTGTGTCAGAAAACCCACTTTCAGAAGTCGCAGGCAAAACAAAATTTGTCCCTGCCGACCACCAGCTCGTCAAGACCGCAAAGGCTCTGGGCGTCGCTTTCGGTGACTGATAAATGCAAAACAAAAGCGGTGCAGCCTAAACTGTGCCGCTTTTTATGTTTGTTTCCGTAGCGGCAATCTGAGGTAGCCCGCCTGATCTCCGACAAATCATATGCTTGTCACAAAACCTATAACATAAGAAAAGCTCCGCCTTCCTGCGGAGCTTTTCTTGTATCTATCTTAGCCTATGAGCCAATCATACATTTCCTGATATTTGTTAGCAGAAGCCTGCCATGAGAAATCCTGTGCCATTGCAGATTTGATAAGTCCGTTCCATTCGTCACGTCTGTCATCAAATATGTACTTTGCGAACATAACAGTGTTGTACATCTCGTGTGCATTGTAGTTTGCAAAGCTGAAACCAGTGCCGGTCCTCTCAAACTGATTGAATGGCTGAACAGTATCTCTCAAACCGCCAGTTTCACGAACGATAGGCAACGTGCCGTAACGCAGTGACATAAGCTGTGAAAGTCCGCATGGCTCGAAAAGTGACGGCATAAGGAATGCGTCAGCTGAAGCGTAAATGCGGTGGCTCATTTCCTCGCTGTAGTAAATGTTAGCAGAAACCCTGTCAGGATACTTGCCTGCAAACCAGCGGAACATATCCTCATACTTCTGCTCACCCGTGCCAAGCACAACGAACTGTATGCCCTGTTCGCACATTCTTTCCATCATGTATGCAATAAGGTCAAAGCCCTTCTGATCTGTCAAACGGCTCACAATGCCTATCATAAAGCGATTGTCGTCCTGCGCAAGACCAAGCTCAGCCTGAATTGCTCTCTTGTTGTGTATCTTCTTCTCAAGCACGTTGTCGTAATTGTATCTTACAACAATGTTCTTGTCAGTGTCAGGGTTGTAATCAACGTAGTCGATACCATTTACGATACCACGGAGATCGTTAGCCCTTGCCCTCATAAGTCCGTCAAGACCCTCGCCGTAGAACTGAGTCTTTATCTCCTCTGCGTATGTGTTGCTGACAGTTGTGATAGCGTCAGCATAAACAAGACCGCCCTTGAGCATATTTCCGTCAACGCCCGTTCTCAGCTTGTCGATAGTGAAGTAGTAGTCAGACAAGCCTGATATTCTCTTGAACTGCTCAACTCCGTCATTTCCCTGGAATTTCAGATTGTGTATAGTCATAACGGTCTTTATGCCGCGGAAAAAATCTCCCCCTGCAAAGCTGTCATGAAGATATACAGGTATAAGACCCGTCTGCCAGTCGTGACAGTGTATAACATCAGGACGGAAATCAAGAAGCGGCAGAGCAGAAAGCACAGCTCTGTCAAAGTACATGAACTTTTCTATATCCCAGTGATGCTCAGTGTAAGGCTTGTCACCGGTGAAATAATGTTCGTTGTCGATAAAATAGAACGTAACGCCGTCATAAACACATTCAAGCACGCCTACATATTGGCTCTGACCTGCAAAGTCCATGTAGAAATGCGTTTTGTACTGCATCATGTCTTTCCACTGCTGTTTCATGCAGGAATATTTAGGAAGAATTACTCTGACATCATAATACCTCTTGTCAAAGCACTTAGGCAGAGAGCCGACAACGTCAGCAAGACCGCCTGTCTTGATAAACGGAACACACTCCGAAGAAGCAAACAAAACTTTTTTCATATTCAAGTTATCCTTTCCAACTTAATTCTTGAATTTTCAGGGCAATAATTATCGCTATTGCCAATGTGTACATAACAATTATAACACTTTTTGTTGAAAACGTCAAGAGCAAAACCTCGTTTGCACCATAAAAGCGCAGTGATGAAAAATTAATAATTAAAAGTAGACATAAGCCGCTTTGTGTGGTATAATAAAGTGTCAAAGTATAATTATCAGATATAGGAGAGTTAAAATGATAACAGTATCAAACGTAAGCCTTTCATTCGGTGGTCAGCTTCTTTTCAAGGACGTTGACCTTAAATTTACAAACGGCAACTGCTATGGCATAATCGGTGCAAACGGTGCAGGAAAGTCAACATTTCTGAAGATCCTCTGCGGTGAGATAGAGCCTACCACAGGCGAGGTAGTGATCTCAAAAGAGGACAGACTTTCAGTGCTTCGTCAGGATCACTTTGCATTTGACGAGTATACAGTTCTTGAAACTGTAATAATGGGCAATAAGCGACTTTATGAGATAATGAAAGAAAAGGACGAGCTTTACGCCAAGGAGGACTTCACCGAGGAGGACGGCGACAGAGCAGGACAGCTTGAAAGCGAGTTCGCAGAATTAAATGGCTGGGAAGCTGAGTCTGACGCATCAAAGCTCATTCAGGGTCTTGGTCTTTCCGAGGATATCCTCTATTCACAGATGTCCACCCTCTCAGGTAACGAAAAAGTCAAGGTGCTTCTTGCACAGGCACTTTTCGGCAATCCTGATATCATCATGCTGGACGAGCCTACCAACCACCTTGATATCGACGCTATAAGCTGGCTTGAGGACTTCCTTGCAGACTATTTCGGAACTGTCCTCGTTGTATCTCATGACAGACACTTCCTTAATAATGTTTGTACCCATATCGTGGATATCGACTATACAAAGATAAAAATGTATGTTGGTAACTACGAGTTCTGGTATGAGTCCTCACAGCTCATGCAGAGAATGATAAAGAACCAGAACAAGAAAGCCGAGGAGAAGATCAAGGAACTCCAGGAGTTCATCAACCGCTTCTCAGCAAACAAATCAAAGTCCAAGCAGGCTACCGCAAGAAGAAAGCTTCTTGATAAGCTCACAGTCGAGGAAATGCCTGCCTCATCAAGAAAATATCCTTTCATAGGCTTTAATATGGATAGAGAGCTTGGAAAAGACGTACTCAAAGTCAACGGCATATCCAAAACAGTTGACGGAGTAAAGCTCCTCAATAATGTTTCCTTTACCCTCAGCCGTACCGATAAGGTCGCTTTCATCGGCGAGTCCGAGCAGGCTATTACAATGCTTTTCAAGATTCTTGCAGAGGAAGAAGAGCCTGACGAGGGTACGATAAAATGGGGCGTTTCCACATCACGTTCCTATTTTCCTATCGACAATTCAGCCTACTTCAACGATAATGACGAAAGCATTGTTGACTGGATAAGAAAATATTCCACTTCCGAGGTAACAGACACCTACCTCAGAGGCTTCCTTGGCAAAATGCTCTTCTCAGGGGACGAGATATATAAGCCTGTAAAAGTTCTCTCAGGCGGTGAAAAGGTAAGATGTATGTTCAGCCGTATGATGCTCTTCGGCTCAAACGTTATAATGCTTGACAGACCTACCAACCACCTCGACCTCGAATCTATCACAGCCGTAAATAACGGACTTAGAGATTTCAAAGGCGTTGTGATTTTCGCATCTCATGACCACGAAATAGTTCAGACAGTTGCAAACAGAATAATCGAGATAACCCCCGACGGCTGTATCGACAGACAGGGAACATATGAGGAGTTCCTTGATTGGCGACGTGAGCGTGGCATGAAGTCATTTATCGAGTAATTTTTGTTCCTTGACGGAGATGATAGTATGGATAAATTCAGCTGGAGCAGCGATACTTACCTGAGATTTCAGCAGGAGCGTACCCAGCCCTCAAAAGACCTTGCGGCAGCCATAAAGCTTTCCTCACCAAAGCGTATCATAGATATAGGCTGCGGTCCGGGAAACAGCACCGCAGTGCTAAAAGAAAAATACCCCAACGCCGAAGTCATAGGCGTTGACAATTCCGAAAATATGCTCCAAAAAGCAAGGGATAGCCACCCCGATATAAGCTTTGTCTACCATGACGTTTCAAAGGGCTTTGACAGCCTTAAAGAAAAAGCCGACGGCTTTGACGTCGTGTTCTCCAATGCTTGTATCCAGTGGGTGCCTGACCATAAAAAGCTTATCCCGAATATGCTCAGCCTGCTGAAAAAAGGCGGCGTAATGGCAGTCCAAGTGCCCCTCACCGAGCGTCAGCCTATGCACAAAGCTCTTAACGAAATAGCAAATCGAGGCAAATGGCAGGGCAGATTTCCCGACCTTGGCAGCTATCATACCCTCTCCCCTGAGGAGTATTACGATATCCTCTCACAAAACTCAGCCTATTTCAGAATGTGGGAGACCACCTATTATCATCGCCTGAGCGGCATCGAGGGCGTTGTAGAATGGTATCGTGGCTCAGCTTTGCGACCATACCTTGAAAGACTTGACGAAACTGAGCAAAAAGAGTTTGAAACTCAGCTGCTTGAAATGATAAAAGACAGCTATCACGTCCAGCAGAACGGTGAAATAATATTCAGATTTCCACGCCTGTTCATCACAGCGGAAATGTAAAAAGGAGTCATCAAAATGGCAAAAATGAAAAACGTGACCGTAAGAGGTTACAATATTGATGACGTTCCTGCAATGGCAGAGATATGGAACGAAGTTGTAAAAGAGGGCAATGCCTTCCCACAGAAAGAGACCCTCGACTATGAGGGTGCAAAAAAATTCTTTGCATCACAAACATTCTGCGGTGTTGCAGAGTATGAGGGCGAAACCGTTGGAATGTATATTCTCCACCCAAATAACGTTGGCAGATGCGGACATATCGCAAACGCAAGCTATGCCGTAAAAAGCACCTGCCGTGGAAAAGGAGCAGGAAAGGTCATAGTCGAGCATTGTCTTTTCATAGCAAAGCAGAAAGGCTTTAAGGTGCTCCAGTTCAATGCAGTTGTTGCTTCAAACGTCAAAGCGGTAAAGCTTTACGAAAACCTCGGCTTTGTTAAACTCGGCACTGTACCGAAGGGCTTTGAAAACAAAGAGGGCGTCTTTGAGGATATCATTCTTTTCTACCACACACTGTAAGTGAGGAGTTAGGAATGAGGAGTGAGGAATTAAGGTATCGCCTGCGGCGATGATATTTTTTTGAATATTGAATTTTTATAGATATTGAAAGGAGAAAAAGTATGTTAAAGGTAGCAAATATTTTTTCAAACGATATGGTGCTTCAGCGTGACAAGAACATAACAGTCTGGGGACTTGGGGACGAGGAAAGAACTGTCACAGTTACTCTTAACGGCGTGTCAGTCCAGACGCAGGTCTGCGACGGCAGGTGGACAGCCGTCCTCCCTCCAATGAGTGCAGGCGGAGAGTATGAAATGACAGTTTCAGACGGCTGTACAGAGAAAAAATTCTGCCGTATCATGATAGGCGAAGTGTGGTTCTGCGGCGGTCAGTCAAATATGGAGCTTGAACTTCAAAACGCAAAGGGCGGCAAAGAAGTCCTCGAAAACCTCACCCCTGATTGCAACGTAAGATTTTATTACACTCAGAAGCGTGGCACTCTTGACGAAATGTTCTATGAGGACGAAAACAATACCGCATGGTCGCAGGCTTCAAAGGATAATTCAAGGGCATGGAGTGCAGTCGGTTTTTTCTTTGGAAGAAAGCTTGCCAAAGACCTTGGTGTAACAGTAGGACTTATCGGCTGTAACTGGGGCGGCACATCAGCCTCCGCATGGGTAGACAGACCGACCCTTGAAAACAACGCTGAAATAAAAAGCTACATAGACGAGTATGAAAAACGTATTGAGGGCAAAACTGTCGAGGAGCAGATAAAAGAATACAGAGATTATCAGAAATTTGAGCGTGTGTGGGATAAAAAATACGGCGAGCTTCTGCAAAAAGACCCAACAATGAGCTGGGAAAAAGCCAACGAGATCCTTGGCGATAAGAATTGGCCGGGTCCAATAAACTGCGTAAACCCATTCCGCCCAACAGGACTTTTTGAGACCATGGTGTCAAGAGTGTGTCCTTATACAATAAAGGGCTTCCTCTATTATCAGGGCGAGTCTGACGACCATAAGCCGGACAGCTATTATACCCTCCTCACATCTCTTATCAGGCTTTGGAGAGAGAAGTGGGGCGACGACGAGCTTCCGTTCATAATCGTCCAGCTCCCAATGTTCAAATATGCCGCCGACCCTGATTATAAGCATTGGTGTAAAATAAGAGAAGCACAGATGAGAGCATATAAGACAGTGAAAAATACAGGAATAGCTGTTATCTCAGATTGCGGTGAGTTCAACGAGATACACCCAAAGGATAAAGTACCCGTTGGCGAAAGACTTTGTTTGCAGGCAGAAAAGCTTTTCTACGGCATGGACGTAAAAGCATTCGGACCTATCTATAAGTCGCTGGAGTATAAAAACGGTGGTATAGAGCTTAGCTTTGACCATGCCGAAAACGGCTTTGTAGTAAAGGGCGAAGCACAGGGCTTTGAGATAGCAGGCAAGGACGAAGAGTTCGTAAAAGCCGATATCACTATAAACGGCAGTAAAATTTTCATCAAGTCAGACGCCGTTGAAAAACCTCTCTATGCAAGATACAACTGGTTCAACTATTGCGAGGTAACTATCTTCAACGAAACAGGCATACCACTTGCGCCATTCAGAACAGAAAAATAATACAAGAACGTCCCCTAAATGGGGGCGTTTTTTGTAGGGGAGCGGCGAAATTTCTGCTCGCAAGCTCACAGAAATTGACGTCCCGCTCATCAAACTTTTTTTGTTTTGCAGAAATCTGACACCCCGCTTTTTTTGCACTTCAACGTTTTCGATTTTGTGCGAATTTTTTTGTAATTCGTAAAAATATGGGTAGGGGCGAACAATGTTCGCCCGTTTCGTTCACCGCAAACCACCTGCCTTGACCGTAGCCCCATAAAACGCATTTCCAACGTTAATAAAATATTTATAATTAAAACTCTTGGCAAAATCTCCGCTGTGTGGTATAATAGAAGATATATAAATGAATTTGGAAAGGCTGGTCTTATTAATGAGAGCTGTTGTTACGGTTATAGGTAAGGACGCTGTAGGTATCCTTGCAAAGGTAAGCACAAAGTGTGCAGAATATAATGCGAATGTTATCGAGGTCACTCAGTCAGTTTTGCAGGACCTCTTTGCTATGATAATGCTTGTTGACATCACAAAGCTCAACTCCGATTTTGCTACCATGGCAGACGGACTGACAGAGCTTGGTCAGACAATGGGCGTAAAGATCCATACAATGCACGAGGATATTTTTAACTGTATGCACCATATCTAAAGAGGAGATTTCTGTAAAATGATTAATACATATGACGTGTTGGAAACGATACGAATGATACAGGACGATTGTCTTGATATTCGTACTATCACAATGGGCATTTCTCTGCTTGATTGTATCGACAGCGATATAAACGTTGCCTGCGAGAATGTCTATAAGAAGATAACCGCAAAAGCTGCAAGGCTTGTTGAGGTGGGCGAGCAGATAGAAAAGGAGCTTGGAATCCCGATCATAAATAAGAGAATTTCCGTTACCCCTATCGCTATCGTGTCTGCTGCCTGCAAGTGTTCACCTGTTCCATTTGCACACGCTATGGACAGAGCCGCAAAGGACGTTGGCGTAAACCTTATCGGTGGATATACAGCCCTCGTTCCAAAGGGCTTCTCCGCAGGCGATATCGAGCTTATCAAGTCTATCCCAGAGGCACTTGCTACTACTGAGAGAGTATGTTCCTCTGTAAATATCGGTTCAACAAAAACAGGTATCAATCTGGACGCCTGCAAAATGATGGGCGGCGTTGTAAGAGAGTGTGCAGAAAGAACAGTTGACTCTGCCTGCTTTGGCGCAGCAAAACTCGTTGTTTTCTGTAACGCAGTTGAGGATAACCCGTTCATGGCAGGTGCTTTCCACGGTGTTGGCGAGCCTGATTGCATGATAAACGTGGGCGTATCAGGTCCTGGCGTTGTAAGAGCCGCTTTGAGAAAATATCCTGACGCTGATATCACAAAGATATCCGACGTTATCAAGGAGATTTCATATAAGATAACAAGAGTAGGTCAGCTCGTTGGAACTATCGCTTCCAAGCGTCTTGGCGTTCCATTCGGTATCGTTGACCTTTCACTTGCACCAACTCCGGCAGTAGGCGACTCTGTTGCCCATATCCTCGAGGAAATAGGTCTTGAAAAGTGCGGTACACATGGCACAACAGCAGCCCTCGCCCTGCTCAATGACGCAGTTAAAAAGGGCGGCGTAATGGCTTGCTCAAGAATAGGCGGACTTTCAGGCGCATTTATCCCTGTTTCTGAGGATGCAGGCATGATAGATGCCGCAAAGAGCGGTGCGCTCTGCATTGAAAAGCTCGAAGCTATGACCGCTGTATGCTCAGTTGGTCTTGATATGATATGTATTCCGGGCGATACGCCAGCCGATACTATTTCCGCTATCATCGCAGATGAAGCTGCTATCGGTATGGTAAACAACAAGACCACCGCCGTAAGAGTTATCCCTGCTATTGGCAAGGGCGTTGGCGAAGAACTTGATTGGGGCGGACTTTTTGGCTGCGGACCTGTTATGCCGCTCAAAAAAGAGTCACCTTCCAAGTTCATCAATCGTGGCGGACAGATCCCTGCACCACTCCATTCTCTCAAAAACTAAATTTTCACGGCGGCAGAGCAATTCTGCCGCTGTTTTTGGTAAGGAGGAAAACAGATTGAAACGCTGTATGTTTGCAGACTTCACCTTTAAAATACCCTTTGAGGAGCGTATAAGACTTATAAAAGAGAACGGCTTTGACGGTGTAATGCTTGGCTTTTCTGACGGACTAAAATACACACAGTATGATATTATACGAAATTTTGGACTGGAAATAGAAAACGTCCATTCACAGTTTGACCGCATGAACGCCCTTTGGACAATATGCCAAGAGAGCGAATATATCCTCCAACGAACACTTGAATGTGTAAGAGTGTGCGGTGAAAACGGCGTAAAAACCATGATATGCCACCCCACTGACGGGCTTGTTCCACCCGAGGTATCTCGTTTCGGTATAGAGAATTTCGCCAAGATAATACAGTGCGGAGAAGAAAACGGCGTCGATATCGCCTTTGAGAATATCCAGCTCCCGCAGTTTCTTGACGTGCTTTTCGACCGGTTCGGCAGCCTCGATAACGTGAAATTTTGCTATGATACAGGTCATGAGAATTGCTTCTCAAAGAATACTGATTGCCTGACGAAGTTTGGAAGCAAGCTTGCCTGCCTGCATATCCACGATAACGACGGCAACACCGACGGACACATGATACCATTTGACGGCAACCTGAACTTTGAGAAATTTCTCAGAAAGCTCAAAAACCTCGGCCACCAGCTACCATTGTCATTAGAGCTTTATATGTCAAAGTCCACCATGTACCAAAATGCTGCACCTGACAGCTTTGTAAGACGTGCGGCAGAAGCGGAAGAACAGCTTGAAAAGCTTTACGATTCTATATAAGTACAAATTTCTGTACAGATAGGAGGACCTATGAAAACTCTTATAGATATGCACACCCACACAGGTTTTTCCCCAGATGGTGAGGGAACTGTCCAGCAGTCCATTCAAAGGGCGAAAGAACTTGGCTTGGCGGCATTTGCCATAACTGACCATTGCGATTGCAATTTTCGCTATAAAGCCGACCATTATGGTGACCCTGAAGCCCTGAAAGACGGCATGATGTACGGCTCGGGGGAGTATGCCCCCGCAAGCATAGTCGCCCAGTATGAAGCTTCACAGCATCTGGAGGGTTTAAATTTTCTCTGCGGAATAGAGCTTGGTCAGCCTTTGCAGGATATAGAATTTGCCGAAGAGATAGCCTCCGACAAACGCCTTGATTTTATCATCGGCTCACATCATCAGAATAAAGGCAAGGACGATTTCTATTGGATAGAGTACAAAAAAATGGACTTGTCGCAAACCTATGCTCTCCTTGACGACTATTTCAAAGAAATGCTTGAAATGTGCAAATGGGGCAGGTTCGATGTTTTAGGACACCTCACCTATCCACTGCGATATATCCAGGGCGACTGCGGTATACAAATAGACCTCGCCCCCTATGATGAGATAATAAGAGAAATTTTTTGTACACTTATCCAAAAAGGCAAGGGCATAGAGATAAATGTTTCGGGATTAAGGCAAAAATACGGCAAGCCCCTCCCGGACCTTGGCTATGTGAAGCTCTACAAAGTCCTCGGCGGCGAGATATTGACCATAGGCTCAGACGCCCACTGCACCGCAGATATCGGCAGAGCCATTTCCGCAGGCGTAGAAATGGCGCAGGCGGCAGGCTTTAAGTATCTGACCTATTTTAAAAAGCACGAGCCGAAGTTTATCAAGATATAAATATGATATCATATCAAAGCGCCGCAATTCTTGCTTTGCAGGGATAGGGCGTTTTGTTTTGCCGGTAACATTTAGCCCACCGATACATATAATTATATATAACTCTATCAGGCATAGTCCCACAGGAGGTATCCATATGAAAAAAACAGTTTTCCTCTGCGTCGGCGGTGACGCAAGACAAACATATACAGCTCAGACTCTCACTAAAATCGGCAGGGTCTATACTTACGGCATGGACGATAAAGGCGAGGACACTATCCCCCTCGCTCATCTCGATCAGCTCACCGAAAAGGCGGACGTTCTCGTACTTCCTCTCATGAAAGCTGACGGGCTGGATATCTCTTCTAGCCGTAATGTAAAGGTATCATGCAGTGACGTTTCAACGCATTTAAAGAAAAATGCACTCGTGGCAGGCGGTCTGCTCCGCCGTGATCAAATAGAATATTTCTCCTCTCTCGGCTTCGATGTTAAGGATTACTATAAGCGAGAGGAGCTTGTTATAAGAAATTGTATCCCCACGGCGGAGGGCGCTTTGCAAATAGCTATGCAGGAGCTTGCTGTCACCGTGAACGGTTCCACCGTCCTAGTTATTGGCTATGGCAGAGTAGCGAAAGCCTGCGCTAAGCTTTTTCGGGCTGTCGGCGCAGATGTGACTATATCCGCAAGAAAGCTTTCTGCGCTTGCAGAAGCCGAGGGCGCAGGATATAAGGCAGAACTTATCACAGCTCTTGCGGACAATATTTCGGAGTATACTATAATAATAAACACCGTCCCTGCCATGATACTTGATGAAAAGCTTTTGGGCGTAATGGATAAAAACTCTCTTATCATAGACCTTGCCTCCCGACCTGGCGGAGTAGATCATGAAACTGCCGCAAAGCTGAACAGGCGTGTGGTATGGGCATTGGGACTTCCAGCCAAAGCCGCACCTATGACTGCAGGAGAGATAATCGCCCGAACAGTCACGGACATTTTGAATGAAAGGGGAACAAAGAATGTCACTTGACGGCATACGAATAGGCTTTTGCATGACCGGCTCCTTCTGCACCTTTGAAAAGGCATTTGCCGCCGCAGAACGGCTTGTGCAGCAGGGCGCAAAGCTTGTGCCAATTATGTCTTTCAACGCCGCATCTATATCTACACGTTTTGGCACAGCGGAAGAAAACATCAAACGTCTTGAAACCATAGCAGGCCGCAAGGTCATACGCACCATAGAAGAAGCCGAGCCGATCGGACCGAAAAAGATGTGTGATATTATGGTAGCAGCACCCTGCACCTCAAACACGGCAGCAAAGCTTGCTCTTGGTCTGACGGACACTCCAGCCACCATGGCGGTAAAAAGTCACCTGAGAAATGCTCGTCCCGTGGTCATCGCCATATCGACAAATGACGCACTGGCAGGGTGTGCTAAAAACATAGGTTATCTGCAAAATCTGAGAAACTACTATTTCGTACCATATGCGCAGGACAACTGCGAAAAGAAGCCAAACTCCATAGTGGCTGAGTTTGAACTCATACCCGAAACTATTCAGTCGGCTCTTGAAGGGATACAGCTTCAGCCTGTTATAAGGGTAAAATAACCAAAAGCTCTCCGATCTGCTCGGAGGGCTTTTTTGCATTCACACATCTCTGATAACCGCACCTCTACTGTAGGGGCGAACAGCATTCGCCCGTTTCGTTCCCCCACTCAACTTCGTAAAAAAACAAACAACGAAGCTCCCCGAAACGGGACGTCGAGGGCGCCGTCCCCTACAAATATTCGGGATAGTTTCTACCGCTTGTTCGCTTCGCCCGGTGCTTTATTTTACTTTATGCTTGTAATTTTCTTTGGTCTGCTATGCTAATTCCTAATTCCTCATTCCTAATTCCTAATTCCTCACTCCTCACTCCTCACTTCTTCCGCCCTTGTGCAATCTGCTTTATAACAAGTCTAAACTTTGTTCACATTCACGAAAGAAATTTTTCTTTCCGCCCTTGCTATTTATGTGGAAATAGTATATAATTATCTTATGCGGTTGATATATTTTGTGTAAATGATACATATAATTATACTGCATATCACATTAAGCCGTCCAACGGCATAGATTGGAGCGATCAACTTGAAAAAATACGACAGCACAAAAATAAAAAATATTGCTATTGCAGGTCAGGCAGGTTCTGGAAAGACCTCTCTGACTGAGGCACTGCTATATAAAAGCGGAGCTACTGACAGGCTCGGCAAGATAACTGACGGAAACACTGTTTCTGATTATACCCCTGATGAGATAAAGAGAAAATGTTCTGTTTACACATCTCTTTCTTCTTTGGAAACTGGCGAGTTCAAGGTAAATCTTCTCGATACTCCCGGTATGTTCGATTATGAGGGCGAAGCTGTTGAGGGCATTGCCGCAAGCGGTTGCGTACTCATCACCGTATCAGGTAAATCAGGCGTTCGTGTAGGTACTCACAAGGCTTATGACCTTGCAAAGAAAATGGGCAAGCCTACAATGTTTGTTGTAACAAAGCTTGATGACGATAACGCAAACTTCAATAACGTTCTTACTCAGCTCAAAGCAGAGTTCGGACCTACAGTTTGCCCTGTTGTTGTGCCTGTTATCGCAGACAGAAAGATAGTTTCTTATGTAAATCTCATTGAGATGAAAGCATATAAGTATGAAGACGGCAAGGCAGTTGAAACTGATATGCCTACAGCTGAGGTATCAGAGAAAATGGGTTATCGTATCGACGGACTTATTGAAGCCGTGTCCGAAGCCGTTGCAGAAACTGACGAGGCGCTTTTTGAAAAGTTCTTCTCAGGCGAAGCATTCACACAGAAAGAGCTTACCGACGGAATACATAGCGGCATGAACTCAGGAATTATAACTCCTGTTACTTGCGTTTCTTCCACAGACCTCTCAGGCGTTGATATGCTCCTTAAGGAGATAGACCTGCTGCTCCCTCCTCCGTCAGAAAAGGACGCTATGATAGGCGAAACAGCAGACGGCGAAGCTGTTGAGGTCGCTTGCGTTGAAAGCGACCCTTTGAGCGCATTTGTATTCAAGACAGTTGCTGACCCATTTGTTGGCAAGATGTCATACTTAAAGGTATTTTCAGGAAAGCTCACACCTAACAAGGAGGTTGTGAACGCTACCACAGGAAGCACCGAAAAGGTCGGAAAGCTTGTTACGCTTCAGGGCAAAAAGCAGATAGACGTTGCCGAAGCAGGCTGTGGAGATATCGTTGTGGCAATGAAGATGAACGTGAACACCAACGATACTATCTGTGATTCCGCAAGAGTTGTTAAGTTTGCTCCTATGACATTCCCTAAGCCGTGCTACAAAATGGCAGTCAAGGCTAAAAAGCAGGGCGATGAAAGCAAGATATCCGCCGCAATGACAAGACTTATGGAAGAAGACCTTACTATATATTACAAGCTCGACCAGTCAACAAACGAAATGATACTCAGCACCTTGGGCGGACTTCACCTTGATTCAGTTGTGGGCAGACTTGCAGGAACATTCGGCGTTGAAGTAGAAACTTCTGTGCCTAAGATCTCCTATCGTGAAACTATCAGAAAGAAAGTCAAGGTGCAGGGCAGACATAAGAAGCAGTCAGGCGGTCACGGTCAGTATGGTGACGTTTGGATAGAATTTGAGCCATGCGTATCTGACGACCTTGTATTTGAAGAAAAGGTGTTTGGCGGAGCAGTTCCAAAGAACTTCTTCCCAGCCGTAGAAAAGGGCTTGCAGGAAAGCGTAAAGAAAGGTGTTCTCGCAGGTTTCCCTGTAGTTGGTCTGAAAGCTATCCTTGTGGACGGCTCATATCACCCTGTTGACAGCTCAGAAATGGCATTCAAAATGGCAGCTTCTATCGCCTACAAAGAGGGTATGCGTCAGGCAGAGCCTGTTCTCCTCGAACCGATCGGCTATTTGAGCGTTTTCGTACCTGACGATAACACTGGCGACATGATGGGCGAGCTTAATAAGAGAAGAGGCAGAGTTCTGGGCATGAATCCTGCGGAAAAGAAGGGCATGACTGAGATAGTTGCCGAAGTTCCAATGGCTGAAATGGCAGACTTCACACTGCTTCTGAGACAAATGACGCAGGGTCAGGGCGTGTTCACCTTTGAAAAAGCACGTTACGAGCCGCTTCCTGCAAATCTTGTTGCAGACGTTATCGCAAAGAACGCAGTGGCAGATTGATTTTTTTGAAATAGAATTTTTAAGGGATAATTATAGAATTGTGATAAGGACAGTACGGGAATGTTTCGGGCGTTCCCGTACTTTTTTTGCACAAAAAAACAGACGGAATAAAAACCGTCTGCAATTATCATATGTATTTGAATACACCATAGTAGGTGCGAACAGTGTTCGCCCGTTTCCTGTCAGCTTTTATGTGACGCACATATCACCCATTCCAATATTTTCGGTCAAGGCTGCGATACTGAACAGCCATTGCGATATGCTTTTTGTCTATGACCTTTGCACCGTCCATATCCGCAACAGTTCGTGCGACTTTAAGTATGCGGTCATAGGCTCTTGCTGAAAGTCCCAGCCTGTCAAAAACGTTTTCCAAAAGCTTTGAAGCCTCATCTGTCACAGGGCAGACCTCTTGAAGAATATCAGAGGTTATTCGTGCGTTGCAGGTTATGCTAGTGCCTTTGAAACGCTCGTTTTGTATGTCACGGGCTTTTTGAACACGCTCTCTTATTGAGGCGGAGGATTCTTCTTTGGCAGTGGAAGAAAGATCTGCAAACTCAACAGGTGCGACCTCCAAATGAATATCGAAACGGTCAAGCAGTGGTCCGCTGACTTTGGAAAGATAGCTTGAAACTTGTTTCGGCGAGCATATGCACTTTCTTGTAGGGTGACCAAAATATCCGCATGGACAAGGATTCATTGCAGCGATAAGCATGAACGAACATGGGTATGTTATCGACCCTGACACTCTGGATATGGTCACCTGCCTGTCCTCCAAAGGCTGACGTAAGATCTCAAGGGCAGGGCGTGAAAACTCTGCAAGCTCGTCAAGAAAAAGCAAGCCGTTATGTGCAAGGGATATCTCACCGGGCTTTGGCACAGAGCCTCCGCCTGAAAGTCCTGCCGGTGAAACTGTATGATGCGGTGAACGGAAAGGTCTGGTGGTGATAAGAGGACTGTTGCTGTCCAAAAGTCCTGCCACAGAATGGATATTTGTGGTTTCTATGGACTCCTCAAAGGTCATTGCAGGAAGTATCGACGGCATACGTTTTGCAAGCATTGATTTTCCTGAGCCGGGCGAACCTATCATAAGAACGTTGTGACCGCCTGCCGCTGCGACCTCCAATGCTTTTTTTGCCGCTGATTGTCCTTTTACGTCGGCAAAATCAAGACTTCCGAAATAGCTTTCAGCGGTTGGCTTATAGTGTGCCGCAGGAACTATTGTCGCCTTTTTCTCAAAGTGAAAAACAAGCTCCCTCAAAGACCTTACGCCATAGGCTTTTATACCCTCCACAACGGAAGCTTCACGAACATTGTCGGCAGGAACATATATCTCAGAAAGTCCCATTTTCTGCGCCATTATGGTCATAGGCAAAACGCCCTGAACAGGTCTTACTTCTCCGCTGAGAGAAAGTTCGCCGATAAAAGCGGAGGTGGAAAGCATACTGTCATCAACAAGGTCAGCCATTCGCAAGAGTGCAACTGCCACGGCTAAGTCATAGACCGAGCCTGTTTTTCTCACATCGGCAGGTGCAAGATTTATGATTATTTTTCTCAGAGGCAATGTTATCTCGCTTGAACGCAGTGCAGAACGCACACGTTCACGGCTTTCTTTTACAGATGCGTCCGCAAGCCCCACGATATCGAAAGAGGGCAGACCCTTTGAAGCTTCTATCTCCACCTTGACCGCAAAGGCGTTAAGCCCCAGCAGACCTACACTGTTTATTACAGCAAACACGTTGACTTCTCTCCCTTACGTCTTAATCTGAACACATCTCAGAGCTTATGATATCGAGCAGAAAATCTGCAATATCATTATACACTTCACGGCGGTTGGTTTCGTTCACAAGCTCGTGACGTGCATTTTCGTATATCTTCATCTCAACGTCACAGCCGTTGAGGGACAGCCTGTTGAACACGTTTAGTACGCCTTTTCCGTAGTTTCCCACAGGGTCGGCACTGCCTGCTATAAGATAGGTAGGCAAAGTTTTCGGATAGGTGGAGAACCACTTTTCATTTGAAACATACCACAAAAGCTTTGCAAGATTTTCAAAGCCGTTTAGGGTGAAAATAAAGTTGCATTTAGGGTCTTTTTCATAGGTGGAAACTATTTCAGGGTCACGGGATATCCAATCATATTCGCTGACTTTATCGGTAATTTTTCTTGTATAAGCACCGAAAGCAAGCTTATTTACAGCGTTGCTCCTATATTTATCACCATGGAGTATTTTGAGGCTGTCAACAAGGGTGAGCAAAGCAGGGATACCCTCCATGCCGCCGCTTGTTCCGCAGAAGATAGCCGCTGTGAGGTTTCTGCCATGCTTGGTTACAAAAGCTCTTGCAAGGAAGCTTCCCATGCTGTGGCCGAGAAGAAAATACGGCTTGTCAGGGTAGTTGTGTTTCATCATTTTTGTGAGAGTATACATATCCTCGACAGCGTTTTCCCAGCCATGTTCAGGGGAGAAGTAGCCAAGCTCGGAGCTGTCGTTCACACTGTCGCCATGACCGAGGTGGTCGTTTCCGCATACTGCGAAGCCTAAGCCTGTTAGAAACTCTGCGAGGTCGTCATAACGTCTGAAATATTCGCACATACCGTGGGATATCTGAACGACACCTCTTACTGTGCCGATAGGGAAACGAACGTAATATGCGATCTTATGAAGTCCGTCAGAGGACGGATAGTAGCTTTTGAAATGAGTACAATTCATAGAAATTTACCTCCTTGGGGTTATGATTTCGTGCAATTTTACTTATCAATAGTATAGCACTTTTTGGAGGAATAATCAAGGGGAAGTTTTTAATAGGAGGGGAGTTTAAGTGAGGAGTGAGGAATGAGGAATGGGCAAAGCAGACCAAAGTAAATTGCAAGCATAAAGTAAAATAAAGCACCGAGCGAAGCGAGAGATAAAGCGCACGCTCAAGCCCGGCGCTAGAGGGCTTGTGGGGTCTAGGGGCAAAGCCCCTAGCGGAGTATGAGGCAGAGCCTCATTCGGCGCAAGCCGACAAGGTGCAGATTGTAGTATCAAAAGCAGATAGAAGTCAGATATCAGATGAAAGTGATATCGGAGAATTAAATCTGCACCGCCTTTCTAGCCCTAAGCGCAATGTAGATACGCAAAGAGCGGAGCGATTTTGCGGAGGAATAAACTATCCCAAATATCTGTAGGGGTTGTCATGGTTTGTGGGATAAACAATAATGCAATGCGAAACGTTGAGGGATCGGGACGTCGAGGGCGCCGTCCCCTACATGGTTTGTGAAAACATAAATGTTGTTTCAAAAAAAGGACCATCGGCATACCAGCCATCGCCTACATACCACTCCTCTACCTTTCGGCAGGCTGAGTTAACGCGATATTCATCGAAATCGCCACCCGCCTTTGCCATGAAGCTCTCGATGGTAGAAGAGAAGAGAAGCCAGTTGGTATAAGGAGGATCGATGTGGCGGAGCTTGGCAAACTCCTTCATGTATCGCTGCTTGGTCACCTCGTCCAATGGCTTCCAGAGTGTATCGTAAGCCCGGAGGAAGCTCTCGGCGATGTAAGCGGCATCTACCAGGTTCTGACCGCCGATGCCCCAGCAGAGATAGTCAGGGCTCTGAGGATCTACGGCATTCTTGTAGGAAGCCAAAGCCCACTCACGCAGCTGCTTGCGCTGATTGCCTTCGGCTGTGGCATCATCAGGAAGAGTCAGCCAGGGAGCCACGCCAGCCATCAATCTGCCGAAGCACTCCATATAGAGCACCTTCCTGTTGCGGTTGTCGAAGCTTGGACTGAACTCCGTCTGCATATTCTTCTGCAGCTCGCCCTTTGCCATATTCTCCAGCACAGGCTGAGCCATCTTATAGGCAAGCGAGCACCAATATTGGCGGTCGCTCTGCTGTTGTGCCTTCTTCTTTGCTGCGCTGATTCCCATGAACGGAACCAAAGCCAGAAGAAGGGTCATCATGATACTCTTATATATATGAATCATAGATAGTTGCAATTTTGTTAGTTTGTTGAATTCTGTTAAACGATGATTGCAGTATTATCATTTCATGCTGCAAATGTAATTAAAATAATTTAGAAACGAGCAGAGCGACCGTGTTTTTTATCATTTTTTCAACACTGGAGCACCATTTTCCCAGGAAATAGGTATCCAGAGATGACGACTGTCGCTCAAATGTTTCGGATTCCACATATCTGCCATGAATACATAGTCGGCGCCATAGAACATCTTCTTCTGTGCTGCAGTTTCCACCTTATATATATAGGTACCCTGTGCACCGAAGGTTTTGTCGGCACCCTCGCCACGGCATGGATTAGGCAACTGCTCCCAAGGACCGAAGATATTCTTAGCCTTGAACATGCGGGCTGCATTTGGAGCCCAACCGGTACATCCGCTGGTAATCATCCAGTAGGTGCCATCCTGCTTGAAGATGGTTGGAGCCTCGTTCTGTCCGCCGGCAGCTACTCGTACGTAGCAACCGTTGTGCTGCATGTAGTCATCTGTCAACTGTGCAATCTGGAGTGTCAGGTTTTCCTCTGAAGAATAGATGTGGTAAGCCTTGCCATCATCGTCGATGAAGATGGTCATATCTCTCGACATCTGTCCTCCCTGGAAGTCTCTCATCCAGAACATACCTCGTTCTATCTGAGTGCGCCAGGCTGGAGTCCACCACTCTTTCAGTTCAGGAAAGAGAAGCTGATGCTTGAGGTCGGTGGTATCAGGTTTGGAGAATCCGATAGGATAGATTCCCGGATTCACTCTTCCTGAGCGAACGAACTTGAATGGTCCGAAAGGAGTATCGCTGGTTGCCACACCATAACGGGCAGCCCCATATCCCCTTCCCTTCAATTCGAGATGGAACCACATGACGAACTTCCTGGTCTTCTTATTGTAGAGAACCTTAGGGCGCTCGATGATGCAGCCACCCTCGATGTCGCTGCCTGGTTCATTAGATACAGGGAGCACCAATCCATGGTTGATCCATTTCTTGAGATCCTTGGAAGTAAAGCAGCTTACGCCGAGAGAGCTGTAAGGCTTGCCATCCTGCGAGCGGCTTTCGCCATACCAATAGTAGGTACCCTTGTAGTTGAAGATGTTGCCACCGTGAGCATTGATATGCTTGCCGGTATTGTCCTTCCACACGCCTCCGTCCATCGGAGCCTGTGCCAGAGTCGGGAGACAGGACATCATCCACAACACTATAAATGTGAATAGTTTATTCATTTGCTGATGTATTATTAAGTTAGTGAATACGCTAATTGTTTGTTTTGTCTGCAAATTTAAAGAAAAAACCCCTCTTATGGGTCTAATATTCGGTATAAAAGGGAAACAAATCGGGAAAATGCTGGAAAAACAAATGCAATTCATCCTTTCTCCCCTCCACAAAGCTATTAATTACGATAAATCTTTCGCATGGTTCAAGAACAGGCTGAAGCGTCTCAAGCAGCACGCCCTGAAAGCCCAAGCACCAGGAGCTTCTGCCCTTTCAGGGCATGTGAAGTTTTCTGTTATTAGTCGTGGAAATGTGTGAAAAATCAATAGATTTCCACGACTAATAACTCATTTCCCATCACTATTCTGCGCGAAACGATGTTTTTACCCCATTTCGCGCAGAATAGCGACACAAAAAGTTTCACGATGGATGCTTTTTCCGTATATGACAACCGCAAAACTGTTAATTACTGTTATTAATCGTGGAAATCTATCGATTTTTCTCACATTTCCACGACTAATAAATTATTTATTTGTATCTTTGCAGCACAATAAACAATTAATATACAGAAAGATATGATAGTAGGACGGGAAAAAGAAATAGAGCTTCTTAAAGGGCTACTCGAAGAAGAAGAGTCGCAATTTGTAGCTATATATGGCAGACGACGCGTAGGAAAGACTTTCCTGATAAGAGAGGCTTTCAACTATAGCTTTGCCTTTCAACATACAGGTATATATGGAGCCTCACTCAAAGAGCAGCTAAGTGAATTTACGGAATCACTATACTCTGCTGGTATGAGAAAGGTAAAAGAACTTCCTTCTAATTGGAATGAAGCATTCCACTTATTAGAACGATTCATCGAAAAATCGAAAGATACCCAGAAGAAGAAGATAATCTTCATCGATGAAATGCCGTGGATGGATACACATAAATCAAACTTTGTACGCTCGCTAGACCATTTTTGGAACAGTTGGGCAACTGCAAGAAAAGACATTATCCTTATCATTTGTGGCAGTGCCACCTCTTGGATCATCAACAACATCATTATGAATTATGGCGGTTTGCACAATCGTTTAACAAACCAGATATTTCTGGAACCATTCAGTTTGAGAGAATGCCAGGAATTCTGCGAAAAGCGCAAACTGGGATATACAGAACGCCAGATTCTAGAAGCCTATATGGCACTTGGTGGCATTCCTTATTACTGGAGCTTTCTGAAAAGGGGACAAAGCGTAGCACAGAATTTCGATAGAATGTTCTTTTCTGAGAGAGGGGAACTTACTCAGGAATTCAATGCGCTCTATGCATCCTTGTTTAAAAGACCAACGACCCATATTTCCATTATCACAGCATTGGCTAGCAAAAAAATGGGTATGTTGAGAAAAGACATCTTAGATGCAACTGGGCTCTCCGACAACACCACATTCTCCAATGCTCTACAAGAACTAGAACAATGTGGTTTCATCAGGAAGTTCATGCCGATAGGTGGAAAAAGCAAAAACGCCATCTATCAGCTTATGGATAATTACACCCTGTTCTATTTTGACTTCATCAAAAAAAACACGAATCAAGACGAGCACTACTGGACTGCCAACATCGACACAACCATACACAACGGTTGGGCAGGCAGAGCTTTTGAACGTGTCTGCATACAGCATATCAAGCAGATTAAAACAGCATTAGGATTTGCAGCGGTCATCAGTACTGCTCACTCATGGGTATACAAGCCAAAGGATTTATCTGAAAAAGGGGTACAAATAGATCTCCTGATTGATAGAAATGACCAAACCATCAACCTTTGCGAAATGAAATATACCAATGCTCCATATACCATAAGCGAAGAGGAGGACATGAAGATTCGAAACAGAAAAGCTGTTTTCATAAAAGAAACAGGAACAAACAAATCCATCCTCATAACAATGATTACCACCTACGGTTTAACTCCAGGAGGTTATGCAGACGATATTCATTGTCAGGTTACAATGAAAGACCTATTTCGCTTTTAACTTTCGCTTTCCGGGGGTAACATTTCTCGCCTAGAAGTTGCCGTAATCTCATATTTTTTGTTACTTTGAGGTAGATAATTATAAAAAGAAAGGGTCTATATACCACCTGTTATCGTGGCATATAGACCCTTTCTTTTACACCATCTACAATTGAATCTCATTCAGTCGCTCCTGACAGATCTTTGGGAAATGGCTTTAAGTTCATATTTTATCTTAAACCAGTATCTTTATCACTATTGTTCAATATACGTCTGTCTGTCTTATATTTTCTACCATGACTAAAGGTATAGCCAAGTGTAAACATAAGCATATTGCCATTATTCTTGATATAAGTAACTCCTCGACTTATATAATACTTACTATTTGTTCTATTTTTATAGTCAAATCCCTGTGGATAGCCCAAAAGAAGACAACTTAGACCTAGACGAAGATTCTTATGTTTATAAGACACCGTGAGGGTGGATTTTTTCTCTCCGGCGCTTCTTGTTTCACCAGAAAAACTCTCCCAGGCATTGGCAAAATAATACTCCACATACCATTTCTTCAAATTCAAAGATGCCGTTAACCCATAATGCAAAGGCTCGAAATCGTGCGAATAATCCAAGCCACGGCTTCTCATGTGCTGATATTGCAGCTCTCCTTGGATATCAAAGATATCAGGGATGACATGGAATACCAAAGTCGTATAAGCGAAATAAGAAGTAAAACTTTTCTGGTTCTCAGGCTTCCACACATACAAATAGCTACCATCCGCTTGCTGTTGTGGCAAAATGCTTGTCATAATGGCATCTGGAGTGTAGCTCATATTACCGCCCCAGTAAACATCAACTATCTTATTATTCCATGTGAAGCCCAAATCACCATAATAAGCAGATGTTGCCTTCAAGGTACTATTACCATCATTTGCTTGCATTGTACTTCCCTGCTGTCGCACCTCGCTCAACTGGGACAACGAAGGCACTTGTGGATTGATAGAGCCTGTAAGTCTAATTCTAAAATTCTTAATAGAATTAGTGGCTAATGTAAACTTCGGTCTAAAAGTCCACTTGTGAAACCCCACACTACCTTGCTCTATTGATATATAGTTTGCACCAACACCTAACTGGAAATTAGCGATTTTACCCAAGCGTCCATCCAATTGCGAAAACAAATACACATTATTGGAATTCAAGACTGTAGTAACATTCTGACTTCCTGTATATTTGTTATCAGTTCTACTAACAGCATAGTTAGTACCACCAGAAAAGGACAGCTCCTTATTCAACAGTTTGGTGTAAATTGCCTCTGTTATCAAAGAATACTTACTACCATCGGCTTCATAGCCATAGTCGTGTAAAGGACTGGAATTCAACGTTTCATCAACATCCCCCAGCAATACATATTCATTCTGTCTATGAGTGTTATCTGAGCCTAAATGAGTGCCGACGACATTGATGATAAGACTTTGTTTTTTAGGCAGATTCAGACTATAATAAATATCCAACACAGGATTTCGATCATGCCCAAAATCATTGGTAAAAAGCAACAAATCTTGTCGCCCAGTTTCAAATACCTTTTGCAGTTTCTTGTTGTAAGGGGAATTGGTCCAGTCAAACCCAAATCTCACATTTAATGAATACTTACCAGGATCAGCTAAGTTGTAGCTAAGCTGTAAGTTATGAGAATTATAGGTCATCTCTGCATCTTGACCGACATAATCTACAGTACGCTCCAGTCCATCAGGCTGCAAATATACAGAATGGCTGTCCTTTCGTCTCTTATCATACCAACGATAGTTCAATCCATAAGACAGGCCGAACTCAGACTTCTTATAATTATATCTGAAGAATGCATAACTGTTATTGAATCTTTCCCAAAGAGCCTGAGTTGTATTGACACCACCTACGTAACCGACATATCTTTTCTTTACGATATAATTGATTACAACGGCAAGGCTTGCATCACCATAGCGCACTCCAGGATTATCTATGTACTCAATACGGGTAACCTCATTCGGCTGCAAAGCCAAGACGTCCTGTACCGTAGCCTTAATATCATTGATACGAACCTGAACGCCACCAAGATAACTGCTGATGCTCTGCTGTGCCTCATTCACCTTGAGATTAGGCAAATGCAATTTTCTCAGAAGATCATAGCCATTGGAGGAGTTTTCCTTAATCTTGGCAGTGGGCAGGATAATATCTCTGTCAACCTTATGAATCACACGAGCCGCCTTGACTACAACATCACTCAAGTGTAGTGTAGTATCAATCGGGACTATATCTTTTTCAACATTTACAGTGTCATTTTCTTGTGCATTCACATCTATTGATGCCAACAATAGCATTATAAACATTATCTGTTTCATACCCCTTATTTTATTAACGAACTATTGTTTCGTCTTATTAATTAACTAAAGTTTTCCACCCCAAAATAATAGGAGTAAGACTCAGAAGAGATTATCCATCAATGGACTATTTCATCTGAGCCTTTATTTATTAGAATACTTATTTAGTCTAGAAGATTACTTCTCTGCTGACTGACCTGCTGATGTTGGCCAATATGGGTTCTGATACAATGGACTCTTCTCTACAGAAGAATAATCACTTGCTGTAAGCAGGAACTGCTTGATAGGAAGTGGCTGCAGATAGTGAGCCATGTGCCAGGTGAAACCATCCTTGTAGCTGTTGGTAGCTGTCATGTTCACCTCCAATGGACGATAGTACTCGCTCAGAGAAGAGCTTGATACGTTGGCATTAGAAGAGCCATCGGCATTCAGGTTGTTATACCAGCTCTGCATTGGAGTATTCCAGAGATGAATACCCTCCATGTGAGCAGGAGTTGTCATCAACTGATCGTATGAACGCCAACGCTGCAAATCCATACCACGAAGACCTTCTGAAATCAACTCGCAACGACGCTCACGACGGATATTGTAGAGAATCTTATCGGTCAACTGCTTGCCTGCAGAGTAAGAACCCCAGTCGGCAGTTTCCTTGCTCATCTCAGTAGCATCGATGGTAACCTGTGGGTTAACAGCATCACCTGTGAAGCCGGCAGCCTTACGTACATCCTTCCAATACTCCAGAACCTTGCCAGAAAGACTGTTGGTCAACATATACTCAGCCTCCATGTAGTTCAGCAGCGCCTCGGTAGCACGGAAGATTTCAGCTGCATTGTAGCAGTTACCATTACCTGTATTAGCCTTATCAAAGGTACCACCCTTACGGATTGCATAACCTGTAGAATAGTCATTCTCGGCATTACGTGTGGTAATGGTTGGATATGGCTCGTCGATGACATAGTGATCCTCAGGAGCAGACATATTCTTGAATACATTCTTCTGTCCAGGAACCTTCAGGAAGATGGTGAGACGAGGGTCACGATTGGTAGCTACATCGGCGATAGTCTGGTCGCTATAGGTATAGGCTGAATTATAGATAGGCTTACCATCCTTCATCACATAGCCCTCTACCATAGAGCGGGTGAGACCTACGCCAAAGTCTCCATGCTGGACACCAACCTCCACATTATTGACTACACCCAACTCCTTGCTATACTGGCGCCAAAGGATAACCTCAGGTGTACCCGACATATCTGTAGTACCCCAGATATTGAAGTAAGGGTTCTGAGGATCACCTTCCTTCTGAGGGATGGTACCGGTGTTCACCATCAACTGATCCTTATACTTGTCAGCTACCATTTCGGCAGCCTTGGCACTCTCCTGCAGGAAATACTTAGCCTCAGCATCAACAGAACCTGTAGGATACTGATAGTTGGCATTATACTCCTTAGCCTTGCCTGGCCATCCCTCGCCGTTAGGAACGAAAGCTGTGCCGGCAAAATAAGTCAGCCAAGCCCCCTCGTAGAGAGCTACACGGCTCTTGAACAGGCGGGCTGCATCTGGAGAGATACGGGTATGGTTCTTGTCAAAACCATCCTGCATCAGCGAGATAGCCTTGTCCAGGTCTTCCATGATGAAACGAGCCACCTCGTTGCAAGGCTGACGCTTATTGGCTGCCACCAGGATTTCCTCATTGTCAGGGAATGCCTCGGTTACAATAGGAAGGTCGCCCCACTTCTGCAACATATCAAAGTAGCAGTATGCTCTCATGAAGTAGATCTCACCGATATACTGGTTGATGATAGCCTCACTACCAGAGATCTTACCAGCCTTCTGAGCCTCGAGGATAGAATTGAGCTGATAGTTGATGTTGCGGATATTATTCCAAGACCAGTTGCCGTTATCATTGGCTGTTTTCCAAAGTCCTGTGGCAAACTTGCTATCACCATACCAGTTGATCTGGTTGTCGGTATTCACATCGCCGGCATAAAGACCGTAGCTCCAGTTGGCGTGTCCTGGCAAGACATCACCATAGAACTGATCGGCAGCAGCTTTCACCTTTGCCTCAGAAGTAAAGAAGCCATCAGAAGGTAAGCTTGATGGTGGCTCCTGCTCCAGATAATCACTACAAGAAGAGAAGGATGCAGCAAGTGCCAATGACATAAGTGCTATATGTTTGAATTTCATATTAATATCTCCTTTTAATTATAATGTAACGTTAACACCGAAAGAGAAAGTGCGAGAAAGAGGATAACCATTACCATAAGCGGTATCGATGGTCTCTGGGTCGAACTGACTTGGAAGATCGGTGATAGTGAACAAATTCTCAGCTGAAACGAAGAAGCGGACATTGCCCAAACCTGCCTTTGAAACCAAGCTCTGTGGCAAGGTATAGCCAATCTGAAGGTTCTTCATACGCAAATAAGCTGCATTGAGCAAATAGCGTGTCTGGGTATGGATGTTCTTCTCGCTGTACTGCGGACGTGGCAGATAGGCATTCAGATTCTCTGATTCGTAGCCATTCTTGACAGACCAGGTTTCTGAATCGCGGAAGTAGTCCTGAACGCCGGTAATACCTGCAGCCCACCATACACCAGAGTTGGTAGCTCCAAACAGATATTCTCTCGCACCCCATGAATCTTTCACATTATAATCACGCTTCATAACACCCTGCATGAATGCACGGAAGTCGAATCCCTTCCAGCTGGCGGTGAGATCGAGACCGAAGAGATAACGAGGAGTATTGTTACCGATAACCTTCAGGTCGCCATGGTCTGCCAATGTATTGCTGCCATTGGAGATCTTGCCGTCGCCATCCAGATCCTTGTACATGATATCACCAGCAGCCCACTTGTCGCCAAGCTGGCTCTGTCCACCATTTGGCAAGGTAGCCAGATGCTGGTTCATCTCATCATTAGTCTTGGCAATTCCGATGGTTTCATAACCCCAGATTTCGCCTACCTTGCGGTTCTCGATATTGCTAGACAAGGAACCTGTAGGGTTGTTTGGATAACGGGTTACCTTAGCCTGAGCATCTGAAACATTGAATGTTACACCATAGTTCAAGCCATTCTCCAGATGATCGCGCCAGCCAATCTGCAACTCCCAACCAGTGGTACGGAGGTCGGTATTGTTGGTCTTAGGAACAGCAGTTCCCAAAAGTGCAGGCAACTCTGGAGCAGGACCAACCATATCCTTGGTATTACGTACATAATAATCGAAGGAACCGGTCAGGCGGTTATTGAAAGCACCCCAGTCGAGACCGATATCATAGCTTTCTACCTTTTCCCAACCCAAGGCTGCAGAAACCAGACCTGGAGCTGCAGTAATGTTGGTCTTCTTGCCACCCTGGAGCCAGGTTCCTGATACAGATTTATAAGCTACAGTAGAATAGGTCTGATACCAGTTGTCAATATTCTGGTTACCCAAAGAACCGTAAGATGCACGGAGCTTCAAGGTATTTACAGTATTCTCCAATGGCTTCCAGAAGTTCTCGTGAGCGATGTTCCAACCCAAAGAGAAAGATGGGAAGGTCTTCCACATATTGTTTCTACGGAACTTGGATGTACCATCATGACGGATATTGAACTCGAAAAGATACTTCTCATCATAGTTGTAGTTCAAGCGGCCGAAGAAGCCGGCTGTCTGCCACTGGTTGCGTCCACCATTCACGGAAGGAACGATTTCCTTACCTTCGTAGCTCAAGCCATTGGTCAGATCCACCTCCAGACGAGACTCATCCAAGACACCATCACGCTGCAGACCGAATTCGGTCTTTCTCAACTGCTCTGCCTGGAAACCACCCATTACGTGGAAGTTATGCTTCTTAGCCAGAGAGAAGTTGTACTCGGTATAAGCCTGGAAGTTATAGTAGTTCTCCTTATATTCATCCTCATGAACATTGGAACCCTTGTCGTAAACGATAGGATTGCCGGCAACATCATGGTTGTAGAGCATCTTCTTGTCCCAGTGGCGTGCTGTGTTCTCTGAACGATAGGTGAAGTCGATATGAGTTCTCCAGTTCTTGATAGGCTCAATCAACAGGTTCACCTGCTGGTTCAGGATGTCACGCTCCTTGGTATCCTTACCTGCTGTAGCCAGACCGAGGGCAGGAGAAGGTGCAGAATAATAGTAACCGTTGCGATCCTGCAAAGGCAATACTGGCCAACCCTGACGTGCCAAGTCCTTATACAGATTGTCTGTCAATGTAGCAGGGCGCTGGAAATCGGTACGGGTCCAGCGGGTAGAATAATCCAGATGCAGCCAATCGGTAATCTGCGCACCAATCTTAGCTGTAGTATTATAACGGTCGTTCTTATCCTTATCCAACTTCATATAGCCGCCATTGTGCAGGTAGTTGAAAGAAGCATAGAAATTAAACTTATCATTACCGCCGCTTACACTTGCGTTATGCTCCTGAGAGAAGGCTGTGCTCTTATACAAGGCATCATACCAATCAACGTCATCTACACCAAAGCCGTAGCCATCATTCCATGTTGTGCCGTTGCTGGAATCGATACCGTAGAGCAGGTTACCATTGGCATCCTTTCGGGTACCAGGACCTACAGGAGTGGCATTGTGATAAGCCACGATCTTATCCATACGCTCCTGATCGAAGAACACACCACTACCACCATTGGTATGAGCATCGTTTACCCATGCTGCATAGTCAACAGAGTTCATCATGTGCTTGCCACGAATCATTCCGCTGAAACGGAAGCTGTTGTTATAGTTGACTGTAACCTTACCCGACTTACCTTTCTTGGTAGTAACCAGGATCACACCGAAAGGTGCACGGGAACCATAGATAGAAGATGCAGCAGCATCCTTCAATACAGATACACTTTCGATATCCTGTGGGTTGATGGTATTCAAATCACCCTCAGAACCATCAATCAAGATCAATGGAGTACCCTTGGAACCCTCACCAATGGTAGTAGTACCACGTACATTTACATTAGGAGTAGCATCCATAGAACCAGATGAGCTGGAAATCTGCAAACCAGGAACCAGACCCTGCAATGCCTGGGTAGCATTGGCAACAGGACGGGAAGCAATCTCCTTGCTGTCGATTACAGAGACAGCACCAGTGAGGTTTACCTTCTTCTGAGTACCGAAACCTACGACAACTACTTCACTCAAAGCCTGATTGTCGTCTTCCAAAGTAACGTTCAACGGACCATTACCAGCTTTTACCGTCATGGTCTTATAACCTATATAAGACACTTCGACCATAGCACCTGGAGCAGCACTGAGCGAGAAGTTACCATCAAGATCGGTAACAGTACCCGTCTTGGAACCCTTAACCTTTACGGTAGCACCGATTACCGGCTCACCAGAAGGATCAAGCACCTGACCTTTAACGACACCCGACTGCTGAACAACCTGAGCTGTAGAAGCTGCCATGATAGATTGTGGAGGCAAAGCAACACCAGTTGCCAAAGCTGCCAAAGCCATCAATCTTCTAGACGATGTTATTAGCTTAAGATTTTCCATTTTAAGTTGTATTTTTATTTGTGTTAGTTATATTATACAGTTTATGTAAAAAATGTAAAGTGCCCCTTCGCTTTGATCGAGGCAACATTTTTGATTTACGATTGCAAATTTCGGTCTTTTTTATCATATATTAGGGAAAATTTCGCTAAAATAAGGGAAAAATTCGGGAAAAAAGCTGTAATTTTGCACCCAAATACAAATAAATACTAATAATCGAGATGAGAATAACATATTTGATACTGACTTTTGTGTGCTGCATCATTGCTAAAGCGGAAACATTTCCATACCGCAGCATTGCATCTTTTAACATTTCGCCAGCGTCTGAAAGCTACTGCATGATGTTCGATAGCGAAGGAATGATGTGGGTGGGAACCAATTCCGGACTCAAATCATACGATGGCTATACCGTGAAATCGTATAAATCGAATGCCCTTTCTCCTGGTATTCTTCCCAACAACGACATCCGTTCCATAGCAGAAGACCACGATCAGAACCTCTGGCTGGGAACCCGAAACGGCCTGGTAAAGATAAACCGGAAGACTGGCGTTTTCAAGACCTATTTCCTGCCAAGCGAAGATCAGAGAATCATCTACCATCTCTTTGTTTCGAGAGATGGTACACTCTGGGTTGGTACAGATGGAGGATTATCTTATTTCAATCCGGAAAATGAATCCTTCTATACCTATACTTCCAGGAATGCCTGGCTCATCAATGAAAACGGAAAGAAACAACGCCTCAATTCTTTCAGCGTAAAATGTGTAGCAGAAGACAAAAACGGCGACCTTCTCATCGGTACCTGGTCTTCTGGACTGATGCGTCTGAAACGTGGTAGCAACGTATTCCGAAGCTATCCGAAGCTGAATGATAGGAATTCAGCCTACTCGCTCTTTTTCGACAAGAATCATCATCTCTGGGTAGGAACCTGGGGATATGGAGTGCTGTGCATCAGCAATCCGGACAATCTGAAGAATCCGCAATATCATCAATATCCATACGCCACCAACAACTTCGACATCTTCTATAAATTCGTAGAAGACCCTATCACCAATACTCTATGGGCATGTACCAGAGAAGGTATCTGCTATTTAGATGAAGACCAGCCGCAAGCAGGCTGGAGCAAATATACCCAGATTGGCAACAACCGACTCATCTACTGCAATGACATCAGCACGGATGGAGCGGGAAATATCTGGCTCTGTACGCAGAATGATGGAGTTCTACAGATTACCACCCCCCCCATCTCTCTTCAAGCAGTGGTATCTGGGCAACCTGCAGAATGCCCCTACCATCAACTATGTCAATGCGATTCTCACTACCGACGGTAAATGGTTCTGGCTCGGACTCAATCCGTACGGAATAGCGCTCTACAATCGAGATACCGGTGACACCTATTATAATAAAGGCATTCCGGGCTTTGGTAAACTGAGCAGCTATACCCTTACCACCAGCATTACCAGCATCGTGAAACGAAGCAATGATGAAATATGGTTTGCCGTCAACAACTACGGTGTCATCATCAAACCGAAGGAAAAAGAAGCCTTCTGCCTGGACAACACCAATACGAACTACATAAAAGAAAATTTCGTTAATGCTGTTTTCGAATCGAAAGACAAGACGATGTGGATAGGAAGCCGAAATGGTATGAGTATCGTATATCCAGACAATACAGGCTACTTCCTGACCATGAAAGAAGGCAAGAAAGACTTCAGCAGCTGCGACATCCGTAACATCTGCCAGGATAGGCAAGGCAACATTTGGGTTTCTACAGATAATGAGGGTATTATCCGTATATCGGGCAAAACCCGGAATATCCGTTCACTAAAATACAGACAATACTGCCCTAAAAACGGCAAATATGCCATTAACGATGCGCAGAAATGCATGGAAGACAATCAAGGTCGCCTTTGGGCTATTTCAAATAGTGGCGGACTCTTCCTATATAATAAGGTGGAAGACCGTTTTGAATACCAGAACCGAAAGCTTCATCTTCCGGATGATCAGACCTTCTCTGTAGAAGGCGATGCTTCCGGCAATATCTGGGTAGCGCTCAACAAGGCACTGGCATATATCACCTGGAAAAATCAGGAGTCAGACCATTTGCGCAACATCACTTATTTCACCCAAGAAGATGGATTGGGAGAAATCAAGTTCTCGGCAGATGCCAGTTATCAGTTCGGCAAGGAAATCTTTTTCGGAACAAGAGCAGGCTTTTTCTCTTTCCCTCCGTCGGCTATGACAAAAATGAAAAATCACAGAAACTGCAAGCTCGTCATCACCGACTTAATCATTGATGACGTATCATTTGCACAACTGGATTCTGTTCTCAAAAGTGACATTTCCGAAGAAATGCCACATTACACAAAAAGGATTTCCATACCTTCCAATGTGAAGAAGTTTGATATCGAATTCTCACTCCTCACATACGGTAATACACGAAAGAACAGCTATGCCTACCAGCTGGAAGGATATGACGAAGACTGGCAATACAGCAAACAGGATGAACATAAAGCTACTTTCCTGAACCTGAATGCAGGCACCTACAAGTTACATCTGAAGGCAAACGACGGCTACGGCAAGTGGCAGGAACTGCCATACACCATCACCATCAAGGTGCTGCCACCTTGGTATGCATCACGCCTTGCCTTCATGCTCTATATCCTGATGCTCATTGGCGGCATCTTTGCTGCTGCCAGATGGTATAAGGAGCGGGTGAAGACCAGAAACAGCTTGCAGATGGGTGTTATACTTACCAATATCACCCACGAGCTGCTCACCCCTCTTACCGTCATCTCTGCCACCATCTACAAACTCAAGGCGATGGCACCACAGTATGAGGAAGATTACATGGTGATGGACAGCAACATCAACCGCACCACCCGACTCCTGCGACAGATCCTGGAAGTGAGAAAGTCGCAGGCAGGACAGCTGCATCTGCTCGTGAGCCGCAGAAACCTGATTTCGTTCATAGAAGAAGCTTGCGAGAATATCCGTCCGATGGCTGAACATCAGAAGGTTACGCTATCTCTGGAGAAGCCGAAGGCTGAAGGTATGGCATGGTTTGATGCCGACAAGATGGATAAGATCATCTACAATCTGCTCTCCAACGCCATTAAATATAATAAGGTGGGAGGCAAGATTGATATATCACTCAGCCTCAGCAAGGAGCAGGCGGTCATCACGATTGCCGATAATGGCATCGGTATGTCGAAGGAGAAGATGAAGCATCTCTACACCCGATTCTTCGATGGCGACTACCGTAAGCAGAACATGCCGGGAACCGGTATCGGACTGTCGCTGACCCACGACCTGGTGAAACTGCATCATGGCAACATCCAATGTGAGAGTCAGGAAGGCGAAGGCACTACCTTCACCATTACCCTGCCTATCAGAAAGAGTGCCTATGCACCAGATGAAATAGACAATTCTGACAAACCAAATGCAGTAAATCAGGAAGCCATCAGACAGGCAAGCCAGGAAACGGAGCAGGAATCCCAACCTGCTTCTGAAGACAAACCTAAGCTGGCACCTATCCGCCAGAGCATCTTCATCCGTAAGAATGCGAGCAAGATCCTGGTGGTGGAGGACAACGAGGAACTGCTCGCCCTGATGCTGCAGGTATTGAGCAAGAACTATCATGTGTTTACGGCAAAGAACGGAAAGCAGGCGATAAACATCATCATGAAGGAGAAACTCGACCTCGTGGTGAGCGACGTGATGATGCCAATCATGGATGGTATCGAACTGACCAAGCAGCTGAAGTCTGACAAGAGTTTCTGGCAGTTGCCAATCATCCTGCTCACCGCCAAGAACAAGGAAGAGGACAAGACCGAGGCTTATGCCGTAGGAGCAGATGCCTACATCACCAAGCCTTTCAAGTTTGAGGAGCTGGAAGTCCGGATCAATGCCCTTCTTGCCAACCGCAAGAAGATGATAGAGAAGATTCAGGCAGAAGTTTCGCTCCAAACCAGCACGGAGAGCGAAACACAGACTGCGTTACATTTGAGCAACCCAGATCAGGCATTCATCACTCGTGCCACAGAGGTAGTGATGCAACATCTTGCAGATGGCGATTACAACCGCGAGTCTTTTGCCAAGGATATGGTGATGAGCGAATCCACCCTATATAATAAGGTGAAAGCCACAACAGGGCAAACGGTCATTGCCTTCATCACCAGCATCCGCCTGAAGGAAGCTCAGCGCATCATCCAGTCGAACCCTAACATTCTGATCAGCGATGTGGCAACCCAGGTGGGCTTCAATACTCCGAAGTATTTCTCGAAATGCTTCAAGAAGGAGTTCGGCGTCTTCCCGAAGGAGTATGCAGAGAAACAGAAAAACGTCAATTAGTATGATTAGTCGTGGAAATCCATTGTTTTTCCGCACATTTCCACGACTAATAAATACCAACTTCCTATCACTATTCTGCGCGAAACGACCTTTTTACCCCCTTTCGCGCAAAATAGTGATTCGTTATTTTGCGCGAAACGATATTTTTAGTATCTTTTCAGCCGAGATAATCTTGTTTTCGTGTAAATTTCATAAAACAATAAACTCGTTTTCGTGTAAGATATGGTTCCATTACTATAACGCTCCGAGTCTTCACTATGGATGACTTATTCCGTATCTAAAAACTCCAAAAGCCTAGAGGAAAAAGTAATTGTTATTAGGGAAAATCTCCGTTCAGCGACGTTGAACCGCCGTTCAAAAGCTTTGAACGTACATTCAACGACGCTGAACACACATTCAGCACTTTTGAACGAAGATTTCCCCTAATGACAAAAACATATTGATCGTGCAGTAAATACTATTTCTATTAGAAGAAGATAGTACTGATTTTATTCATTTTATCCATCGTATTGAATAAAATCAGTACTTTTTTATTCAATACAAATGATATATTGAATATTTTTTTGTATCTTTGCCTCGGTTTAATCAATTCATCAGAAGAGAAATGAGAACAATTATCAATAACCAGAAAAAGGAACGGGATACTCTGCTTTCCCGTCCTTACCTTACACGTCATACCCAATATGATGTGGATGAACTGTTGGCAAGTAAGCAAATCAAGTTGATAACGGGTCCTAGAAGAACAGGAAAATCGACAGAGGCTTTACTGATGCTGAAAAGCAGGAACTTTGCCTATCTGAATTTTGATGACGGCAAACTCCTGAGTGCATGGGACGACGATTTGGTTTGGGAAACACTACGTGCCGTTTATCCCGACTTTGAGTATCTTCTGCTTGATGAGGTTCAAAATCTGGATGGTTGGGATTTATGGGTATCCAAGCTTTACCGCATGGGAATCAACATGGTTATTACGGGAAGCAACGCCAAATTGCTGAGTAGCGAAATGGCAACGTTACTCACAGGCAGATATATCCAGATAGAGATGCTGCCTTTCAGTCTTTCTGAATTCTTTATATGGAATCACAGGAATCTTTCGGAAGTATCGGAAATGAAAGATAGCGTATCAGACCTCTCGCTTATAGCAGACTATCTGCACCATGGGGGCTATCCAGAGACAGTAGCAGCAAGAAGTCTGACCCAAAACTATCTCTCCACACTCTTTGATTCCATCATTTGGAAAGACATTGCCAAGCGCCATAAAGTACGCAATGTGGAGGATTTGAACAACCTGGCCATGTATCTGGTTTCTAACTTCTGCAATCCTTTCAGTGCCAACGAACTGGCAGAAGCGCTGGGATTTTCAAGCGTAGCAACCACCAAGAAGTTTATGGGATATTTAAGAGAACCCTATCTCTTGTATTATCTGCCACGTTACAACAACAAGTTGAAAGTGATGAAGAAAGCTCCACAGAAAGTTTATGTAGTTGACAATGGTTTTGTAGAAGCCAAGGCTTTTAATGTGAGTGAGAACTTAGGCAGACTATTGGAGAATCAGGTTTTTATAGAGTTGGTTCGCAGAGGATATCATGCAGAGACATCACTTTTCTATTATCGCTCCCGTAATGACAAGGAGACAGATTTTGTTACAAGGCAGGGTGCTCATGTAGAAAGTCTTATACAAGTATGTTATGATCTCTCTTCCGAACGAACACTCAAGAGGGAGGTAGATAGCATCATAGAATGTGCGGGGGAACTCAAATGCTCTAATTTGACTATTGTTACGATGAATGAGGAAAGAGTAATTGAGAAAAATGGATATAAGGTCAAGGTTTTGCCTATATATAAGTTTTAATGAGCGACAACACTGCGGATGCTGATTCGCGGTGGGTTTCCTTGATATTTGATGTTACAAAACGTTAAATATTGCCTATTCAAAGACATTTTCTACATAAAAATGCAAAAAGAACGAAAGTTTTGTGTATATTTGCGCCCACTTAAACGTAATTTAAAACCACGAAGGACAGACCTACATCTCTAAACGACTTGTTATGATCAGCCCTCACTGGTTCAAATTTTACCTATCAATAATATAACAATTTTGCAGTCCCAATAAAAAGGGGCTCTAAAAACTCTAAACTTTATGATATGAAGAACGAGAAGAAAAAACAGAAGGAGAATTTAAGGCTTCTCAGAAGCTATTCTCTGTGTGCGTGTATGTTCTTTTTGGGTGGAATCGCTTTTCCTATGCCTTCAAATGCATCTACTGCAACAGAACTGGCTACCCAGCAGAAAGGCAAGCAGATTTCGGGTACCGTAACCGATAGCCATGGTGTGCCTGTAATTGGTGCAACCGTGCTCGAAGTGGGTACAACCAATGCTGCCATCACCGATCTGGACGGTCATTTCACTCTGAATGCACGTCCGGGTGTCAAGCTCAAGATTTCCTATATCGGTTTCAAAGACATCCTCGTAACCGTAGGCTCTACCAATGAGTACAACATCGAATTGAAGGAAGATACCGAAGCTATCGAAGAAATCGTTGTTGTAGGTTATGGTACTCAAAAGAAAGTAAACCTCACAGGTGCTATTGCCACCATTTCATCAGATAAGCTGGTCAACCGTACCAGCGCCAACGTAACCAACATGCTGGCTGGTCAGATGCCGGGTGTTACCGTTATCCAGAACAGCGGTCAGCCGGGTGCTGACAGCGGTCTGCTGCGTGTCCGTGGTCTCGGAACCATGGGTAACGCCAGTGCTATGGTTGTCATCGACGGTGTGGAATCTACCATGAGTAGCGTGGATCCTAACGATATCGAGAACATCTCTATCCTGAAGGATGCTGCGGCTTCTGCCATCTATGGTGTGCGTGCGGCAAACGGTGTGATTCTGATTACCACCAAGAAGGGTTCACGTGGCAGAGCCATCGTTTCCTATGACGGATACGTAGGTTGGCAGAGTGCAACCCGAATGCCTAAGTTCCTCGATTCATACGACTATGCAACCCTGATGAACGAAGCATACAGAAACGACGGATTGAACGAGCCTTACAGTCAGGAAGCCCTGAAGAAATTCAAGGATGGTTCTGACCCGGACCATTTTGCCAACTCTGATTGGTTGGGTACCTTGCTGAGCGAGAACGGACTCTTCCACAACCATCACCTGAGCATCAAGGGCGGTAGCGACAAGATTACCTACTCTCTGGCTATCAACTACCACGACAAGGACGGTTTGATAGAGAATACCAACTACAACAAGTTCAATGTACGTGCCAACCTGGAGGCTTACATCAACAAGCGCCTGAAGGTTACTACCAACATGGCAGTATATCGCAGCGTGATGACTGCTCCTGCCGAAGGCATCGACAACCTGATGCACTACGCATTCCGTGAGACTCCGGTTACTCCTATCCAGTTCAAGAACGGTAACTACGCCCTGTTCAAGAACGAGCACAACTCTGTAGCTTCTGCCCGAAACGGCGGAACCAGCAAGCAGATCAACAACAACTTCCAGGGTAGCCTGGGAATGGATCTCGACATCATCGACGGCTTGAAGTTGCGTGGTATTGCTGCCACCACATTCAACCTGCTGGATAATCCTACTCATTTATATACCCAGAGTTTCTACACAGCAGATTCTGATACTCCTGTCAAGACAACTCAGAACCAGCTGACAGAGTATGACGCCAAGAAGGTGGAACTGAACCTCCAGGCATACCTGGACTACAACAAGACCTTCGGTAAGCATACTGTAGGCGCATTGCTGGGTTACTCTCAGATTTACAACCAGATGCGCTATCTGCAGGCTTCACGAAAGAACCTGCCTAACTCAAATACACTCGACCAGATCAATGCCGGTGAAGTGACTACTCAGACCACATACGGTACAGAGACAGAATACTCTCTCCGTTCCGTATTCGGCCGTCTGAACTATTCATACGATGACCGTTACCTGTTCGAGGCAAACCTTCGCTATGACGGAACTTCCCGTTTCCCAAAGAACAAGCGCTTCGGTGCCTTCCCTTCATTCTCTGTAGGATGGAGAATCTCAGAGGAATCCTGGTTTAATGTTTCTTGGGTAGATAACCTGAAGCTCCGCGGTTCATGGGGTCTCTTGGGTAACCAGGATACCGTTAGTTCTAACTATCCTTACCAGACCACCTACGAGTATGGCTACGACTATAGCTTCGGCAACACCCTGTATCCAGGTATTTCCATCGCCAGCACTATGGCTAACCGAGACCTGACCTGGGAGAAGACCAGTCAGTATGACTTCGGTATCGACGCAACCTTCCTGGGCAACAAGCTGACCTTCGGCTTCGACTATTTCCATAAGGAAACCCGCGACATTCTCCTGAAGTTGCCTATCCCTTATACACTGGGTGTAGGTGCTCCTATGCAGAATGCCGGAAAGGTTCGCAACTCCGGTTTCGAGGTGCAGGTGGGTCATAACAACCGCATCGGTGACTGGACCTACAATGTAGGCGCCAACTTCAGCCGTGTATCAACCAAGATTCTCGACCTGAAGGGTGGTGATACTCCAGGACAGTCGGTAGGCGACCCATTGTGGGCTTACTATGGCTACGTATGCGATGGCATCTTCAAGGATGAAGCTGACGTGAAGGCTCATGTTCCTCAGGCTACAGGTACTCCAAAGCCAGGTGATTTGAAGTATTGCGACCTGGATGGTTCCGGCACAGTAGATAGCCGCGACCGTAAGGTATTGGGTTCTTACTTCCCTAAGATCAACTTCGGTCTGAACTTCTCTGTTCAGTACAAGGACTTCGACATGAGTGCCTTGCTCCAGGGTGCAGCCGACGTAAAGGGTATGCCAGTGGCAGAAATCAGATATGCATTCTACAATGGCGGTAAGGTGAACGAAATTCACATGGACCGCTGGACCGAGAGCAATCCTAATCCGAATGCCTCTTACCCACGCTTGTCAATGAAGGATTCCAAGAACCGAGTAACTTCCAGCTTCTGGGTTCAGGATGCATCTTATGCCAAGTTGAGAAACCTGCAGGTGGGTTATACCCTTCCTAAGCAGCTGACATCCAAATATGGCATTAGCCGATTGAGAATATACAGTAGTATCGACAACCTGTTTACCATCACCAGCTTCGACGGCGTAGATCCGGAGGCAGTATCAGGCAACTACTATCCTCTTACAAGAAATTATTCATTCGGAGTTAATGTAACCTTTTAAAAACGAGTAGATTATGAAATTGAAATATCACTTTTTGAGTGGACTGATCCTTGCCTGCGGTCTGGGATTGAGTTCTTGCAACGATAGCTTCCTGGAGAGAAACCCAAAAGACCAGCTGTCTGACGTATCTTTCTGGAAGACTGCAGATGATGCAACCAAATATGCAACAGGTATCTACCTCTATCTGATAGAGCCGGAGAACCATACGATTATGACCGACTGCTATACAGACAATGCCATCCCGGTTCACGTAGGTGCTGAGCAGGGAGTCTTGTCAGCCGGTACAGCCGTATCGAGCAACCCTCACTTCCTGCAGCTCTGGCAGGCAGCTTACGAGACCATCCGCCGCTGCCAGATATTCTACGAGCACATCGGAGAAGTTTCCATGAACGAGAAGGAAAAGGCGCAGCTCACTGCCGAGGTGCAGTTCCTCGAGGCTTTCGCTTACCACAACCTGTGGAAGTATATGGGCGGTGTGCCTATTTTGGATCATCCATTACAGTTGAATGAAAAGTTACCAGCCCGCAGTTCTGCAGATGAGACCTACGATTACGTGGTGAAGCTGCTGGATAAGGCGGCTCCTAATCTGCCAGAAATCCGTACTGCAGCCGACCATGGTAAGGCTAGTGCCGGTGCTTGCTACGCCCTGAAGGCGCGTATGGCTTTCTACAACCACAAGTACGATGTGGCTGAAGCTGCTGCCGAGCAGGTGATGCAGACCGGTAAGTTTGGTCTGTACCCTAACTACGGCGACCTGTTCCTGCCTGTAGCAGAAACCTGCAACGAGATTCTCTTCGACCGCGAGTATGTCGAGAATCCTAAGAATGGCAACGAGGGTAGCGTAATCGGCCTGTTCTTCTCACCAGTTGACTTTGGTGGTTGGGAGGCTTTGTCTCCTACACAGGATATGGTAGATGCCTATCCATGTACCGATGGCAAGTCTATCGCAGAGTCTCCACTCTACAACCCAGCCAAGCCATTCGAGAACCGCGATCCACGATTGGCTTATTCTATCTTCTGGCCAGGAACCACCTGCGGTCCGATGACATTTAATAATAATTCGATGGGTGATGGTAACCATACCCGTACGGGATACTGCATGCGCAAGTACATCAATCCAGATAACTATGGAATCCCGAATTACGACTGGACCAACTTCATCTATATCCGCTATGCCGAGGTGCTTCTCACTTATGCCGAGGCTCGCAATGAGAACCTTTCAGCTCCAGATGCCAAGGTTTATGATGCAGTGAATCAGATTCGCAAGCGTGTGAACCTTCCTGGTTTGGAAGAGGGTCTCAGCAAGGATCAGATGCGCGATGCCATCCGCCTGGAGCGCCGTCTGGAATTGGCATTCGAGGGTATCCATCTCTTCGACACCCGCAGCTACAGGACAACAGAGAAAGATGTTACCAAGCCTGTTTATGGCATCGATCCTGACGGAAAGAAGATTCTGATAGAGACTCGCAAGTTCAATCCTAACCGCGATTACCTGTGGGCTATTCCTCTGAAGGAAATCGACTTGTCACAGGGTGTCTTGAAGCAGAATCCTGAATGGGATTAATTTTTAGTTATTAAATAAGAAGCCTTCTATCATCGATTGCAACGGCAATCTGACGATAGAAGGCTTTATTCTTATCTCGTTCCTACGAACCGGTATTTCACTTTTGCCATCGGATAGTTATCGTTCAGTCGCAGAATGATGCGATAGATGTTATCCTTCCACAGTGTCTTCATGATGCCATCCGTCATCTGCACCTTTTCTACGGATGCCGAAAGATACTGCGCATCATATTCTAGACGAACCATACCGCCCTGAAGGAGGATTCTGCCAGCCTTCTGAACCACAGGCTTACCATACGCCATCAGGATAATCTGGTTATCGAAGACCTGACCGTTCAATCGGTCCTTCTCTATCTGCAGGGAATCGAGCTTGTACTGTTCGGAAATTTCCACCCAGTTGTATTCCCTATCCAGGGCGATGGTACGCTGCCATTTCTCCACATGCGCCCCATCGGTATAAGCCTTTTCGAGATTCAACGACAAGGAAGAAACACCATCGGCAAAGCGATGGCTCACTTTGTCGGCACGATATTTCCTGCCATCCTTCTGCTCCAAGCCATTGATGATGGGAACGTTGTGATAGGCAGAACGGCAGTTCATCAGTTCAAAACGCTGGTTGCTGAACGATTTCGAGGTATAGGTATCACGTCCCAGGTCGATAACCACCGGCTGATTGTTGTGATAGACGATGAAGTTTCCGATATCATTATGGTTATGGCTTTCGGCATTGTTACCACCTTTTACAGCCACAAACCAGTTCTTGTTGCTCGCCACCATAATCTGCGAATTTTCCAGATAGGCATCTTCCGTTTTTGGCTCCACAGCAGCTGTAGCCTGATACTTCGGCAACATGGAGAGGAGCATCAGCTCTCTGCCCAGCTTCGGATAGTTGCCCGATTTCAGGAAGAGCGTAGAAGGCTTGAGGGTATATTGGTATTTCTTGCCCACATAAGCTGCCAACTGCATCATCTGCAGGTTCTGGAGATAGGCTCCATAAGGAAAGAGGATGTTGATGTTCGGAACGTTCTGAGCCTGGGCATCCGAGAAATTCACGAAGGTAAGATCGTTGATATACATCGTAGTGATGAACCTACCCATGTTCTCCACCTTCTTCTTCTGAGCTTCATTCAATGTCAGAACCGCCTGCTTAGGAGCAAACTGCATGAAATAGAGCGACTCGAAGAACGAGGCTCCGGCACAGTCCCAATAGCTGACGCCTTCCTCGCAACCGCCATCATCGGGATAGCCCTTCATAAAGGTTCGCAGACATTGCTGCACTCCCTTGAAGGCAGCATCTCGCTGCTTGGCATCAGATTCGCAGATCAAAACAGTTTCCAACCAGTTGCTCGTAATCCAGGTATTCCAGTTGTTGGCATTGTTCTTCCAGCCCTGCGGCTGGTTCAATACCGGCTGCAGGAATCGGCGATCGATCTCGCTTCTCACCTGATCACAGAGTCCCTTTTCCTTCCTATTGATTTCATCTTCCAGCATATAGAGGGTCCAGGCAAGCATGCCTGCCGTCTCTGCATTGAAGAGATCAACTGGCTGGATATCCTTTTCAGGATGGTCTTTCGGATAATGTGCCGGGATTCCCCACCAGGATTCCTTCTCTATAAAATAATGTAGGCCCTTGCGGATGGAAGGCAGAAACCGTCCTCTACCCTGCATAATCTCCGCCATCACCAGACAGACAAACTGTTTTCTGATACCAAAGCTAGCCTCCTCGTATCGGGTGCGGTTACCATTGGTTCGGAACTCGGCAAAAGTTTCGGCAGGGATGGCATTCCAGGGTTTCTTCTGATAGAGATTGCCCAATCGGATATAGTCGTTGCGCATCGCCACCGGCACCTGCTTCTGCCAATACTTGTCGCCAGCCTTCGGGAAAGGCACAAAAAAAGCCTGGGCTTTCATCAACATGGATGAAAGCACCAAGCCTAATATCATTATCAATTTCTTAGTCATATCGTTTACTTTTTGCGTACAAAGTTACGAAATTATAACAAGACCGAAGTCTAGAAAAAGATAATCTTAGAGAAAATATCGCTTTAAAGCGGTATTTTACGAGAGAGAGTTTCACATTTTCCTCAGTGTATATCTCCAGAACTTGCTACTTCCTCAAAGAATTGGCTGTCAGTTCCAGAAGGCTCTGCAGATATTCATCGTCTGTATCCTTCTTCATCTTATTCAGCGAAGTGGCGCAGAATTTCTTCTCATCGGCATTCAGCAACTTGCCATAGCCCTTACAGAGCTTGACAATCTTGTTGGCTACACCCGTCTGGAGGGTACGTCGAGTTACCTGATCTCCCAAATAAGGGTATTGGTCATTGGCATTCTTAAAGGCAGCACGGAGCGTGTTGAGTTGCACCATAAACTCTGCTGCATCCTTTGGCGGAGTCATCTCCAAGTCATAACTGCGAGCCAGATTCCTGTTATACTTGATGCTGCCTAGGGAAACAAGAGAATCCAAACCTTGAACAGCATTCATCTTATAAGATAATGACACCTTATAAGCTTGCGGATTCTTGGAATAAAACTTATAGACACTGCCCAATACCATATCATCCTTTCCCTGATACCATACCAAGGCATAAACATATCGCATGGTAGAATCCTTGCTGTCGCGGAAATACTGCAGGTTATAGTTGCGGTCCTTGTGAGTACCAAACTCGTAAGTCATGGAATTATCATTGCCATACCCCACCCGATTCGTTTCAAGACTGAGAGAGCCCGCTTTCTTGGTAAAACTAATATAAGCGAGGCGACTATTGCTCAATAAAGCCTTTTGAAAGGTATCCACCATTTTCTGCTTTCTCTCAGGAATAGCGAACTCAAATCCCTTCATCATACCTATATTGTAGGTATTCATCGTGGAAGAAGTAACGAGGTCGTCTTGCGACAAATCCTGTACGAATTTATCAAAAGCCTGTTCGATAGCCGGTATAGGCTTCTGGGCATGGCAAGCCGAAGAGAGCATCATCAGGCAAGCCACAAATGCTAATTTAAAAGTTGTTTTCATATTCTTCTTCTTTTTAATTGTTTCTTGTTAATAAACTTCCTGACCATCACTCACATGGTCCTCATCGTGCACATTCTCCTCGCTTTCGAACGAGGCACTGGCAACATCGGCATTGAGCGACTGAGTCAGAAGAGCATCGACGAGATAGAGCTTGAAGAACATTTCGTTCTGCTGTGCCTCCATCTCCCAGAGATGCTCATCGGTAAGCTTTTCCGGCTCTGCCAACAAAGAATCGGTAGCAATACTCTGGGCTATCCAAAGCTTTGGAGGAGCTGGAGTAAACTTATGCTGACGATATTTCCCTGGCTTGTGCTTCCTTGTCTTGGGAGATACGGAATCACCCGACTTTTTTATCTTTTCAGGTATGGAGAGATCGGCATCTGTCGATTTCTCCTCGTGGACAACAGCAGAATCAACATCCTCCTGAGTCGTTCTGCCATCGAGTTGAGCCATCTTCGAATCATCCCGATGCCCTGTCTGTTGACCTATCCGAGGAATGGCAATCACAAAGAGCAGGGCGATGGATGCAGCCATACCTATCGGCAACCATAGGCGACGCATTCGTGCCTTAGTCTTCGGATGAGCATCTTCTACACGCTCCTCCGCCTCATGGTCGAGAGGCATCCCCTCATCGAAATATCCAAACATCAGCTGATATTCCTTCAAGTCATCGCTCACATCGGGATGCTGACGAAACCACTCCCCTAGCAGAGCCTCCTCTTCCAGAGAAGTCTCACCAGCCATAAATCGGTCGAGCAACAGTCGTATGTCCTTTTCTTTTTCGTTCATATCCAGTTTCCTCCTTTATTGATTATACCTATTTATATATAAGGGCTATCTACATCTTTTTCTGATTTCCTGCAACATCTGCTTTCTTGCCCTCGAAAGCAAGACAGATACAGATTCAGGGGTGATGCCCACGATTTGCGCTATTTCCTCAGAGCTTTTCTTCTCTACCTGTCGCAGATAAAGCACCTGATATTGGTTGGAGGGCAGAGCCTTGAGGCGTTTTTGCAGCCACAGCTCGTTCTCCGAGTTTTCCACTTCCACATCGGGCGGCGCATAGTGGCTAGGCGACTTATCGAAAGGCTGGGCATCTATCGAAATCATCTTCCGCTTGCGAAAGAAGTCGATGCAAAGATGCTTGGCGATGCAACCCATCGAACCTTTGGCATGAGCAGCAGACTGAATATCATCCTTGATGGCCCAGAGCTTGAGCATCGCATCCTGTGCGATATCCTCAGCCTCATCGCAGCCAACACCATAACCTTGACTGATCTGCAAGGTTATCTGCCGCAACTGCGGAACGATATGGATGAATTCATTCTCTGTCATTTGCTCTCTTTTGCTTTATTTATTCAAAACTACAACATAAACGGAAAAGAAGTGTTTTTCTTAATGGGATTAACCTATATTAACAAGAAAGCCTGGCTATGACGGTTGCCAGGCTTTCTTGATTTAAAAAACTATTTATTACTTATCCATAAACGACAAGCCCTGATAGAACCAGACATTCATCTGGTTGGCTCCACGATGATTCCAGGCATAGTAAGGAATCAGAGTGAGGTTCTGAACCTTGACAGAAATGACACCCTCCTTCTTTTGGTCTAAGATATGAGCAGGTGTGCTGATAGCCTTGACATTGAAGGCAGGAGCACCCTTGGTCTCCTTGTTCTCAATGCTGTAGTTATCCACCAAAGTGAAGTTTGGCTTCTGTCCCATGATGGCACGGAGCACAGGCTCATTATCGTTATCCACAGCCTCAGCGCAGTAAACCAATGGACCACGCTCTACAGCTACCTTGCCCTTATCATCAGCTACCTTACCATTAGCAACCACGGTGCGGATAGGCATTTCGAAGTGGATGCGGATGACATCGCCCTTCTTGATGTTCTTGACAGGGAGATAACCCTTGTTGGCATCGAGGTCAGCCTCTACAGCCTTGCCATTAACGGTTACGCTATAAGCAGGCTTCTCGGCATCGCTATACTTGTAAAGATCGCTAGGCACCACCTGATTGCGAACCCATCCAGGAATACGAACCAGGAGGTTGGCATTCTTTACACCGCTCTTCTTCACAGCAATTTTGATATCGCCGTTCCAAGGATACTCGGTAGTCTCCTCCAGAACTACATCCTTGCCATGCACCTTGATGGTAGATGTATTGCCGGCAAAGAGATTCACGTAGATATTATTGTCCTTCACACCATAGAGATAGCCAGGAACAGAAGGGATGAAGCGGCACAAGTTACTTGGGCAGCAGGCACATCCAAACCAAGGCTGGCGGGTGGTGTTGCCATCGGCATTAAACTTATACTTGCCATCGCTTGACAATGGGTTAGGATAGAAGAATCTGCCACCATCCATGCTCATACCCGAGATGACACCATTATATAAGGTACGCTCCATGCAGTCGATATACTTGCTCTCGCCGTGAAGGAGGAACATACGTTCGAAGAGGTAAACCATAGAAATGGCTGCACAGGTCTCGTTGTAGGCAGTCATGTTTGGCAACTCATAGTTATTACCAAATGCCTCACCGGCATGGCGGGCACCTACTCCACCTGTAAGATAGTATTTCTTGCCAACGATGTTTTCAAAAATGCGGTCGATCACCTTCATATAGGCAGAATCCTTGGTCAGGGCAGCCACATCGGCAATACCGGCATACATATAGCCGGCACGCACCGCATGACCTACCGCCTCTTTCTGCTCCAGAATAGGAGCCTGGCTCTGAGAATATGGGTTGCGGATATGAGTCTTGCCACGATAATCGAGCAGATACTTAGCCTCATCCAGATACTTCTTCTCACCGGTCAAAGTATAGAGACGAGCCAAAGCCATCTCGGCAATCTGATGACCAGGAACGATGGTAGCCTGTCCTGGATTAGGTCCAACCTCCTTTACCACACAATCGGCATAGCGCTTGGCGATGTTCAGGAACTTGGTGCTACCCGTAGCCTGATAGTGAGCACAGGCTGCATCTACCATGTGACCGAGGTTGTAAAGCTCGTGGCTCAAATCCTCATCCTTGACCCATCGCTTATTTCCCGACCACTGATGTGGATGCTTCGGGTTGATGGTACGGGCTGTATAGAGATAGCCATCTGGCTCCTGGGCTGCAGCTACTACATCGAGCACGCTGTCGATATAAGCCTTCAACTTCTTGTCAGGATAAGTCTGGAGGATGTAGCTGGCACCCTCGATGGTCTTATAAACATCGGTATCATCGAAAGAGAAGCCCATGAACTTGCTCACATCCCACTCTTTGGTCTCCAAGCCCGGGTGATTAGGATGCTGCAAAGTATAGGCAGCCATCTCGAAATTCTTGTAACGGTGCTCGCTCTCACACTTGCTGAAAGCCAATGGCACAGTTACCTCGCGGGCAGCCTGCAAGCGGGCACCCCAGAAGGTGTTCTGTGAAATCTTCACACTGGTGAATGGTACTTGAGTGAATGGATAGCCATTGCCCAATGTCTTCTGCTTCTGCGCCATCGTAGGCATAGCTACGGCTGCAGAAAGCAATACTGCAGAAATAAATCTCTTCATATTGATAGGTTTAAAATTTATTATTGTTACTTTGATTTGCGGTGCAAAGATACAAAAAGATTCCGAATATAGTGTAAAACAAACAATAAAAGATGGGTGCTTATCGTTCAAAAACCATTTAGCACTGATAAAAACAGAGTCATTTCGTTCAAATGACCACCTTTTTGGGAACAAAATTAGCAAAAATACACTTTACTTCCCATTTTTCAGAATATTATTGTATCTTTGCACGCATAAAAAACAAAGAATCACATAGAACAATGGAAAAAGCAAAACAGATTCCTTACCGTGCCATCGCACTCGACCTGGATGGCACCCTGACCAACCACGAGAAGGTGGTCACCCCAAAAACTCGTGAAGCTCTCCTCAAGGCTGCAAGCCAGGGAGCCGTCATCATCCTAGCATCCGGTCGCCCTACCTACGGCATCGAGCCGGTGGCAGAATGCCTGGAACTGCAGAAGCGAGGGGGCTACATCCTTTCCTATAATGGTGGCAACATCGTGAATGCCCAGACCGGCGAGAAACTCTTTACCCAGTTTCTGCCAGATGAGGTAATCCCTATATTATATAAGTACGCGCGAGAGAAGAACCATGCCCTGCTGGGATACGCCGGCAATGAAATCATCACCGAGATGCCAGACGATCAGTATGTGAAGGAGGAGTCGCGCATCAACAAGATGAACATCCGCAAGGTAGAGAATCTGCTCGATGCCCTGGAACCTCATCCTACCAAGCTCCTCATGACGGGCGACCCATCGGATATGCTCAAGGCTGAACAGGAACTGCTGGATATGGTGGGCGATAAGATGGACGTCTTCCGCTCAGCCCCATTCTTCCTCGAACTGGTGCCTAAGGGAATCGACAAGGCGCAGTCGCTGAGAAGACTCCTCGCGAAGATCAATCTCACCCCTGCCGATATGATAGCCTTCGGCGACGGCTACAACGATCTGAGCATGCTGAAACTTGCCGGCATGGGAGTAGCCATGGCGAATGCCGCCCCGGAAGTAAGAGCCGATGCCGACTACATCACCCTCTCGAATGAGGAAGATGGCGTAGCTGCGGCACTGGAGCACTTCGGCATGTAGCAGGCCATCGCCCCCACATACTTACTCCAACCACTAAGGAAACTTGAGGGGAATAACAAAAATTAAATTGAAATATTTTGTGTTTTCTTCCTTTTAGAGTACCTTTGCAGTCAAAAATCACTCAGGAACTATCATCCTGACAGATAACAGAATTAAAGCATATCAACGATTATGTTACAACTTGACGATTTCTACAAGGCCCGCTTCGTGCTGAGCCACGTGATTAGAAAAACTGAGCTGGTTCACACACCGAGAATCAACCCAGATAGTGATGTTTATCTGAAACCGGAATGCCTCCAGAAGACGGGGTCGTTCAAGATTCGAGGTGCATACTATAAGATTTCTCAACTCTCTCAGGAAGAGAAGGAGAAGGGTGTGATTGCCTGTTCGGCAGGCAACCACGCACAGGGTGTGGCTCTCGGCGCTACCGCCATGGGAGTGAAGAGCCTCATCTGTCTGCCCGAGGGTGCCCCTATCTCCAAGGTAGAGGCAACCAAGCGTCTGGGTGCAGAGGTCTGCCTGGTTCCGGGTGTCTATGATGACGCTTACCAGAAGGCGCTGCAGCTGAGGGATGAGCACGGCTATACCTTCGTGCATCCTTTCGATGACGAAAAGGTGATTGCCGGACAGGGAACCATCGGACTGGAAATCCTCGACCAGCTGCCTGATGTGGAAGCTGTGGTAGTACCGGTAGGTGGCGGCGGACTGATTTCGGGAGTCGCTTTCGCCATCAAGTCGCTCAATCCTAACGTCAAGGTCTATGGAGTCCAGGCAGAGGGAGCAGCCAGCATGGTTCAGAGTCTCCACGACCACAAGCAGGAGAAGCTGCCATCTGTGGCAACCGTAGCCGACGGCATCGCCGTGAAGGAACCGGGAAAGATTACCTTCGAAACCTGCTCCAACTATGTGGATGAAATCGTCACCGTAAGCGAGGACGAGATCTGCGCAGCCATCCTGAAGCTCCTTGAGAGCGAGAAGATGGTGGCAGAAGGTGCCGGAGCAGCCAGTGTGGCTGCCGTGATGTACAACAAGGTACCGGTGAAGGGCAAGAAGACCATCTGCGTGGTAAGCGGCGGTAACA
>OGJY01000035.1_pt1 | contig 153964 bp, 106 predicted proteins | sample 1572231 | NCBI WGS metagenome assembly OGJY01 (sample SAMEA2582121, study PRJEB24529) | metagenome | biome: Human gut stool | place: China | collected 2011
AGGCTTTTAAGTAACACTATTATTAATATTAAATTAAAGAATTATGAACAAAAAGATTTCTACGCTACTGGCAGCGTTCCTGGCTGCCGGTTTTTCTCTGACAGCAGAGGCGGGAGTCGTGAAAGTTACTAATCCAAAAACAGGTAACTCTTATGTCATCGCTGAACAAGGCTGGGATGCGTCGACTGCTAAATCCATTTTAATATCTGATGGTGCAGATGTTAAAGGTAAAACTCAAGCAAATATGGCTTCTATAGCTATTGCTCCCGCTACCGACTTATGGCAGTACACAGGATCTGTTGCCGGATTCACTTTGCTGCAAACTCCTAACGGTTTAGGTAAAGCAGAAATGGCTCCTAACGCTCCTGCAATGCGTTTAGCAGCGAATGCTTCCACTTTTGTATTGAATAGCGATATTTTGACTGCAGGATCTGAAAAGTTGACTTTTTCTACTGCAACAGCAGCTTCTTGGGGGGCTGGTACAGCCGTCGATTTCTATGCTTACACAGCAAAAGTAGCACAAGCGACCGGTCAGATTCTGAAAGTAGGCAACAAGTATTTAGTGGTAAATCCTACAAGCGGAAACGTAGAGTTGGCAGATGAATCAACTTATCAGTCATATCTGACGTTAGGGATGGCTAATAATACACTGTGGGACCTTGATGGAACAAGTGGTAAATATTCGAGCAAAGCTGCAGGGTTGACTCCAGGTACTGATGATGTTCTGGCAATTTCTGGCTCGGGTGCTACTTTGGGGACTACTGCTGCTGGATCAGTCTTCGAAAGCAACACAGCCGAAGGCTTGTTCGGTATCTGGGATGCTGCTACTGCTGCATTCTCTTACCTGCAAGTAGACGGAGCAACTCTTAAAACAAGTATATCTCCTACCACTGTCACTATCGTTGCATCCGCTCCGGCTGTAGCTCCTCCTACTGCAAATACAACATTAGGAACACATAGTTTGGCAACAACGGTGGTTTCTTCCGAATACTATCTGATTAGTAGTAATGATGGAACAGCTACTCAGTTGGTATTGGCTCAGGCTAATAATTCTACTCCGGCTACATTTGCGGCTTTTTCAAATCTCACAACAGACGAACAGAAGGCTACTGCTTACTGGAAAGTCAATGAAACAAAAGTTACAGGCGGCTACAAATATTCATTTGTAAATAAGGCCGGTGTTACCCTGAAGGTCGGTGGTGTAACCGAGTTCTTTAGTGCATCCAAATATGCAGGTGGTATTACTTTGGAGCAAGTGGGTGATGCTACTAAAACTCTTCAATTGACAGCTAGTGGTAATAAGGTTGAATTAGCATCTGGTGGTGCAGCGAATGTAAAAGTATTAGGCTTCTACAACGTAGCCATCGACAACTTCACTGCTGCTCAACTGTGTCAGTATTATAACACCTACTTCGATCTTCAGTTGAAGAACTGGAAAGCCGGTGCCGGCAATACAGATCAGCTGCAAGGCAATATGTTCGAAGGCGGTCTGGTTCCGATGGAAATTGTATATAATTCGCGTTATAACACTTATGTTTTGGAAGAAGCTGCTGCTAATGCAGAAGTCTTCCTGTTGAAGAGAAAAGCCGATGGTGCTTATATCGTAATGGATTGGGATAAGACCTGGTCTGACAGCGGTATCAACAACCATGTAACACAAGGTGGTTTCAAATTCGATAAGCTGTCTGAAGATAATTTGAGGGCTTACATCAACGGTTATGCACCTGCAGGACTGAACGCACGCCACTTGGCTTTCGCATTCAGCATGCAACACGCTAATCTGGACAATGAGATCAAATATATCTCTGTTGTCGATTATACAAGAGGTGTAAACGATCCGTCTACTACTCCAGCAGTAACTGCTGACGACCGCCTACCGGCAGCCACAGTTCAGTATCCTGTTTATCTGACTACATTCGAAGCGAACGGTACTACTTATCTGACTGTTAATGCAGTGAAAAATGATGTAATCCTGTATGCTTCCCTGCAGAAAAAGACATTGGTACACGGTAGCGACGCTAAGAACAATCCGTTGCTGTTGCAGTATGTAAACATCAAGTTTGCAAACCATCCTTCGGTTAACTATACAACAGAAGACGGTCGTCGGGCTACATTGAACGGCAAGGTGCTGGGTATGAGACGTGATAATGGTTATGCTGCATTCCCTGCAGAAGCAGAAAAGTTCCTGTTCGGCAAACCGGAAGGACAATGGGTTGTTAAGATGACCAATGTAAGCGATGCAGAAGCTAAAACAGGTAAGGGCTTGAACAGTTCCGATGATGTGGCATTTACGTTCGTAAACCGTGAAAGCGGAGTGGAATATAATGTAGACCGTATGTTCTGGCTGGGTGGAAATACCTATGCAGTAGAAGGCAACTCGATATTCAGTAACGCTCAGCGCGATACCCTGGAAATCACAGGTGTGGATATGGAAAACAACACTCGTTTGATGGATGGTTATAAGAACTATTCAGATGCGGATCTTCAGGATGTTGAATACCGTCTGGTTATGAATTCTACCAGTGATGTAGATTATTATGTATCTGAAAATCATAAGGGCAACCATTTACTGGGTATTACAACCGACAAATCTAAAGCGGTAACCTGGAGAGTTGTTCGTATGGATCGTAAGGCTCAGATGGATGTGGACGGCTATGTTAAATATGCAACAGACTCTGTCTATATCGTACATCATCCGCAGAAATATATGAGCGATGGAAAGTATTATGCCGACAATGACACATTGGCACTGGTTACTTATGCATTGCAGAATACAGAAAACGGTGAATACATGACTTACGAAGATATGCAATCACAGGATATCGAATCCATGGCTTGCGAACCGAAATCAGAAAACTTCTGGAGTCATTACTTCAATGAAAAGACTGGTAAGACTAACGGAATCTGGTTGAACGATCAATACCGCTTCGTAGTAAAAGAAAAAGATGGAGAATTGGTTAATATCCTGGGTGTTAGTGGTTCGGATGCAAGTGCATACGGTTACCGTCTGGATTTAGGCAAGAAACTGTACGGTGCATCTACTAAAAACACTGTTGAAGTGGAAACAGCTTATACACAGATCAACTCTAACGACTTGTTCCGTCTGGAAAGAATCGACGCTCCTGTTTACCGCAAAGCTGCTCAGGACAATGTAATCCGCATCTTCCGTGAAGAAAACAATCAGGAAATGATGTACGAAAACGGTAAGTTCCTGAACCTGGGTAACAAGACTCAGTTGACAGACATAGCACCGGCTATCTATGTGGATACAGCTTATATGGATCGTGGCAATAACACACGCTACCAGTATCTGTTGGTTGTAAATCCGAAACGTGTAGACGAAGTGCGTGATAACGCTGGCCACGTGATTAAACCGGATACTACTTATGGTCGCTTCCTGGTGAATATGATCGACTCTGCTGTTTATACAAACAAACATGGTGAGATCCATAACAATATCTTCATCAACGATAAAGAAGCCGATGAAACTTATGTAAAGACAGGTTTTGTTTGGGGTTATCGTACAAAGGATAAACTGTATCTGACAAACGGTAAAGACTTCAGCGATGTTAAGTCTGAAATCAACCTGGGAACACCGGATTTCAATATTGCCAAGTTCGCATTCCGTTATGTGAATCCGTCGGCAAACGACAAAGAAGGTGCATTCAATATCCAGACTCGCTATGTGGATTACAACTCAGCAATCAAGGTAAACGATCAGAAAGACCGTTATGAAAGCAACAACGGTTACCTGAAAACGATCAATGGTGTGGTTGTGATAACAGAAGGAATAGCCAAGGGTGAAGAATTTAATCTGGCTGCCGAATCATCGGCTCCTGTATCCAACGAAGATATCAACGCATCTTCTGTTGAAGTTATCGCCGGTAACGGTATCGTAACGATCAAGGGGGCAGCCGACAAGAAAGTGGTTATTACTAACGTTCTTGGTCAGACAATCGCCAGCACAGTAATTTCTTCCGACAATGCTATCATCGCTGCTCCTCAAGGTGTAGTTGTAGTAGCCGTAGAAGGTGAAGCAGCTGTAAAAGCAATCGTAAAATAAGAAACTATTTATAATCAATAAATTTAAATTTGACTGCGCGGTTGATGCCCTATACAAGAATCAACTAATTACCCCGTGAGGGCGAACAAGCAGTCGTATTAATACTAAAGTAATGAAATAAAGTTCTTCTGTTCGATCTCTGTGAAGAGCAAAAACAGACAAAAACAAAGCCCGGAGGATTCGTCTTCCGGGCTTTCGTCGTTAGAAATAATTCAAACATAAACATCCAACAAGATGAAAAAAAACAAACCTCTCATGCAGCCCCTTCCTCATTGGAAGCGCTGCACAGCGAAATCGAACGGCTGCGCCGGATGAAACAAGCCGACGGCAGGCTGTCGCGCAGTAATGAACGGCTATTGAAGCATTACAAGCAACTCCTCAGGGAATTGCTCGGTGCCGCAGTGATCTATCCTGAAGACCGACGTCGGGTGCCAACTACGGAACATATGCGGATCGCATTCGATATGGGAAAGATAAACTGCTACCTGAAGGAGCGCACCGGCGAAAAACATGACGGGAAGCTTCTCCATCTGATGCTCGACATCTTCGATTTCGATGTTTCCCCCAGAACCATCCTGCGATATTACTACATGTCGGAAGAAGAGAAGAAAACAGGTAAATAAATTTTACCCCTCTCCGCTCTAAAAATGACCGGTTACGGAGGCTCTGTGTTGTCTCTTGCACGGCTCAGACGGCTTCAGGGCTGCTTCGGACTTTACCGAAGGGTGCCCGGAGCCTCTATACCCGGTCTTTTTAAAGGCTTTATCCTTCGAAGTGGAATGGCTAACTTTCGCGTATAATAAACCGGCCTTCGGGCACAATACTAAACATTATGAATGCAACATCCTCTGTTTCCTTTTTTGAGAGACTTTACCTACCGGCTTCCAACCCCCTGACCCTCGAAGAGATCATCATCCTGATCCGTACCCGTCGCTGGGAACGTGAAATAACCGCCTACCGTGCTGCCCTGGCTGCCGGCGACAAGGAAGGAGCGGGGAAGCTGAAAAGCCAGCTGTCTGGCTTCACCCCGTCGGGATTATTCGACGGCGGCCACCGTGCCAACCAGCTGAAAACCTACAGCCGTATTATAGGCCTCGATTTCGACCATGTGCCCGACCCGGCTGCATTGGCCGCCCTTTTCCGGGGACTGACCTTTACACTGGCCCTCTTCGTCAGCCCTGGCGGGCAGGGGGTGAAAGTGTTTGTCACAGTCGATACCGGCCGCGAACACCATGCCGCCGCCTTTGCCGCAGTGGCAGCCTGCTACGAACAGGCGTCGGGGCTCACGGCCGACCGTGCCTGTAAGGATATCTGCCGCTGCTGTTATGTCAGCGACGATCCCGAAGCCTGGTACAATCCCGATGCCGAAGTCTTTTCCCTCGCCTCCGTTGCTCCCGCACAGGTGTTTGTGCACGACTGGCTGCGTGCCCATCCCGCCCTCGAAGGCAACCGCAATCACACCGTCTACCGCCTCGGTTGCGAGGCCAACCGGCGGGGCTTCAACGCGGAAGAAACAGCCCGTTTCAGCGTACCCCTGTTGCAGGCTCCGGACTTTTCCGAGGAAGAAATATCGCAAGCCTTATCGTCTGCGTATCAGGGAAATACCTGCGAACACGACACCCGCCGGAATACCGGAAGGACACAAAAGGACAAAAAGGACACCGCCACAATTTCAGGTGAGGAACTGCGCGAACGTACCCCTTTTCTACCGTCCACAATCACCGACGGTCTGCCCCCGTTACTGGCCGATGCCCTTCGCTTCTATACCGACCGGCGGGAACGCGACATGGCTTTTCTGGCCGCCTGCACCGTATTGAGCGCTTGCCTGCCGGGTGTGTGGGGCGTATATAACCGTAAACGTGTCTACCCCCATCTTTTCACGGTCGAAGTGGCTCCCCCGGCTACCGGCAAAGGCTGTATCAACGATATGCGCAGCCTGGCCGACCGGTACGCCTCGCTGATCGAAGCGGAGACAAAGCGAAAGGAGGACGACTACCTGCAGCAACTCGAAGAATGGGAGTTGAAAAAGACGCTCGCCCATCAAAAGAAACAACCGGTCAGGATGGCGGATGCCCCGCAGAAAGCATCCACCTGCTATTTCTTTATCCCTACCCAGATCACCAAGGCGAAGCTGTTGATCCATCTGGCTGAGAACGGTGAGACGGGCGGCCTGATGGTAGACAGTGAGATCGATACCCTGCTCAGCGCCGGGCGGCAGGACTACGGCCAGTTCGACGACCTGCTGCGCAAGGCTTTCCAGCACGAACCGGTGGCTTCTTCGCGTAAGACCGGCAACGAGATGATACGCATCGAACGCCCGCGGTTGGCTGTGTTGCTGGCCGGTACGCCGGGACAGTTTTCGCGGCTGGTGCCGGATGTGGAGAACGGTTTTGCCAGCCGCCTGTTGCTTTATACCTGCCGGAGCCAGGCGGTATGGCAGGATGTATCGTCGGCGGGCGAGGCGATCCATTTCGATACGTATCTCAGCACGCTCAGCGAACGGGTCATGGAGGTTGCCCTGCTGTTGCGTAAGCGTCGTTTGCAGGTATTGCTTACGCAGGAGCAATGGGTGGAACTGAACCGTCATTTCGAGCGTCTGCTGCACGAAACGGATGTGTTTGGCGACGAGACCTTCCTGGGTGCCGTAAAGCGTCACGGACTGATGGCCTACCGCCTCTGTATGATCTTTACGGCGCTCGAAGCCGCTTCGCTCGATTACGGGGTGGATAAGCAATATTGTAACGCCGTGCATTTCCGTGCTGCCCTGGCTATCGTGGATGTCTGCCTCGAACATAGCCGCCTGCTGATGACACAGCTGAAAGCATCCGGCGAAACGCCCGAGTTGACCTGTCCGGATTATTTCCGCCAGCTGTTCGACCGCCTGCCTGCCGAGTTCAACCTCTCCGACCTCTATGCGCTCACCCAGGCAGTAGGTATCAGCGACCGTACCGTCCGCCGCCACCTCTCCCGTCTGGAACCGCAGTACATCACCCGCCTGTCTCCCGGGCTGTATCGCAAAACGTCTGCCCCCGCCGCCTGAAATTGTGGCGGTGTCCTTTTTGTCCTTTTGTGTCCTTCGCTATTTCAAATGCTTATTAATCAGTAGTCTACCCTATGGCGTACCCTGCAACACCCTATATCGTAAGAGGGAGTACCCTGTAGGGTAGCGGGAGATATGTTATAGGGTGTTTTTTCCTCCTTCTTCCCCATCTTTCCACTCTCTCCTTCTCTTTCCGTTGCTTTCCGCTGGCCGGGCGGGGGTGGTTGTATCTTTGTTATGTGATTAATAAACAAGGTGTTTTACTCAAAAAAACTAAATGATTATGCCAGCAAAGTACACATTAGTGTTGCGCAAGGACATGCGCAAAGGGGCTGCGGAAGGCAGCAAGTTATATTATGCCAATGCGAAAGCGGCGGGAACCTGCGGGATGTATGAATTGTGCGATCTGATCTCGCTGTCGTCTACCGCCTCGCCGGGGGATGTGCGGTTGATCCTCGACTCGCTGATTGAGGTGATGAAGCGCAGTCTGGGAAAAGGGGAGGTCGTACAGGTGGGCGAACTGGGTAATTTCCAGTTGCAGTTCGGCAGTACCGGTACGGCGACGAAGAAGGAATTCAACCAGGCATTGATCAAAAGTAAGCGTATCGTGTTCCGTCCCGGTAAGGTGTTGCGCGACTCGATCAGCAATTATTCCTTTGAAAAGATACCCGAACCGTCCGATACCACAGGGGGCAACGAAGGCGGCGGTGGCGAAGACGACCGCCCGGTGATCGAGTAACCGCCCTTCAGGGCTCGCCCAGGTGGTTGACGATATAGTCTTTTTGCCTGGGCGTAAGGAACTTCTTGCGGGGATGCCATCCGGAGGCTTCCAGTTGGCTGACGAGCTTGTCGCTTACGCGAACCCATTTCAGCAGTTGCATCGTAGCACTTTTCTGAGAAATATTCGGGAAATATTGCAGGGCAAGCTCGCCCCATCCCCATACTCTGTTTTGATTGAATGAATTTTCCATAATGCTTGTTTTTGAAGGTTTATATAGCTATAAATATACTAATAAACAGGCATATATGCAAATATTAAACACTTAAATTACGTATGAAAAAAGATCAACAAGTGCAGTATCTGCAAACCTGTCTGCCGGCAGCCGAGAAGGCAGGTTACACGTATGACATGGACCCGGTAATGATCCTGGCACAGGGTGCCCTGGAAAGCGGTTGGGGTACTTCCTTCCTGGCCAGGGAACATCGTAACTACTTCGGTATTATGGGGTATGGGGCATCGAATGGCTATTGGCACGGCGAGAGGGCCAGGATAGAGGGGGCGAACGGGGTACATTATTTCCGTCGTTATGGCGGGGTGGAGTTCTCTTTCCTGGATTTTGCCCGGCTGATCCGTAGCGGTTATCACCGTGCCTGGAGTTTCAGCCGCCAGCCCGAAGCCTATGCCAAGGAGATTGCCTACAGCCCCTATATCAGCGAACAGAACGGGGATAACCGCGAACTGTATCGCCGTAACCTGGTCGCCATCCATGATAAGATCGTCACATTAAAGGATATGTACGATTGGATGCGGGGGAGAGCGGCGTGAAGCTGGGAAGTTTTAAGCTATTGCTATCTCTATTGGCAAATTAGCACATTATTCATAACTGATAATATAAACTACTGACATCATGAACAAACTAAGACAAATCCTGCAATTTATCAGGGCTCTGCTGGGGTTTTTGTTGAATCTTAAAAAGAAGGAGACTAATGGGAAGAAAGAAGAAGTGGCTATGCCGGATAATCAGCCGGAGGTGGCTCGTGTGTTACCTGGTGATACTGGGGATGACGGCCTTGTGGGCGGACCGTACAGAAATCGTCCTGGCCTGTATCGGAGCGCTATTGACACTCTCGGGGTACGGCAGCGGTTCCCGGGGGAGTTCCGCGAGCAACTAGCCATCACTGCCGGATATGCGTTGATGATTTATGCGGCGGGTAGCTGGGTGTTTGAATTGATTGGGTAGCTGTACTTGGAGGTATGGGATAAGGGGTGTGTTAAAGTACTCTATAACCAGGCTATAACACACCCCCTGCCCCCTCTTGAGAGGGGAAAGTTACTATCAGTAAATATTTTTTACCGTCTGCGACGTACGCTGCGAACCGGAGAGGACTTCTGGGCTTTCGGAGCTTTTGTCTTGACTGTCTTTTCTTTGGTTTCTTTGACTGCCTTCTCGGTGGTGGCACCTTGCTGCCCGCGAGCCGATTTCTTAGCCTTTTTAGCCTCTTTCGTATCGGCGACCTGGGTCGTGTCGGGCTGGAACCAGAGAGCTTTCTCAAAAGCAACCAACTGGCCTTCGATGCGATCCTGTTCCCTCTTCATCGAGTCGGGAGTCGGGCAATAAGCCTGCAACGGCTGGTTCATCAGGTTCTGTGTCTTGATGATATCCCCTTCGAACATACGGCGGCGGAAATAGTCGTCGAGCGTAAAGGTCATGGCGTTGTTGATGTTGGACGTCATGATAAACGCTGTGTTGATATACGGGCGGATACTTTCGTAAGGGATCCAGAACATCGGCATGGTTACTTCGCCCACATCACCCGAAGAGGTCATGATCGGGCAGATAGCCAGTGTCTTTACATCGAATACCGAATTATTCTGGTCGAAATACCAGGCTTCCTTTACATAGTAGGAACGGACGCTTTCGGAAGGTATGTCGCTTTCGTTGATCACGAAGGTGCTTCCTTCAGTTCCTCTGCCGGCCACTTCCTCGTAGTAAATACCGAAGCGGTCGAGCATCTCTTTCAGGTTGACCTTGCTACTCTCGCTGAAATCTTCGTAGCCGTCTTCATACTGGTATGCATCGATCTTACCTTCGCTGATCAGACTGAAGATGATGGAGAAAAGGTTCATCTGCCCGTTCATCGGAGTAACCGGATAATACAGGGGAGCGTTCTTTTCTTTCATCAAGTCTATCTGACGGTACATGACGCGCATCCAACGGGCGTTGCCCACTTCCTGTGTCATACGCTCGTTCATATCCTGTGCCCGCACGGTCAGTTCGGGTATACCGGTGTCTTTCTTATCATTTGCCCGTTCTCCGCGGGAGGCTTGCGGGCTTCTTCTTGCCCGTTGCTGGGTGTTTCCTGCTTCTTCCTGTGCCTGTATGGAGGTCGCTGTGAAGAACAGGGCGCTTGCAATTGCCAGTATGTAATAAAAACGTTTCATATTTTATATTCTTAGTTTGAGAGCGGTTCGCGAACCGCCCCTACTTAATTTACAATGACTTCGATCGGTGTAAGGGTACGTTCCAGTCCGTCGGGCCCTTTGGCTACTACGCCCCGGATGAAGAAACGTTTACCTCTTGTCAGACGGCGTATCCTGTCTTTCTGGCTGTCCGAGAAGCTGGCACCCTGGGATACTTCAGGTATGGCATTTCCCATCGAGTCGAAGAAAAGCAGCTCGAAACGTAATACGTTAAATTTGATGTTCAAAATATCATCGTCGATAGCAGCCTGAAGGACTTCTGTCTCGACCAGGTTACGTTTGCTCATGTTACCGCCCCGGAACTTACGCACATTTCCGTTTTGATCCTTATACTCGATGTAAGGCATCGGGTCTGGCAGGGCACGTACGCGGAAGGTGTTCTTGGCCATCTCCACGCTACGACCGTCGGCCATGCGGGCGTTGACGGATATGACGGCATCGGTTCCTACCTTCGACGGGCGGGCTTCCCATATATCGCCCTTGCGTGTCAGGGTACCGTTGGTCATGGTAGCTGTAATGTTTCCGCTCGGTACGCCCGGTACGGCGATACGCATATCGTTGGCGATACCGGCATATAATACGTTCATCAACAACGGGGCTACGGTTGCACTCGGTTCGGTCACGAAATATTCGCTTTCGAAGTTCTGGCGCATTATGCTACCGTCGTTATTAGGCATTTCGATATATCCTTTGACGGGATAAGTACCCGGCGCACCTGCTACGGCGGTGAATAAACCCTTGCTGTCGGCCGGCAGTTCCTTTCCGTTGACAAAGACGGTAGGACGTTTGGTCGAGTCGACTGCCGACAGGACGATGTTCGCTTTATACTGGCTTCCGCGCATCACGATCTGGCTTTCCGGTATAACCTGGGCTCTGATCTGGTTTACACGGTAGTCGCCTACGTCGACGCTGCTCAACAGGTTGTTCAGTACTTCTCCTTCCGCATAGCGGATATCGCTTTGCAGCTTGGTCAGCAAAGTAACGGCTGCTGCCACCGGCATATTTTCAAATAAGGCCTCTTCCCAGGTGCGGGTATTGATACCGGCTTTGTGGGGAGGTGTCGTGCTCAGGCTCGCTTCCAGGACACGGGTCTTGGCGCTGTCTTCCACCATTTCACCCATCATGGAACGGTAGGAGTCGATGGCTTCGCGCAATTTCTTGCCTTCACCGGTGACCGGGGCCAGCATGACGCGTGAAGCGGCTTCGAGGTCGTCTTTATGGTCGATCTTATTTACGTCGGCATCTTTTCCGTCAGCAATGATTGCGATACGTTCTTTCAACTTCTGTACGTAGTTGTACAGGCTGTCGGAAGCCGTCTTGACCTGCTGGCCTTTGTCGTACCATTCTTTCACCTTTTCGGGGTTACTTTGGTAATAGGCAGCCAGTTCGCCGGATACGATATCGTTTCGGTGGGACGAGTTGTCGATAGACGTTCGTAAACTGTCTTCCACTAACTCGAAACCATCGAGAACCTCCGACGACACATTCAGTGCCATCATCGCGATGAACACCAGATACATCAGGTTGATCATCTTCTGACGGGGCGAGTTGGGATTATTTGCTATTCCAGACATTTTTCTTCAGTTTCGTTTGTTTGTTATCTACCGGCTTGTTGCTGGCCAGGATTGTTTGTATACGGAGGCTGCTGCTGGTACCCGTACGGTTGCTGGTACGGCTGCTGATAGGCAGTCTGTTGTTGCTGGTAATTAGGCTGCGGCTGTTGTGGTTGCGGTGCGGGTTGCTGGTAAGCAGGGGCGCCACCCATATTGACAGTCATAGCTTGCAGCAAACGGCTGTATACCTGGTTCAGTTCGGCCAGCTGGCGGGTCATTTTTTCCGTTTCGTTGCGGAATACCGAGCTGTCGGTTACCGAACCGTCGTACATTTCGCGGATGCGGTTCAGGCCGCCGTTGATATGTTCGATCGACTCGATCTGTGAACTGATACTTTTCAATTGTATTTCGTAGATAGTGTTCAAACCGGAGATATTGCGGTTCAGCGTTTCCATCTGGTGCACGTAGCCGCGTGAGTTCTGGCTGATACCGTCCGAGTTGTCGGTGATGCTCTTATAAGAGTTAAGCAGCGTGTCCGAAACGTCGGTCAGTGAGTTGGTTACATGGCTGAAACGTTCCATGTTCTCCGACATGCCCGACAGCTGTTCCAGGTATTTCTGGGTGGCTTCGGTCAGTTCCGCCATCTTCGAGATCTGTTCGGCTGCACCGCTCAGTTTCTTGATGCTTTCTGAGAGGTTCTTGGTGTCTTCTTCGCTGACGTCGAGGTTGCTTAGGACGGAAGCTCCGCCGAGGTCGCCTACGATACCTGCTTTTTTAACGCCGCCGACGTTGATGTTGATGCCTGTCGCGGTATTATCGTCTTCCTGGTTTTCAGGAGAATTGATCAGATTGCTCATGCCTGTTCCTGCAAAGTCGGGACGGTCCATCGGGTTCTTCGATTTCAGAACCGGGAATACTTCTTCCCAGTGATATTCGTTTGAAGGATGTTCGAACGCAGAGATAAAGAATACCAGTGCTTCCACAGTCATGGCAATACCAAGTACCCAGTTAGCATATGGTACGTGCAGTAACTTAAACAAGGCACCGATAATAACGATAGATGCTCCCCAGCTGTAACAGAAATTCAACGCTCTCTTTCCCATTTCGCTGGAAAGGAACATCTCAATTCTGTTTTTATATCTTCTATATTTTCCCATAATGTTGTATGTTTCTTATATTATTTTTTACCTTTTGAACGGGAGAACCCTACTTGTGTACGTGCGCAACGGAAACCGATATATGAACGTGTTTCGTTCTGGAATTCGAACGTACGCATATCCGAACGGATGAACTGTGCGACATCTTTCCATGAACCGCCGCGTACCACTTTCTTCTTCATGGCATACGGGTCTTCCTTCGCCGCATTGTAACGGAGGTCGGGGTTCATATCGCTCATCTGGCTCGGGCCTGATTCCGAATACATGGTAGACGTCCATTCTGCCACGTTACCGGCCATATCGAACAGGCCGAATTCGTTGGGGGCGAAGGAACCTACCCGTGAAGGGATCAGGTGGCCGTCTTCCGTATAGTTTCCTTTTCCGGGTTTGAAGTTGGCCATGAAACAACCTTTGGAGTTTTGAAGCTCGTCGGTCGACCAGGGGTATTTGTTCTCGTTCTTACCGGCACGCGCGGCATATTCCCATTCACCCTCTGTGGGCAGGCGGAACGGTTCGATGGCCTGTCCGGACGGGAAGTTCAACGACTGTTTGAACATATCGGTGCGCCATACGCAGAATGCGGTAGCCTGTTCCCAGGAAACACCTACTACAGGATAATCGTCATATCCCGGGTGCTGGAAGTACATGCGCATATAGGGCTCGTTGTAAGCATTGTTGAAGTCGTTTACCCAGCAGGTTTCATCCGGGTAGACATTGACGAAACGGGTATGAAGGAAATCCCACGGGCCGCTCAGCGGACGGGTGAGGGTTTCGTTGATGATATTGCCGTCGTCGTCGATGTAGGCCGTATCCTTCGAGATCATGATTACCTCGTTCGGGTCGACCTGTATATCGGTGTTACGCACGCGTTCGCCCGGATCGAGACGGTTCTTGCGGAGGGCGGCAGCTGTGTAGTCGTACCATTCGTATTTGTAGATCATCTGCTTTTCGTCCAGACGTTTCTCGCCGGTGATCGGGTGCACATAGTAAACGCTCTCGATGGCGCGCAGCTCGTCTTCGTTCGCCCGTTTCCAGGGGATCGGACGGCTCCAGTCCAGATGCGGAGTCACAGGTTCGCCATATCTGTCTTCGGTGATCTTGAACAGATCGTTGCCACCGAAAGCAGGGTCGGCCAGGCGTTCGCGGATGATAGAGTCGCGTACCCAGTAGACGAACTGACGGTATTTGGCGTTGGTTATTTCTGTCTCGTCCATCCAGAAAGCGTCAAACGAAACTCCCTTTGTTTCGGGATTGATCCCCCACAACGAGTCTTTGTCTGCCGGGCCCATTTCGAACGAACCTCTTTTGATCAGAACCATGCCATAAGGCGAGGGTTCATTAAAAGCCACTGACCGTACCCCGGTAACTTCTCCTCCCGCTCCGGAAAGGGATTTACCACATGAGGTAAGCAAGGCTACTGCCATAAGTACTAATAATACTTTTTTCATATACTATAATATACGTACACTTTTATGTCTGTTCTTTCCTGTTTTCGTCTTCTTCAACTTCAACTGGTACCGTACTACTACTTCGTGGCTACCGGTACTTGCCTTTAATATCGCCGTGGTAGGGAAGTCGTAAGCATATCCAACTTGCAATCTGCCGAATGTGGCTCCCAATAATACTACTACCGATTCATTCACACGCCAGGAAAGACCTCCGTTAAACATTTTATTATATACCATCCGGGCGGTAATGTCCGCCTGAAACGTCTGCATGTCCGTTTTTAGAAATACAGAAGGCTGTAATTCATACAACGGATTATTAAATTGAATATTGTATCCACCTGTCAAATTTAATCCTGTAGACAGGTAGGTATAGGCATTTTCTTCGAATTGCATTTCCGGAGAGGTTAGGTGGGTCGCTCCGAAACCAATGTAGAAATGCTTGTGGGTGTAGTAAACGCCGGCATTTACGTCGAGTGCCATGGCCTGTACGGAGGTACGGGGGATGGCTTCGTCTTCCTGCTGGTGGTAGTCGCTTTCGGGAATATGTACCTTTGTACCGTCGAAGCCTTTATTGAAGATACCGCCTTGCAGCCCGACACTTAATGTCCCGCCGAAAAGTTTCTGCTTATAAGCATACTGGAAGGCAACCTTTGTATTCTGGAAAAGTCCGATACTTTCCGTATTGACTACCAGTCCGATACCGTGGTTTGTCTTTTCGAATGTCAGGGGCATATCGGCGATCACGAAGAAGGAAGTTCCGGCCTGGGGCATTCCGATCCATTGCTGGCGGAAGAAGCCGAGCATGTTCAAATCTCCTGTCGTTCCGGCATAGGCTGGGTTATAATACCCCATACCCAGGAAGTATTGGCTTAACTGCACATCATCCTGAGCCCGCACGCCGACCGTGCAGGTAACCAATGCAATAATAAACAGGAAGACTCTCTTCATTTAACTATAACTAACGAGGTGAAAGAAGTTTCACCCCTACAATAACGCGGCGAAAAGGCATAAATTGTATTTCGCACAAAAAAACAAACGAGGTAGGGAACCGTTAGAGCCCACCACCTCGCTTTTATTTCAATACGTTGTGTTTACAGCACATCAATATTCTTCTTCATTGAAGAAAAAGTCTTCTTTACTTGGATAGTCAGGCCAAATGTCTTCCATACATTCGTAAATCTCGCCTTCATCTTCCATTTCCTGCAAGTTCTCAATTACTTCCAGTGGCGCACCGGAACGTTGTGCATAGTCAATCAACTCGTCCTTAGTTGCAGGCCAAGGTGCGTCTTCCAGTTTTGAAGCTAACTCTAATGTCCAATACATAGTTGTCTAGTATTAACAACTGCCCGAAGACAGTTTGGTTCTCAAATTTTCCGCAAAAATAAAACAATATTTCTTAGATGCAAGTATAATCCCAAATAATTTCTTTGCCATTATTCTTTATACACTCTTTCCGGGCCAGAACAAACAGATAATCAGAGAGTCTGTTGATAAAAATAAGTACAGGCTCTTCTACCGGATTTGTTTCGGCCAGGCGGTATATCTGGCGCTCTGCACGACGACAGACTGTGCGGCAGACATGTGCCAGTGAGGCGGAACGGCTTCCTCCGGGAAGGATAAAGTTTTTCATCTGGGGCAGTTCGCTGTCGATGCGGTCTATTTCGCGTTCGATGCGTGTGATGCTCTCGGGGGTGACTTTGCTTTCTATCTTCAGTTCGGTCGTTTCCTGATCGGTTGCCAGATAGGAACCGATCGTGAATAACTTATGCTGGATGAAAGAGAGGAAGTCGATATCCGCCTGGTCGTCGAGGGCAGTGATAAGCAACCCGATGAATGAATTCAGTTCATCGATCGTTCCGTAACTTTCTATGCGCTGGTGCGCTTTCGATACCCGCTGGCCTCCTACGAGAGAGGTTTTACCCTTGTCTCCGCCTCCGGTGTAAATAATACTTTTCTTCATATACTTCTTTTTTTAATTTTCAACACTCTCTTTTCTGTTCCCGCTGTCAGAAGTAGACGATATAATTCCGTTTATGCAGTTTCTTATTAAAGAATACGATCCCCATTGAATAGAGGTCGATTGTTACCGTTACTTCCGGACGCGCACAGATTTCCTTCCAGAACTCCCTCATTTTCTGATTGGCCTTGATTCCCTCAAAAACAAAGAGAGAGCCGTCGTGTGCATACTTCGTACATTCATTAAACAACCAAACGTTATCAGGTTGTTCATATAAGGTATTAAAAAATACAAAATCCACTTGTTTAAGGTCTTCCAGTGCTTGTGGAAGCAGTTCCTTATTAGACCCGATGCGCAGGTCGACCGGGTTGTGGCCTCCTTTTTCGTAGGCGATCCGGGCGATAGGTGCAAACTCCGGTACGTTTTCGAGGGCGATACATTTCAGTCCGGGGGCATACGAGGTCAGGTAGAGGGTAGATAATCCCATCGACGAACCCAGTTGCAGTATGTTCCGCGATTTGAAATAGTTTGTCAGCCGGAAGAGCAAAGCTCCGTGTTTTGGCTTGATCGCTTCGCGCTCCACTATCTCTCCGACCGTACGGTGGCGCAACTTCCCTTTCTGCTGCCTGTCGGGATAGGCAATGACATCGTCGCGGAAAAGAAGCTGTTTCCGGATCAGCTCTATATCGTAAAAGCTATAATACGAGCAACGTTCCTCAATCACCTTCGTTATCAGGTTGAATACGAATGGTGAATGAACTCCGTAACCGCGGCGGTACCGTATGCCCCGGTATAAGAGTACGCTTTTGCGCAAGGTATTAGCTTTGGGTATTATCTGCATTTCACATTTTGTATTTGCCACACAAAAGTAAGATATTCTTGTTTATTGGCAATAATTAGCATCTAATGATTACGGACAGAAAGAGAATATCTATATATTTGTCGCGGCAATAAGGTTATTTATCATTCTAGTGGAACCATTTGTGAAGGCAGAAAGAAGAAAACAAGTATTCCTGGCGTGGGTATTGCTTTTGGTCATGCTTCCGTTCTTCGTCGTGAAGATCGCGCACCGGCATGAACTGAAAGAGACGACCTGCTGCACTGCTTCACATACCGAAAAAGGGGATACCCATTCGCAGAATCCCGACCATTGTCTGATCTGTAATTTCTTCCTGTCCCCTTTCCTTGAGTCGCATTCACTTGATTTACATTTTATACTGACGCTCAGCCCTGTCGAGCGCATGACTACTCTGAATGGGAAGGCTTTCCAGCTTTCTTATTCTCCTAATCTCCGTGCTCCGCCGGTAGCCTGATACATATTAAATCCATTATTTTCTAAATTAAACAGATTGTATTTATGCGTATCGGAATAATTCCGGGTATGCTTGCGGTATGTTATGTATGTACCCTTCATGCCCAAGATCCCGATTCACTCCGCAATGTGTCGCTTTCCGAGATCGTGGTTACTGAAAATTTCCAGTATCTGCGGAATAAGAATACGACACTTCATCTGGATGTGGTTGGGAAAGAGTTTCTAAAAGAGCATTTCTCCGGCAATCTGATGCAGACTCTGGAACAACTTCCCGGGGTTCATTCTATGGATATCGGTTCCGGCTTTTCCAAGCCGGTGATCCGTGGTATGGGTTTCAACAGGGTATCGGTTACGGAGAACGGCATCAAGCAGGAAGGGCAGCAGTGGGGTGCCGACCACGGGCTCGAAATAGATGCTTTCAATGTGGAGCAGGTTAATATCAGGAAAGGGCCGGCTTCGCTCTTGTACGGGAGCGATGCGATGGGCGGCGTGGTGGAGATCACACAGGCGGCTCCTCCGTTCGACGATCAGGTGTTCGGCGAAGTCGATCTGCTGGGCAAGTCGGTCAACGGCCTGTTTGGTGGTTCCCTCATGCTGGGTGTAAAGAAAGACCGCTGGTATACGAAGCTGCGCTATTCGGAGCAGCATTTCGGCGATTACCGTATCCCGACGGATACGATCAGTTACCTGACACAGAAGATCCCTGTCTATAACCGCCGGCTGAAGAATACCGCGGGGTTTGAGCGCGACGCGAGTTTGTTCACTCAGTACCGGAGGGGGCGTTATATGGGCAACTATGCAGTCAGTAATGCTTATCAGAAGGTGGGTTTCTTCCCGGGGGCTCATGGTATTCCTGATCCGTCGCGGGTGCAGGACGACGGCAGTTCACGGAATATAGAGTTGCCGTATAGTTTTGTAAACCACCTGAAAGCGACTACCCACCAGGAGTATGCGTGGGAGAAGCTGTTGCTTCAGTGGGATCTGGGTTACCAGAATAACCACCGGGAGGAATGGAGCCAGTTCCATACCCATTACGGCACGCAGCCTGTGCCTGAGAAAGATCCGGACAAGGAACTGGCTTTTACCCTGAATACGTTTAGTTCGGGAGTGAAGGTTCGGTTTACGGGATCTCAGGTGTGGGATCATAGTGCCGGATGGGATTTGCAGTATCAGCGGAATACCATTTCGGGCTATTCGTTCCTGCTACCGGAATATACCCGTTTTACGACAGGCCTTTCATGGCTGACTACCTATAAACCGACGGATGTGTTTTCGGTCAGTGGCGGATTGCGTTATGATATTGGGAAAACCGATATCAGTTCTTTTACGGACGCTTATCTCGCCACTTATCTTCAGGAACAAGGATATAGCCAGGAAGTCATAGATATGAATAAGGTTCGCAGCCATGCCGTAGACAGGAGCTTCGGCGATTACTCCGGTTCATTGGGTATCGTCTGGTCGCCGGCAAAGGAGCATCTTCTGAAAGTGAATGTCGGCCACAGTTTCCGTTTACCGGGAGCGAATGAGCTGGCATCCAATGGCGTGCATCATGGTACTTTCCGCCATGAGCAGGGTGATCCCGACCTCGACTCCGAGCGAGGCTGGCAACTGGATATGGCTTACTCCTTCTTCGGAAAGTTCTTTTCGGTAACTATATCGCCCTTTGCCAGTTGGTTCAGCAACTACATCTATCTGAAACCAACCGGTGAGTGGTCTGTACTTCCTCACGCGGGACAGATTTACCGCTATACGGGAGCCGAAGCCCTGTTTGCCGGGGGAGAAATCTCGGCGAAGGTGGATCTACCGTTGCATTTCACTTACGAGTTGGGCGGCGAATATGTCTATACCTACAACTGCGACGAGCATATACCGCTTAGTTTCTCCCCTCCGGGTTCTTTACGGAACACGCTTTCGTGGGAAAAGAAACGTTTGCGTTTCTATGCGGAGCATCAGTATATAGCCGATCAGAACCGGGTAGCCCGGAATGAAGACCCTACGCCGGGTGCGCAATTGCTGCATCTGGGTGCCGGTTTCCGTATTCCTGTGGGAAGCACGGATGTAGAGGTAACCTTGTCTGCCCGGAATTTACTGAATACGAAATATTACAATCACCTCAGTTTTTACCGGAAGGTAGAGATCCCGGAACCGGGACGTAACTTCCAGATTTTAATAAAGATTCCATTTAAAAAATTACTCAAATGAAAACAGCATTTTATCTATCGATAGTAAGTATTCTGGCAGTATCTGCCTTGTTTGCATCATGTTCGGACGATGAGAAAGACGGCGACACGACGAAGCCTGTCATCAACCTGATCGAACCGGAAGAGGGAGCGATGTTGAAGCCCGGTTCCACCATCCATTTTGAAATGGATCTGTCGGACGATGTGATGCTCGGTTCCTATAAGGTGGAGATACATAACAACTTCGACGGACACGACCACACGAAGGCGGCAGCAGATGAAACGGTCGCTTTCGCATTCAACAGGTCATGGGACGTATCAGGCCAGAAGAATGCGCATATCCACCATCACGAGATCGAGATACCGGCCAACGCAAAGGAAGGGAATTACCACCTGATGGTCTATTGTACCGATGCAGCCGGGAATGAGTCGTATGTGGCAAGGAATATCGTGCTGAGCAAAGATGGTGCGACAGGGGAGCATTGATCTTTAACACAGAAGAAAAAGAGACTGTCCGGAAATGTGAGGGCAGTCTCTTTTTTTAATTCATCTATTCGATAACCGGTTATTCGTCTTTTGTAAAAGTAATGCCAGGAAGAGGTATTTCAAACTTTTTCAAGTCTACATTGACCAGCGCAATTTCTTCCGGCAACGTATTCAGTGGTGAAGAAATTATTTGCTCCCAGGTATATTTTTTTCCTGAATAGGCTGATTCACGTGCCATGACAGCGGTTAGGGCAGACGTAGCGGCTGTTTCTGCTATATCCAGTACTTTCCCTTCCCGAATATGGTTTATCAGCGTGATATGTTCGAGCGTGTACATATCATGTACTTTGAACTTTGCTTTTGCTTCTTCACGGTCGTATTGCCAGATCGCTTCTCCGTTCCTGTTTCGGATGGAAAAGTCACTGCTGTGCCAGGAGCCTTTCTCTCCGTGGATGATGATACCGGCTCCGTTGTCGCAACCATCGATTCTCCGTACCATGCCATCTAATGTGACCCCATTCTCGTATTCAAAATGCATGCTGAAGTTATCGTATACATTCCCGATATTTTTACGTATCCTGGAGCCATAAGCTATGACGTTTATCGGTTTAGACATAGAGAACCAGTTAAATACATCGATCCAATGAACCAGCATATTACTGATCTGGTCGCCATTTACCCAGTTCCAGTTGAAATGGCCGCGAATCATGTATTCCATATCTGTCCATTCGGGGTGGCGTACGATGTACTGGTCGCGTCCCGTATGGTAATAGACATATCCGGATATGATCCGTCCGATCATTCCTTCCTGCACTTTCCGGAAGGAAGCGACAAATGGGCGGTCGAAATGGTACTGTGTGCCGGGTAAGATACTGAGACCTACGTTTACAGCCTGTTTAGCTGCTGCCAGAAAGGTACGATAACCCACCGGATCGATAGCTGCCGGTTTTTCGACAAAGACGTGTTTCCCTTTTTCTATGGCATATTTCATCTGTTCGGGGTGAAAACAGTTGGGAGAAGCTATCAATACAAGATCGACAGGTAGCTCGCAGACCTTCTGATAGGCATCGAAGCCTGTAAAACATAATTCGTCAGGGATATCCACGTTTTTCCCTGTTTTTAGTCGTTGCCGTCCTGCTTCCAGTTTATCTGGGAAAAGATCCGCCAAAGCCATTATTGACAGATCATCTCCTGCCTCTAAAAAGTTGAAAGCTGCTCCGATACCTCTCCCTCCGCAACCTATTAATGCCGCTTTTATCGGTTTTCCGTCAATTGCTTTGTCCGGAAGTTCCGGTATATATAGCTCGTCGACGGGATGCAAAGGAATCTGTTTTTCCTTATCCGAACAGGAGGTGAGCAGTAAACCGGAGCCAATACTGCTGCCCAGGCCCATAGTCGCTATGCCAGCCAAGAAATTACGTCTTGTTAATCCTTCTTCTGAAGCCATAGGAAATTAGGTTTAATTTACGATTCTATTCAGTGTTTCGTACATCGTATATAATTTCTCATTGCGTGTACGGTTTATTTCTGCGATCTCTTCGTCGTGTAGAAATCCTTTGTTCAAGGTGAGGAAACGTTTGTCCAGCATCTTTGCTTCCCGGATTAGCGGTTCCAGTTCTTTCAAGAATGTTTTAGCACTCCCCCTTTCAAACCGATCTGACTGATATCTGTTTTCTATCTCCTTAAAACTTAGGTATTGTACGCGTATATCGTTCATCAGACGCAGATGCTCGAATTCTGTATTGTTTTTTTTCGGTTGCAGTGCAGATAATTGTCTTTGCACGGCAATGGCATCAGTTTTCATCTCTTGGACAGGTTTTCCTTTAGGATCTTTTCCTCGAGTGACCGTTTCCTGTGGTGTTTTCAGTGCTTGCCAAAGTATTTCGCTTTCTTGTGGTGTAAGACCGAAACGTTCCTGCCCGTATTTAACGACAAATCTCTGTGGGTCGATAGGTGTGTTGTTTTTTAGAGATTCTCCGTAGGCTGCAACCAGAATTCGGAAGCCTGATAACGGATATACATATCTGACGGGAAACATTTCGATGACTTCCCAGCCGGTATCGTAACTGAACCCATAAGTTCCGGATGTGGACCAGGAAGTCATGACCATTCCCTGATAACCGGCTTGACGGGCATAAGGTATAAATGTTTTCTGGTTGTTGAAATGCTTTTCCCATTGTGTCAGATAGATATTATCCGGATGGCTTCGGATGGATGGGGCTCCCCAGAAAGTCACTCCGGCATTGAACAGGTTGTCCAGATTCCCGAAATGATTACGGTCCCAGCCGTAATTCCAGTCGACATAGATAATATCTTTAGGCAATTCATTCAGTGCTTCCGGGTATTTCAGGATGATATCAGCCCAAAGGACAGGCTGCTTTCCCATTGATTTGACAATTTCGCACATTGCCTTTACGTAATCGACAAAGAGCTTCGACTTGCCTTCTTTCTGTACTTTTTCAGCACATGCTTTGCAACTGCCTAACAAGTAGGTTTCGTCACATCCGATATGGAAATAACGGGAAGGATGAAGTTCGGCCATATCCTTGAATATTTCTGTGAATATGGGTTTGCATTCGTTTATTTTTAAAGGGCATACCTGTGATACCTCTTTCCTGTCTTCTCTCAGGTGAGCATATCGGTCGTGGCGGAGAATGTATTCGGAATGACTGAAACAGTTTTGCAGTGGGATTACATCGATACCGAGGGAAGTACAGTAGGTGATAAACGACTTTACCTCTTCACGTGTATAGGCATATTTGTTGGAGATGGTCGCATGTTTGTCGTAAGGAAAGGAACCTTCCCATTCCATAATGATCGTGTTGATGCCGAAGCCTGCCAGTTCTTTAGCAAAGTTTTTCAGAGCAGGCATGGTCATTACCTCGCAACGGAGATCGATGTGGAAACCTTTGACTGTGAAATCCTGTTTATTCATCGCCTTAGGCGATGAATAAACAGATGGAGATAACGCGAAGGTAAGCAGTATCAGTATACATATGTACTTCAGGCTATGTATAGGACTTGTTGATATGTTTTTCATATTCATGATTGTTTATAATTTGATATTTATAGAGTAGATAAGCCGGTTTCCGGAACTTCCGCCAATGGTGTTATATTCAACTCCGCTCCTGTATATCCGGGGTTTTGATTGATTCGCCCGGATGAATTACCGTCGATATCGTTCTGTGGTATCGGCCACCAGATATGGTAAGGACTCATCTTAAATTCTGCCCCATTCAATGCTTTCACCCCTTTGTTATAGAAGTTCCCTCTATCCATAATCCGGTCGTAAAAGTAGTTATTTTGTGACAATGTGGCCATACTGTAGGTCCTTCCTTTGTAATCGGACTTTCCTGTTCTTGCATATAACAATGCGATACGGGTTAACTCAATCTTGCGATTTTCTTCGTATAGCAGTTCGCGGGTACGTTCGTCCAACAGGGTTTCCATATTTATTTCTCCAACATTTAACGGAGCAGCACCGGCACGGGTACGTACTGCATTTATATCGCGGGCTGCCGAAGTGGGGTCGTCTTTCCATAGATAAGCCTCTGCACGTAACAGGTAAGTTTCAGCCAGACGCATGATGTACATATCCGAATAACCTCCGTTATATTGGGCGGCTGTGGCTGCGTCAGGTTCTTCAATGTATAATTTGTAATGAGCCCATTCGCCCCAGTTTCTTAGCGTGTCGATACATAATAGCTGTCCGTCGTCGCTCCATAAACGTATCGGTTGGTGGTAATACGGAGATCCTTTGAGATCCGGATTGTTATAGACGAGATCGGTCATTTTCATCCAGTTACCGGGGGAATGACGCAGGTCGTTGCTATCGTCCCATACTCCATTCGAACTATACCAGGTCAGGCGACAACGTCCGATTCCACGGCCATAAATACCGTTATAATCCAGCTCGGGTTCCTTTAAACGTTTGTCGGACATACCTGGTTTCCCGTCGGGAGTTTGTATACGGTTGGTCGTATTGGCCCAGAATGGGACGAAGTTACGCATTGACAATGTTTTTTGGGAGGATTTGGCTGTTTGATATTCGTAGCGGTCGAGTGTAGCCAATAATACCTCTTTGTTTTCCGTACTGTTTTTGTTCAGTGGGCGGTGTAAGTCCCAAAGAACATTTTTGGAATTATCAGAGGCATCGATACCGAAACGGTTGGTCATTAGGCTATAGCGTCCGTCATCGATAATGGAACTGGTAGCTTTTATTGCTTCATCGAACTCACCCAGCGTTAGGCATATCTTTGCCAGAAGGTGGTAGCAGGCTCCTTTGGAGACACGTCCCCTGTCATTGTTTTCCGCAACCCATTGGGCTGCGAACTCCATATCCGACTTGATCTTCTTTAGTATGCCGTCGCGTTCAACAGAGCAGAGGTTGGTGACTGGTGTTTCCACTTCTGTGAAGATAGCCGGTATGTCATTGAATAACATGCAGAGACGGTAATACCGGAAGGCTCTGTGCCATAAGGCCATACCCAGAATGTTGTTGCGTTCGGCTTCGGAACTGTATGTCGCATCGTCTATCCGGGTTATAACAGTATTGGCATAGCGTATTCCCAAATAATCGTTTGTCCAATACCAGTACATGCGATTAGTCTGATCCCAGTTATTATTGGCTGTCGGTAGAATTTTCTCGTTCAGGTTCTGAGCAGGTCCGGAGATGTCTGTTGTACCCAATACACATTGTTCCGAAAAAATCATAGCGGTAAGTAGAGGGGCGTGCTGTCCCACAAACTCTTCACGTAACAAACGGTCGCAGGAGGTGATGGAACTCAGCATACCTTCTTTATTGATCAGGGTGTTGCCCGGTGAATAGAATGACAGTGGATCTGGTTCCAACCAGGATTCGCTACAACTTGTGGTCAGAAGTATTGTTGTCAGTGCTGTATATATTATTTTTTTCATGACTGAATAGTATTATTGAGTTAAACATTAGAATGTTACATTGATACCCAGTGTATAAGTACGGTTGGTACTGCTTACTGTGTTCGGACTGTCCGGATTATAGGCTTCAGGATCATAGTATTCCCAGTCGGGAGCCCAGCATGCTACATTTTTGATCGTACCGTATATGTTCATACCTTCGATATGGAATTTATTCAGGAATGATTTGGGTACGGTATAGCCGACCGAAATATTGTCCAGGCGGATGAATGACAGAGAACGGTAGAAATTAGCACCGATATTTTTATCATCCGAATACAGGCGGGCATATTCGTTCGTCGGGTTCTCGGCAGTCCAGTATGGGATTTTGAAGTAGTTTGTTTTTGTCAGTGTGCCTGCTTCAAAATGTTTTGCACGCTGGTAAGGAGCCTTATGTCCCCAATATGAATAGAGCATAAAAGACAGGTTCCAGTTTTTGAACAGGGTGAACTCATTACGTAGGGTCCAACGGAAACGTGGGGTCTTGTAGCCAATGAATTCCTTATCTTTGTTATCGTAAATTTTATTACCGTCCACATCCTTGATCTTCATGTCGCCGGGTCGGAGACCGTACTCTGCGGCTTTTTCAGCTTCGTTTTCCTGCCATACACCGGTTACATTATATGTCCAGATAGAACTGATATCCTTCCCGATAAACCATTCGTTTTTGATATCGTCCATCTCTTTCCGGCCGACTACATTTCCGTTGTCATCCAGAATGTTTTCGTAATCACCGTATAGATGGTTTACTTTGTTCCTGTTCAGGGAAAAGTTAAAGGTGGTATTCCACTGGAAGTTCCTGTTATCGATATTGAGCGTTCTCAAAGCGATCTCGAACCCGGTATTCTGTACTTCACCCAGGTTGGCCATTACTTCACCGAAGCCGATCGTTTCTGTCAAACTGCGGTTAATCAGTAAGTCGGAGGTCGTCATTTTGTATACATCGATATTTCCTGAAATGCGGCTGTCGAGAAAACCGAAGTCGAGACCGAAGTTAAAGGAGCTCGTCGTTTCCCATTTCAGGTTTTTATTAGCCATTGTTTTTACATATACAGAGTTCGATAAATTAATATTACCGTTTAGCGTCTGGTATAGATACTGGTCGGTATTCATTTCTGCCAAAGCTGCATACATACCGATATCCCTGTTCCCGTTCTTACCCCATGAGACACGAAGTTTACCGAAATCCATTGCAGAAAATTTGAAAAACGGTTCTTCTGTAAACACCCATCCTAGGGCAACGGAAGGGAAGGTGGCATGTGGGTTGGATACACCGAATGCAGAGTAACCGTCACGTCTGACGGAGGCTGTAAGCATGTATTTCTTGTCGAATGAGTAAAACACACGGCCCATCAGGGCATCTCCCGTATTTCTGGTGTCGTTGGATGAAATGGCGGGGACTGTACCTGCCTGCATCCGATGATATCCCAATACGTCACTGGGTGCGAATTGCTGGGTAGTCTGTATCTCCTGCCAGGCTTGGTTTTCCTCGGCATTCTGTAATAAAGTGACTTCCACCTGATGTTTTTTTGCAAAGGTATGTTCCCAACGAATAAGGTTGTCCACCTGCCAGTTATATGCCATTTCACTTCTTCGTTCGGCATCTCCCCCGAAAGATTTCCATACGGGATGCTGTGACGAACGGTGGTTCCTGTAATTGTACAGTAACAGGCGCGGAGAGAAATTCACTTGGTATGAGATACCGAATGGCAATTTGATCTTTGTATACATTGTCCCGGTAAAGGAATTACGTATGGCAGAACGGTCGATAAATGAATCATTGTAGGCAGAGTTGATGGAACTTGCGTTGTCAATTCCTGTCGGATAAAGCATTGGATTACCATTCAGGTCAGTAGGGGTGGAGTAAGGAGTGTTTGCCCATATCTGGTTTACACTACGTGGAATGGCTCCCTGGTCGCGGTAAGAATATTGCACGTTCACTCCGGCAGAGAACCAGCTGGTGACATCGAAATCCAGTTTCAGGCGGCTTCTGTAGGATTTGTATTTATCACCGATAACGATACCCTCATTATTAAGATATCCTAATGACCAGTAGTAACTTACTTTATCTTTCTTTCCGGAGATATTGACATTGTAGTCCTGGCGAAATGCTTTCTGGTAAGTCTCATCGTACCAGTCGAATGTTCTTCCGGCGAAATAATTATCGATTTCCGGTTCGAACAGTCCCAGTCGAACCAGCCAATCGTATTCATAATTGCCGGTGGTGGGGCGGTAGGAGATCCAATCTTCCAGGGTTACTCCTGCCGGAAGATTGTTCGGGTTCGAGAACTCGCCAGGTTTATGATCTTCGAAAATACTTTCCTGTACATTTTCCCTCCAGGCCAGGTATTCCTGGGGACTGTAAACGTCCATCTTCTTTGCCAGAGTTGCGATACCTACGCTGGCATTGAATTGAACGGTGGGTTTTTCGGCGGCTCCTTTTTTTGTTGTAATCAGCACGACACCGGCGGCTGATTTCGCTCCGTATACGGCTGCCGAACTGGCATCTTTCAATACGTCGATCTGGGCGATATCATTGGGGTTGATCTCATCGAGACTGCCGTAGTAAATAATACCGTCTACAACCAATAAGGGTTCATTGCTGGCTTTGATGGAGCGTTTTCCGCGAATTTCCATACTACCGCCTCCTTTGGCTGAGTTGTCGAGTCCGATATTCAACCCTGCAACATTTGCTCTCAATATGTCTTGTACGGTAGCCGGACGTTCCTTTTCCAGTGAAGTAGCCTTTACCTGGGTCACTGCACCTGTCAGGTCTCTTTTCTTTTGGACACCATAGCCCACAACGACTACTTCTTCCAGATTTAATACCTCCTCCGCTAGGGAGATATTAATGGTCTTCTGTTTTTTTACAGGAACTTCTTTGGTGACGTATCCGATGAAGGAGAAAGCCAGTATCGAATTTCCATTCGTTACGCTTATGGTGTATTGGCCATTGACATCGGTTATCACTCCGTTGGTAGTCCCTTTTTCCATTACATTTACGCCAGGTATTGCATCACCATTGTTATCAGTGACGGTTCCAGTTACTGTTTGCTTTTGCTCGATAGCAGAAGTGTTGTTCGTTGTTTCTTCTGCGAAAACCGGTACTATGGTCATAAACAGGAAGGCCATAACTAATAGATTTAATACCAGTCTTTTTGCATTGTTGATTTTTTTCATACCATCGTACTTTTAAGATTAATAAACTTCCTGATCCTTTACTAAGGATAATGCTTTTTCATAAATTTCTTTTGTGTTCACAGGCTTACCGCCTTGCCGGATACTTTCATTGGCTGTTTCCATGAATGTGTATATCTCGATCGTCTCCTCTTTACTGACAGGTGCTATGCCCGTGCGGAAAAAAGTAAGGATGGACTTCAACAGCCCTTCGTAACCTTCATATCCTCCTGCGGGTACAACTTTCTTTGTACAGATTGCCGTACCACCGTATGTATGGGTACTGTTCCGTAATCCGCGAAAGGTTCCTATTCTTCCGTCGTTCCATAGTCCGACAGCCAGGTCCGCGCTTTCGTCCGAGATGCAGGAGACAGATTTACATCCGGTCCCCATTAGTGTATACAATATTTCTACTCCATGAATTCCATACCAGAAAAATCCGGCGTGTGAGGGTTCGTTCGTGCAGGGAGAGTAGCAGTCTGCACCGGCGACCTTCCCTTCCGGGCCGTTTCCGGCTCTTAATTCCAGGTTCCGGGGAGAAAAGCGTAATGCCGATGATGAAAAAATGGGAACCTGTTTCTTTTCTGCCATTCCGTAGATACTCAGTACATCGGACAACCGTGCAGCAACCGGTTTGTCGATGAATAGGGGTTTACCATTATTTATCACTTCCTTTGCCTGTTCGAGGTGCAAAGTCCCGTCATTTGTTTCCAGCAATACACAGTCTACCTCTTTCAGAAGCTCCTCGATCGATGAAGTTATACGGACTCCGTGTTGCCGGGCTGTTTCCGTATATTGGGGAATGCGTCTATAACTGGATTCGATGGTCCTGGAGCCGTATGGATAGGCGGCTACTATTTTGAAACCCGTATAATCCGGTTGTGGGTTCTCTCCGTTTATTAATTTGATAAAAGCTTCGGAGTGAGAGGTGTCCAGTCCGATAATGCCTAACCGGATGATCTCTTGCGAGTGAAGTGAAGTTATGGCAAGAAACTGAATAATGAGCAGTAATAATACATTACGTTTCATAAGCTGTTCTTTTTAGGGATTCGTTAATTATTTTCTTGTATTTCTACAGGTAGAAGCGAAGCGCTGTCCATATCCAGATATAACCGGGCGTTTTCTTTTTCGCGCAGGATTGTAGAGGGATACTTTTCGCATAGAGGAGCATATAAGGTATTGTAAACAGCCTCTGCCTTTGTGGGGGCTGGAACGATACAGAATGTATATGCGGCAGACATCAGGATCGGGATGGTGAGCGTGAATGCCTGTGTGGGAACTTCGTCGAGAGATTGAAAACAGCCGTCGTGCACTTGCTGTTCCCTACATTGGGGGGCAAGATCGACTACCTTCATCCAGTCTTTGTCGTTGAAATCGGCTACATGCGGATCGTTGAAGGCGAGATGTCCGTTTTCTCCTATTCCCATACAAACGATATCGATCGCTCGTTCTGATAGTAGGCGGGTATAGCGTTCGCATTCGGCTTCAAAACCGTCTTTCTTCATTTGTATATAATAGACCTGTTTGAAGGCTACTTTCGTGAATATATGTTCACTCAGGAAATTACCGAATCCCTGTGAAGCATTGGGTTTCAATCCGATATATTCATCCATGTGGAAAGCATTGATACGGTTCCATTCGATCGATTTATCGGCAATGAGTGCTGCCAAGAAATCATTTTGCGAGGGGGCGGCAGCAAAGATCATATTGATCTCTTCCTTTTCTTTTAATAATTTGCATATGGCTTGCGCAACATCCGATGCCGCACTCTTTCCCATAGATTGCCTGTCAGAGAATACCTGTACAGTAAGCTTGTTCTTTTTTAAATTTATCATATTGATTATTTTTGATTTATACTGTTAGCTAACGTGATCTTTCCGTTTGTTTCATTAGTTTCATACTGGTGAAACATTTGTTCCTCTTAGGTGAAACATAAGTTTCATTAGGAAGAAACTGTTATTAGGTTATAGGAAGTTGGTGTTTGTATTTATACTTTTGATGACCAACTTACGATGCGATATCCCCAGACGGCATACCATATTAGATATAAATAGCAAGGTATCAATACCCAATATCCGGTTTGCAAAGAAGTTATGTCTGCCAGTTTGCCGTAAACAAGGGGAAGGATGGCATTTCCGCACAATGCCATAACTAGCATGGATGAACCAATTTTGGTGAAACGCCCCAGATTCCGGATGGCATGGGGCCAAATACCTGCATATATCAAAGAGTTCGGTAAACCGAGGGAAGCCAGAAACCAGATGGATAAACCTGCATTGTGTCCCAGTAGGGAAATATTCGTATGGGCGAAAATTACTCCTAGCGAGAGGACTAGACCTAAAACTGTACAAACGATCAATGCATTTTTCTGGGATATAAAACGCGGGATTAACAGGATTCCCAGCAAGTAGCCCAGAATTGTCGCTCCAAGCGTATAGGAAGGAAAGAACTTGGCGTCCAAAAGTCCTACGCCCATAGAACCTGCATAACTGATGATCGTATCTATAGCCACGACTTGTGTCCCGACATGCAGGAACAGGGCCAATACGCCGAGTAGCAGGTAGGGGAATTGAAAGACGGAGGTTTTTCCGCAATTGGCGGTTGCTACCTCTTCATTCTCCTCTTCAGGGTTGATATCCGGTAATTTTGATTTATAGATAAACAATCCGATTGTGAGAAGGATGAGGCTAAGTATGCTGTAAGGAAGTATTACTCCACGTATAAGTTCATCGAGTGCTGCTTCCTTTTCCATGCCGTTGAGGAGCCCGGATTCGACGGATGTCAGGATATTTTGGCTTTTCCCCAACACGACTGCAGCAAAGATAATAGGTGAAACGATTCCGGCGAACTTGTTGCATACACCCATTATGCTGATGCGCCGGGCTGCTGTTTCAATAGGACCGATGATCGTGATATATGGATTTGCGGCAGCTTGCAGAACCGACAATCCTGTACCCATCGTGAACAGACCGGTAAGAAATATCCAGTATGTTCTGTCCAGCGCAGCGGGTACAAATAGCAATGCTCCTGCGGCCAGACAAAAGAAGCCGTACATCATCCCTTTTTTGTATCCCGTCTTTTTTAACAGGTAGGCAACCGGAACCGACATGACAAGATAGGCTATATAGAAAGCGAATGTAACAAAATATGATTGATAATTAGTCAATTCGCAGGCAATCCTAAAGTAAGGAATCAGTATCGAGTTGACCCATGATACAAAGCCTATGATAAAGAATACGATTCCGATGATAATGATTCCTGTTATGACTTGCCTTTTTTCTATTGTATGATGATTGTTTATCATAATTTTACCTCCCATCCTTCCTGATAAGTTCTTCTCCAGTATTTATCCGCAATTTGTTTGTTTTTGATATGTCCGTTAGCCGGATCTGTTTCCAGTTTTTCTCCTGAACATTGGGCTATATTTCCCAACTGGACGAGTAATGTACTTATGTGGCCGGACTCTATTCCCGCATTCAGCTTTTCTCCTTTTTTGATTGCATCGAAGAAGTTTTGGATATGGATTGCATCCAATTGCTGCGCCGGATCCATCCGGTTGCGGGGATCGGTTTGTATCTTACTTTCCACCTCGCGGATGATCTGATTTTTATGGTCCATGATTTTGTAATAATTACCTCCTCCGATCAGCAGGTTGGCTTTCTCCCCGTAGAAAAGTGCACCGACGGAATTGTCTTCTATTTTAAAAGCATTGCAACAGTGTCCTTCCCAGATCATTGACTTTTTGTCTCCGAAATTCAGACTGATCACTTGCGTGTCAGGAGTTTCCCAGTCGTCTTGATAATAGTAACGTCCGCCCGTGGATTGCACGGAAGTTGGGTAGTCCACTTCCATACCCCATCGTAGCAGGTCTATCATATGGGTTCCGTTGTTTAAGGCTTCACCGGTACCCCATCGCCAGAACCAGTGCCAGTTATAATGAACGATGTTATCCTTGTAGGTTGTTCGTGGGGCCGGTCCCTGCCATAAGTCCCAATCGAGCCAGTCGGGGACGGGAACTTCTTTTCCTCTGCCTATAGGAGCACGGTTGTTCGTATACCATGATTTGCCGAAATAAACTTTTCCTATTGTTCCGGCTTTGATCTCATTGATCGCTTCCACAACATTGGGCCATGAACGGCGTTGGTTTCCCATTTGTACGACCTTGTCGTATTTTTGTGCGGCTTGGATCAGTATTTCGCCTTCTTCTGGAGAGTGGCTGCATGGTTTTTCAAGGTAAACATGCTTTCCGGCTTTCATTGCCAGTAAGGCTGCCGGGGCGTGCCAATGATCCGGAGTTGCTATTACTACAGCATCCAAGTCTTTCTTTTCAAGCATAAGACGCAGGTCTTTATATCCTTTCGGAGTTGTGTCGCTGATGTTTGTAACTTCTGCGATACACTTGTCTAAAGCCCTGGAGTCAACATCGCAAATGTGTTTTACGATGCAGTTTTCTTGCTTGGCAAAATTCCGGGCTAAAGCGGCTCCACGGGAGTTTACTCCTATGCAACCAATCAGGATCCGGTCGTTTGCTCCTACTATGTTTGCATAACTTTTTGCACTGAACCCAGGCAGCACACCACCGAATGATAACATAGCCGTACCGGCTACTGCTTTTTTTATAAAACTGCGTCTCGTTGTCATACTGATTAATTTTTAATGGATCTCAATACGACAAAAGTAAAAGGATGAATTATTCATTTTCTCCCATCTTGCGAAATAAAATCCTCAAAATGCGTCAGAATGGAGAGGCCGGTAATAATGTCTGGAAAGAAGTTATGCCTGGTAAACCGTCTGTCCGTTTATGATGGTACGTGATATCCTGATCTGATTGTCGAATAAAAGAATATCTGCCGTTTTACCTACTTCTAAAGAACCGATTCTATTTTCCATATGAAGAATACGGGCAGGCGTTGCCGTCATCATTTTTACTGCATCTGTTAAGGATACTTCTGCCAATTGAACCATTGTCCGGACCAGACGGTCTGCAGTTGCCACGCTGCCGGCAAAAGCACTTCGGTCGAGTAGTTTGGCTACTCCCTCTTCTACCATTACAGTTTGTCCTTCCTTCAAGCTTCCTAATTTATATAACCCTTCCGGCATTCCGGCACCGCGCATGGAATCGGTAACCAATGCTATTCTGTCTGCTCCTTTGAATTTATATATAAGTTGAAGCAAGCTTTTGGGGAGGTGAATGCCGTCGGCAATGATTTCTACATCCATATCTTCCAGTAAGAAAGCGGCTTCTACAGCGCCCGCATAACGGAGTGCATTCCGGCGGGTAACGGTCTGCATACCTGAGTAGAGGTGTGTCATCAGGGAGTATCCGGCCTTATAGGCTTCCATGACCTCTTCACAAATGGCATCCGTATGTCCGACGGATGGGATTATTTGTTTTTTTTTCAATAGTTTACCCAGGTAGAGGGCTCCGTCGAGTTCGGGTGCTATGCTCCAACGAATGATATCGTCAGTGGCATTCAATATACTGGTGTAATGTTCGGGAGTCGGTGCCTTCAGATTGGCGGGATCTTGCGCACCACGTTGGCTATAGGCGAAGTACGGACCTTCCAGATGAATGCCCAGAAACTTTGCACCTTTCATGTTTTGTTTTTTTGCCTGGCGGTAGATTTCAAATGTGTGGAAGAGCTCTTCGTCAGGACAGGTCAGCGTGGTGGGTAAAAGGGCGGTTGTACCGTAGCGGGCATGTGTGTTGGCTACGGTCAGGTAAGCATCTACCGTACCGTCCATGAAATCGGCACCTCCGGCTCCATGTGTATGAAGGTCAATAAACCCGGGAGATATATACTGTTGTCCGGCATCGATGATTTCATCGATATCATTCGATGACGGATGGCCTGTGCCGATAGCAGTTATCTTATCATTTTCAATGATGATATAACCATCTTCTAGAATATTGTCGATCTGGATTAATTTTCCGTTGGTGATGAGCCTGCGGACTACTTTTTTCTCGCGTGATGCTGATATTGTATTCATATGGCACTGTTTTTATTGTTCAAACAGTACAAAGTAAGTAGAATGAATCTTCTTTTTATGTGCTGATTGCGAAATAAAATCCTCAAAAAACGAACGGACCGGGTAGAAAGTCGGTACATCTTTTATTTGTTTTTAGAAGTAAATCGTTTCCGATATTGAAAGGGAGTCATTTCCTTTACCTTTGTAAATATTCGGGAAATGTTCTTGTAATCCGTAAAACCGACTTTAGCAGCGGCTTCTACCAACGGTAGATCAGTTGTAACCAATAAATCGGCAAATTTTTCTATACGCAGTTCTTGAATATACTGGCAGACAGATGTACCTGTCTCCCTTTTGAACTTTTTCTCCAGAACACGTCTTGAAAAGGGGACCATCCGGATAAGGTCGTCTATAGATAGGGGATCCCGGTGGTTGTTATCTATATAATGCAACAGTTGTTCGATATATTTGTCGGAAACGGCAAAGCGTTCGGTGGAAGCACGAGGGACGATTCGTACTGGCTTTATGATTATATCGACGGGGGTAACGATCTTTTTTTCGATGAACTGGTGAATCAGTTTCCCAGCTTCATAACCTCCGTTTTCGATATCCAGTTCTATGGATGACAATTGAGGGTCGGAAATATTACACAGCAGTTTGTCATTATCTACTCCCAGGACTGCGATTTCCTCCGGAATGCTTATATCATACATTTTACAGACTTCGGTGATTTGCAATGCATAATAATCGTCACAAGCGAAAAGAGCTACCGGTTTTGGTAGGCTTTGTAGCCATTTGCTTACGAGTTCAACATCAAAACTCCACTTTTCACTGGGTATCCGTTTCCGGTTACTGAACTCATAAACGTCGTAACCCTGATTGCTGACAGCTTTCTTAAAGCCCTCGCCTCGTTCACGTCCCCATACTGTATCCGTCAGCCCATAATAGGCAAACGATTTATATCCTTTGTGCAGGAAAAAGTTTGCTGCTATTACACCGGTTCCAAAATAGTCACCGGTCAGGTTAGAGATACCGGGGCTTCGTTCTTTGTAATTTTGGACAATGATTGGTATGTGCAACTGGTTCAGTACAGACAGGTCTATATCTGTGAATTGGGCGATGATGGCATCCGCTCCCCATTTCTTTGCCCACTCCACGACTCCTTCATCACCGTAAAGCTCCCTGAAATACAAGGGCATCCGGTAAAAGGCCCAAGGGCCTACTTCCTTTGCATATCTGACTACATTTTCCAGAAGTGATCTACTATAGCCACTGGAAAAATCGGTTAACAGTAATATCTTTATCATGTCATGGTGTTCATTACGCAGTGCTATCTTGTTCCAAAATTATAGAAATATTTTTTGCTTTAGGTAAGTATTCTCAAGTATTTTTATGAATAGTACTTGGTTGTATGTCTGTGATGGCAATCTTATCTCTCGTCTTAAGGCTTTTTGGCATATTCTTATTTTTTTAAGATCCTTTGATTTTGCTTGTGTATTAAAAGATTTATAAAGATATTTGTCCCTTGATTTTCGGTTTTAACAAGAAAATGATTGAGGGGGTATGTTAAAGCGATTTATTTTAATCATCGGATGTCTCATCTGTATGCTTCAGGTAGTAACGGGGCAAGTCACGACCTCCGGTTTGTCCGGCGGGTAATTTCAGAAGGGGAAGCATTGGCCGGTGCTACGGTTTTGGCTGTTCATCAGCCGACAGGTACCCGTTATGGGACGGTAACTAATCTGGAAGGGCAATACTTCCTTCAGGGCTTGTATACAGGCGGGCCTTATAAGGTGGAAGTTTCCTATGTAGGATGCCAGCCGGTTTGCTATACCGATTTGCGGCTTGTTCTGGGTGAGACGTATGTGCTTAATGTATCCCTTGAAGAATCGACCGAACTGTCGGAGGTGGTTGTTACTGCCAGCCGACGTCCTTTTGCCAGTACGAAAACAGGTGCTTCCAACCATATCAACTCCCGCCAGATTGCGCAGGCTCCTAATATCGGACAGACATTGGACGGACTGGTCAAATACTCTGCTTATGCCAATGGGGGAACTTATGCTTTCGGTGGACGCGACCAGCGCCAGAACAGTTTTACCGTCGATGGAGCCAGTTTCAATAATAATATGGGACTGGGAAATTTCCTGTTAGGCAGTAAACCGATCTCTACTGAAGCGTTGGAAGAGGTACAGATCAATATCGCCCCTTTCGATGTACGCCAGAGCAACTTTGTGGGCGGTAGCATCAATGCTGTCACTAAAAGTGGAACCAACCAGTTCAAAGGCAGTGGTTATACCTATATAAGGAATGAGAAATTGAGGGGGAATACGGTAGACGGATTCGATCTCGGCGAACGTGCGGAAGAAGCCGCTTATATTTATGGGGTGACGCTGGGCGGGCCTATCATTAAGAACAAACTTTTCTTCTTTATCAATGGTGAGATGGATAATTCCCCTAAGCCGATGACCAAGTACACCTATTCGACGGATGGGGTCAGGGATGATGCCAACCTTATTTCGCGGGTAACAGAAGCTGATATGGCGGCCTTTTCCTTCGTCTTGAAGAACCGCTACGGCTATAATACCGGCTCATGGACAGATTTCTCCGGTGGTGAGAAAGCCTACCGGGCTCTTGTGCGCCTCGACTGGAACATTAATCAGGCTCATAAGCTGATGTTCCGCTATAATTATACACAAAACAGCGTTTATAATCCTGTCTACAGCAATGGCCGCGGAGGCGAAGTTGCCATGAACGGAGCCCGTATCGGTGCGTATAGTATGTCTTTCCGCAACTCCTGTTACACGGTCGATAACAACCTATTCTCTCTTACAGCCGAGCTTAACAGTACGTTGGGAAGAAATAAATATAACAAGTTCTCCATCTCCTATACTTCTGTCGAGAATAATCGCCGGAAAGCGATCGACGGAGGGCCTTTCCCTACTATCGATATCATGAAGCCTATCGAGGGAGGAAGCCTTTATACCTTTATGAATGCAGGTTACGACCAGTATGCCTGGAATAACGGTGTGCTCGATAAGACCCTTTCGATAAGCGATAACTTTTCCTATAACCTGGGACGTCATAACCTGACTGCCGGACTTTCGTTCGATCTGATTAATGTCTCTAACTCTTATATGAGGAGCGGACTCGGTTATTACCGTTACAACAGTTACGAAGATTTTGTGAATGAGGCAGCTCCCTCTGTTTATACGCTTACTTACTCACTTACCGGTGGCGACAGTCCTACCGCCGAGGTCAAAATGGGGCAGTTTGCCGCCTATCTGCAGGACGAGCATAATGTGAGCGACCGCCTGAAGCTGATCTACGGCCTCCGTATCGACCTGCCGATCTATCTCTGTGATAAGCTGCTTAACCCGGCCGTAGCCGGACTCGACTTTGACGGCCGCCGTCTTTATGCCGATGCATGGCCTGCAACCCAGGTGCTATTCTCTCCCCGCGTAGGATTTAACTGGGATATCCTGGGCGACCAGTCGCTTAAGCTACGTGGAGGAACAGGTATTTTTACGGGACGCATGCCGCTCGTATTTCTTACCAATATACAGAGTAACAGCGGTATGATACAAAATACCGTAACTTATACCGAAAAGGATAACCAGGCCGCACTCGACAAGCTGGCCGGCGGTATCCGTTCCGCTTCCGAGGTGATCCAACTGCTCGATCTCCCCACAGAGCCCGGTACTGTCAACTCACTGGCTACGCTCGACAAAGATTTCAAACTCCCTCAGGTATGGAAAGCGTCTGTTGCTGCCGATTACCGGTTGCCACTCCCGTTCGATGCCAACTTCACATTCGAAGGCCTCTTTATAAAGGATATCAATGCGATTGTGCAGAGTAATTATAATGTGATCTCGCTGGATAACGAGAAGATGCAGCGTTTCAACGGCCCTGACACCCGTTACTTCTATCCCGGCGGTGCCGATAATAAGGTATTGGCGAAAAACAGCGATGCGTTGTTGATGAGCAATACCTCCAAAGGGTACAGCTACACCTTGAATACCTCCCTGCAGGCCAGCCCTGTGCGGAACCTGGATCTTCTTGTGTCGTACACGTATACCGGCTCCAAGAGCCTGTTCTATAACCAGGGCAATGACCCTATATCTTCCTGGAAGAACCAGATGTCTGTCGACGGCCCTAATAACCTCTTCCTTCAGAACCCGTCTTTCCTGGCTTCGCCCAGCCGTGTGGTTGCTTCTGCCAACTATACGATACCTTATGCCCGCAAGCATATGGCTACTTCGGTGGCTCTTGTCTATACGGGTGAACGTACCGGCAGTTACACCTATTGCTATACCGGCGATATGAATAACGACGGAGTGAGTAATGATCTTCTCTATATCCCCAGGACAAAGGATGAGTTGACTTTTACGGATAAAAAGGATAAGGACAAAGTAATCTTTACCGCAGCAGAGCAGGCGGATGCTTTCTGGAACTTCGTGAACCAGGATCCGTATCTCAGCAAACATAAAGGGGAATATGCCGAGGCTTTCTCTGCTTTTAATCCCTGGGCGCATCGTTTTGACCTGCGTATCCTGCAAAACTTCAGTGTGCAGGCCGGCAAACAGAACAATACATTGCAGATCAGCCTTGATATATTGAATGTGGGTAACCTGCTCAATAACTCATGGGGACTTTATAAGTCGGCGGCCAAGTCCGGTGGGGGGCGTATCCTGGAACGTAAGGGCGTAACGGCCGATAACGTTCCCCTCTACAATATGACCCACTATGTGGAAGACGGGCAGTTACTGCTTCCCACTCAGACTTTTAGTGCTGTTCAGAGTAGCAGTAACTGCTGGCAGATGCAGATCGGCATACGTTATATGTTCAATTGATACCGGTGACGATCATTCGCTGGCTTTCTCCGGATCGGGAGCCACATAGGTAAGTATCTGGCCACTTAGTTGCAGCAGGGATACTTCGCAAAGTTTGGTGGAGTATTCTGCGATAGATTGGCGTTCTTCTGCTTCCAGCAAACTGTTCTGTGCTTCACGCAGTTCGATACCCGACAGCTCACCCAGCTTATACCGGTCGATGGCGATACGGTAGTTCTCCTGTGCGACAACCAGGTTCTCTTTTTCCAGGCTCCACAGGTCGAGGTTGTTCTGGTAAGCCATCCACAGGTTACTCATATCGGCACGTAAGGCGAGTTCCAGTTCCTGCATGCGCAGTTCCTTGTTCTCGATCTCGATACGGGCGTTCCGGCGTTCGCGGCGGCGGTTCAATCCATCGAACAGGCTTAGTCCGACGGTTATTCCGTAGTTGAGACCCAAACGTTGCTGCAAGTCGGTGGTGCCTACTTCATACCAGTTGGCGGTGTAGCCATAGCCGGCATTCAGTTTGACGTAAGGGTAATTGCGGCTTTTCACCTTTTTATAATCCAGTTCGGAAAGCGTCTTGTTCTTCTGGGCGATCAGCAGGGAGGCATTCGACTCGATCGTGCTTTTCCATAGCTCCACTTCATCCAGGAAGATATTCGGATAGATCACCGAGTCTTTGACTGCGATGTTCTCCTCTACATTCTCGAGTGCCATCAGTTCGTTGAGCCGGATGCGTGAGGTGTTGACTACTTCCAACTGGTTCAGCACCTTCGAGCTGTCGGAGTTGAAATCGACTTGTGCCTGCTGCAAGTCCATACGCGAACCGGAACCGATATGGTAGCGTTCTTCTGCAATACGGACACGTTCGCGGGAAAGATCGAGGGACGAACGCAGGTTACGCAGGCGGATATTCTGGCGTATCCGGTTGTAATATTCGGTAGACAGGTCGGCCACGAAATCCTCTATCGTCATGCGTGTATTCAGTTCGCCCATCCGTTGCAATTCTTTCAGACGGGAGTATTCGGCCTGTATGCCGAAACCGTCGAACACAGTCCAGTTCACGTTCAGGCCGATATTGCCTGTTTCACTGTTTACGCCGTTTTGCTTTTCCGTAGTGCCGTCCATCAGCTTGTTGCGGTTGTTGTTGACCGATCCGCTGAACCCGCCGCTCATATCTACGGTAGGCAGGTAGCCGGCATTGCCCGGTGTGGCGTTATTATCGCTTATCTGTTGTTCGTTACGTATGATCCGGATGGAGTAGTTGCGTTCCAGTCCGGTTTCGATACATTCTCTGAGGCTGTATACATCCTGTGCCTTTACACCCAGGGCAGCAGATGCAGCCAGTATGATCATTGCTACTCTTTTCATTTTTTCTTTGCTCTGTCTGTTGAGATAAAACTATACATTGCCGGGACGATAAATAAGGTAAGGAGGGTAGATACCAACATACCGCCTACAACGGCAATACCCATCGCAATACGTCCCTGTGCACCTTCGCCTGTTGCATATACCAACGGAACCAGTCCGAGGATCGTAGATACACTGGTCATCAGGATCGGACGCAGACGCTGTGTGGAAGCCGAACGGATCGCTTCCGCCATGCTCAGTCCCGCCTCCTGGCGTTGGTTGGCAAATTCCACGATCAGGATACCGTTCTTTGCCACCAGCCCGATCAGCATGATGATACCGATCTGGCTGAATATATTCATCGTGATACCCGAATAACTCATAAACATCAATGCTCCCGCAATAGCCAGCGGCACGGTGAACATCACCACCAACGGGTCTTTGAAGCTCTCGAACTGGGCGGCAAGCACCAGATAGATCATCAGCAACGCCAGGATCATGGCGAACATCAGGCTGGAAGAACTCTCGCGGAACTCCTTCGACTCGCCCGACAAGGCTGTACGGAAGCTGTTATCCAATGTCTCTGATGCGATACGATCCATTTCGTCCAGACCGTCGCCGATCGTATAGCCTTTGTTCAGACCGCTGGAAACGGTTGCCGAAACGAAACGGTTGTAGCGGTACAACTGTGGCGGGGCCACGTCTTCATGCAGTGCTACCAGGTTGTCCAGCTGTATCATCTCCCCGTTATCGCTGCGTACATAGATGGATTTCAGGTCGAGCGGCGTGTTGCGCTGCTGGCGGTTGATCTCGCCTAATATCTGGTATTGTTTACCATTCATATAGAAATACCCCATACGCTGTCCGCTCAGCGCATACTGCAATGTCTGGGCGATGTTGCGGGTACTAACTCCCAGGGAAGAAGCCTTGTCGCGGTCGATCTCGATACGTGTCTCCGGCTTGGTGAACTTCAGGTTCACGTCTGCCATCTGGAATACGGGGCTTTCGTTTACCTTCAGCATGAATTCGGGCAGGTGTTCCGCCAGTTTCTCCAGGCTCGGTGCCTGCAATACGTATTGCACGGGCATACCTCCGCGTCGTCCTCCGAAAGTGGACTGCTGCTGTACGAATGCACGCGCCTGCGTCTCTTTCCTTACGGCGGCCGACAGTTTCTCGGCTATTTCCATCTGTGAACGTTCGCGTTCCTGGATATCCGGAAGGATCACACTGATATTGGCGTTGCTGCTGGATGAACGGTTGGTCAGGAACTTACGTTCGGGAGCGATCGAGTCGGCCAGTTCCGCTATCCGGTCGGAATAATCGCGGATAAACTCGAAGGTGGCTCCCTCTTGGGCACGCATATTGATCGAGATAGACGAACGGTCTTCCAAAGGAGAGAGTTCCGAGCGGATCGTCGTCCAGAAATACCCGATCGAACCGAACAGGATCACCACGATAGGGATTGCCCACCATTTATGGCTCAGGAAATAGTTTAGCGACCGGGAATATATATTGTTCAACCCTTCGAAGAAAGGTTCGGTCTTTACATACAGCCAGTTCTTCTTTTCGCGCTTGCGCAGCAGCTTGGTGGCAAGCATCGGTGTAAAGGTCAATGCCACAAAGGAAGAAATTGCAACGGAACCGGCAATCACGATACTGAACTCCTTGAACAAACGTCCGGTCATACCCTCCATAAACACGATGGGAAGGAATACGGAAATCAAGGTGACCGTCGTGGATATTACCGCAAAGAAAATCTCCTTTGAACCTTCTATCCCTGCCTCCTTCGGGTTCATCCCCTTTTCAATACGGACATAGATATTCTCGGCCACCACGATCGCATCGTCCACCACCAGCCCTACCGAAAGCACGACGGCCAGCATAGTCAATACATTGATTGAGAAGCCGGATATATACATCACAAAGAAAGCACCGACCAACGATACCGGAATAACGACACACGGCACCAGCGTCACACGCCAGTCGCGCAGGAACAGGAAGATAATCAGCACCACCAGAGCGAATGCCACATAGATCGTCTCTTCCACCTCATAGATAGAAGCACGGATGAAACGGGTATTGTCGTACACCATTTCGATCGTGACATCCTCCGGAAGGTCTTTCTTCAGCTGTTCGATACGCCGGTAAGCTTCGTCGGCAATCTCTATATGGTTGGCTCCCGGCTGGGGGACGATCACGTCGATCACCATCGGCTCGCCATTCTTACGTAATATACTGCGCAGGTCTTCCGGTGCCAGTTCCGCCCGCCCTACATCCTTGAAACGGACGATATTGTTGCCGTCTTCCTTGATGATCAGGTCGTCGAACTCTTTTGCCGTATGCATCAATCCCAGGGTACGGATAGACAGGTCTATCGTATTTCCTTCGATACTACCGGAAGGTAACTCCACGTTTTCCGCATCCACCGCATTCTTCACATCCAGCGGGGTGACACCGTAACCCGCCATCTTGATCGGGTCGAGCCACAGGCGCATGGAATAACGTTTCTGTCCCCAGATATCCACACTACTCACATTCGAGATCGTTTGCAGGCGCTCTTTTACCGTCAGTTCGGCGATCTCACTCAGTTCCATCAGCGAACGCCTGTTGCTCTGGATACCAATCTGCATGATCGGCGACGCATCGGCATCGGCTTTCGATACGGTTGGCGGGTCACAGTCGCGCGGCAGATAGCGTTGGGCACGCGAAACCTTGTCGCGCACGTCATTGGCAGCCGTTTCCATATCTACCGACAATTCGAACTCGACGGTGATACGGCTGCTACCCTGGCTACTGACGCTACTCAGCGAACGGATACCCGGTATACCGTTGATATTCTGCTCCAACGGTTCCGTGATCTGGTTCATGATAACCTCGGCATTCGCTCCCGGATAGGAAACGTTGACCGAGATAATAGGCTGGTCCACACTGGGGAACTCGCGAACCCCCAGGAACTTGTAGCCGATCATACCGAACAGTAGGATGACAAGCATCATTACCGTCGAGAGAACCGGCCTGTTTATACTGGTTTCCGATATATTTGCCATAGAGGAATTTAATACAGATTATCAATTGTAACTTTCATGCCGGTACGAAGCTGCATCACACCGGTAGTGATCAATGTATCGCCCGGCTGCACACCGTCGAGCACCTGCACACGGCTTTCCGTACGCAGCCCGATCGTGACTTCGGCCGGTTCGGCCACTCCGCCTTTATACAGATAGACCACGTTCTTTCCCATTTCGGGGATCAGCGCCTCACTCGGGATGGCCAGGGCATTCTTTATCTCACGCTTGGTGATCTCCACCGAAGTATAACGTCCGGGAAAGATCGATTCGTTGGTGTTCGGATAAGTGGCACGCACCTTCAGGGTACGGGTCGACATATCCACTTTACTTTCTACGGCATATACTTTGGCGTTGTAATCACGCATCTTGCCGTTGGAGTCTTCCAGGCGGAACACGATGGAAGTACCGTCGGTTACGTCGGTCGCATAGTTTTCGGGGATGGAGAATTCGATTTTCAGCGGCGATATCTTTGTCAGCTTGGTGATGACGGTGGTAGGGGAGACATAGGCTCCTTCACTGACCGAGCGCAGGCCGATGATCCCGTCGAACGGCGCACGTAGCTCGGTTTGCAGGATATTGGCTTTTACCAGGTCGATATCGGCCATCAGTTTCTCATATTCGGTAGTCACCTGCTCGTAAGCTTCCTGGCTGACGGCATCTTTTTCAAGGAGCGTACGCTGACGGTATACCCGGTCTTTTGCCAGCGGTATCTGGGCTTCCAGTTTTCTAAGCTGGGCCTGTAAAGGTTTGTCGTTGATCTTTGCCAGCAGGTCGCCTGCTTTCACATGCGTACCCTCGGTGAAATAGATATTCACTACTTTTCCTGACGACTCGAAGGATAAGTCTACTTCTTCGTCGGGAATGATGCTGCCCGTACTGATAACTTTGTCGGTCAGTGATTGGAATTTCAGCACTTCGGCGTTAATGTTCAATACCTGCTTCCGTAAGCTCGTTCCCGGAGCGGGAGCCACTTCGTCCGCTTTGCCGGATGCAGTCAACTGGTTCTTAATCTGTGGATAAACAATCATTCCTGCAATCAATAGAAGGATTGCGGCGGTAACGCCCCACTTCACTCTCTTCGTCATATTTTCAATGGTATCTACTTTAAAACTTATCAATAGGTTTGTAAATATACACAACTCAATCGGAATATAGACAAGAGTAAAAAGAAAAGGTTTAACGGGACAACTGTAAAAAGTTTTGGCATATTAGCTTTCATTGCCTTCATAGGTGCAAGTATCCTTTGATATACAACTTGTATCAGATGAATTCGGTTCCCCTTTTTGCCTTCATAAGGGCTTCATTTTGGATTCATGTCTCGTCCTGATTTTGGTTGACGGTGTCTCGTCCTTGTTTGGTTTGAACAATATCTTTGCTCTATTGCTTCTGAGTCTGCGCCGGGTGCTAAGGTTTTTATTCGGGAAGAGTAAGGTTTTAGCATAGGACAATTAATAATTTTACTCCGCTATTTTAAATATGTAATATATGCTTTACTAATATGTAAGGCAAGTGTTCCAAATAAGTAAGGCATGCATTACTTATTTGGAAAGTATATGTTTCGGATATAAAAGTAGGGAGAAAAGAGAATATTGCTAGGGAGTAAAAAGATTAGTTTTCCCGTACCGGGAGCTTAGATCCCGTGAGTGATTTTATTGGGGGGATGAAGAGGGTTGCCGATGCCTTGTGTAATACCAGGGAAGAAGAACAAAAAACAGATGGAATGAAACCGGAATGAAGGCCGTATGAAGGCGAAACGGAAAGCGGGTTCATGTTGGATGGAATGTTATTCAACTGTTGTAAGGCTGTATGAACCCATGAAAGCTAAATGAGAAAAACTTTTTCTGCGGGAAGAAAATGATAAATTAACCGGAAAAACGCCAGAGAAGGAGTGATGGATTTGTGTAATATATATAATGTACGCGTACTTATATCAATAGATCCGGTAAACAGGAAAAATGATAGAAGTAAGACTGAAACAGATAGTTGAAAATGTTATGTATGATTTGTAAAATAAGGCTTAATGCCTAAAAGTAATGTGACTAGTGAAAACGATCGTTTAAATACGCCAACAAAATTAATTATAACTTTTGAAACCACAATTCATTTCCAAATATTTTTTCCTTTGGTATCTTCTTTCTTATCAACGCAATAGCAAAGTCAGTACAAAAATCGGCATTTAGCTTACCAATTGCTTTAAGGCCAAAATCATTGACTAGAATAAACGATCCTTTTAGTTAGTCATTTGCTCTAAAAGGACGTTCGCAAAGAAGAAAAGAACTATTTCATTAACACTATTATTAATATTAAAATTTAGATTATGAACAAAAAGTTTTCTACTCTGGTAGCCGGTGTCCTGCTGGCTACAACAAGTATCGGGGCTTTTGCGCAGACAGTAACTACTACTGATTTGAAAAGTGGACGTTATTATTTGTTGAAAACAGGAACTGAGTACTTAACACTTTCAGGAGATAGTCTGGCAACAACAGATGATGTATCTGCTAAACCCGCTCGCGAAGCAGCTTTATGGCAAGTGAACTTTACAAAGAATGATAATGGTTCTTATACCTATACATTCAATAATAAGAAAACTGCTCAACCGCTTGCAATGGCTGAAGGTAAGGCTGGATTTGGTGGTGCTTATACTGGATTTGAATGGTTAAGCCCAATTATTTCTGGTAGCTACTCTACTACTGCTATAGCTTATAAAGGTGCAAATTTACCGGAAGGTTATACTAAAGTAGGCCTTTATAAAGTTGTGAAGATTATCAATGACATTACTATTACAAATAGCAGTGCACAATTGAGTGCGATTGTCACAGCTGGTGATGATGTTGCTGTAGGTTATGAAGTTATTGCGACAAAAGCAGCTGGTATTTCTACTGCTAAAGGTTTTGTAACTCCAGCAGCAGCTACTGCTGATCAACTAAAAGGTGCATTAAAGATTTATGCAGCAGCTGTTACAGAAACTTTCGACAACGCAAGTACAAGTGTCTTAAAAGCAGGTACTGTTATTTATTGTGGTGCAGCATTGGCTAGTATAACTTCGGCTGAATTAACATTCCAACCGGCTGATGTTGATGCGGTAGATTTGATGACAACAACAAACTTTGCGGACGAAATTGCTCCGGCAACAACGTCTTCTTTCAAATTTACTTATCCGAAAGATGTTACTAAAACAACTAGCGGAAATGTAATGGAAGCTAATAAGTTCTCTGTTGTTACTGTAAATATGAATGTAACAAGTACTTCTAGCCCAATAGAAACTGCAACAACAGGAGCCGGAGATGGTATTGATGTTCAATTATTGAAGATTGATGGAAAGGACGAATATTTGGTTGTCGACACAGCTGTATGGGTTGATGAAAAAGGTTCTTATTATCACAAATTAACTACTGCTCCTTTGAGAGAGATTACTTCTTTAAGAACAGGTAACCCTACGAAAAAAGTTTTCTCTGCTGCAAAAGGTCGTTTGGCTGCTAACTACATGTTTAATGTAAACTATGACTCTCAGGCTGACTCTTTGGTTATTACTCCGAAATATCATATCGAACTGAATGGTATGAAATATTGGAATAATGGTTTAGCGAATGACACTGTTTTAGTAAATGCTTCTGGTGTAGGTGCTAATCCGAAGTATACAGCAATGCAGACCCTTGCAACACGTTCAGAAGCCGGCCCATTCTATCAGGTATCTATTAAACAATTCTCTTCTGCAACTGAATTGACTTTGGTAGACGCTAAAAAAACAGCTTCTGCTGATCCTGCACCTGTTGAAAAAGTACACAAGATCTCTCTTGGCATCTCTACATCATCTCTGAATGCTTACGATCTGGCATCCGGTGTTTATTTCATCAATCTGGTATCGACAGGTGGTTACAAGCCCGCTCATAATGGTAAATATATGATCGATGCGAAAGACAATTGGGCAAATCAAGAAGCTCAGGACTTCAGACATATGCCGAATGCTCAGTGGGTAGTAGAAAAAGCTGCTAACGCAAAAACTGTTTCTATCTGGAACCGTGAAAGTGGTATTGCTGCATTTACTAATACAATATTCTACAAAGAAGGCGACAATGCCTTTACTGTAGGTGGCGATACTTTGAAATTCACTAAACTTGCTGATGCATTCCTGGCTGACTCTACTCTGGGTTATTTCGCTCAGGCTAAAGATGCTGAAAAGGTTTATAAACTGAACTATTACAGTGGTTTGGATAATTCTAAATTTGTTGTTGTCGACGAATCCGGCGATGTTAAATATTTGAAGGTTGATCCGGAAGATGGTTATAGCGAATTCGCTTTGGAAGCTACAGCTAATGCTGCTAAATATGGTGTGGAAAAGGACAAAATCGCAAAGGTTCTTTACAAACAAGCTTATCGTCTGTATGTAGTTCCTTCAAGCAAATATATTGCAAAGGGTGATACTCTGTATATGGTTTACAATGCTGATGCAAACGAATATCGTATCCAGAAAGCCGGTAAAACAGATGCTGCATCTTTCAACCTGAAAGAATACAATTGCATCGATGGTAAACATTATTATGCTTTGTTCGACACAAAGAACGCTTCCAAGAAAGTGGGTGTTAAGGATGTAATCCTGAAATTACAGCCGGAAGATGTGAGCGAAGTTCGTACTTCTTCTTTCGCATTAGTTGAAGAAGATGCTCCTATGTATCGTCGCCTGGGTGCAACTATCGAAGATGGTTTCAGTGCTAAACCGGATACAGCTAAGATCTATATGACTCGTAATAACGATCGTTTCTTGTATGAAAACTCTGTCAATAAGATTGCGTTGACAGGTGATAACGAAATCAATTATCTGGGTGAATACAATAAGAACCAGTTTACGAATGCTGCTGCTCTGTTCATCGACACCGCTTATGTACGTGGCGAAACGAACCGTCCTCAGTATATGATTGCTCTTCGTCCTGAAATCGGTAAGTGGATTGATTGTCCGGAAGGTGCAGACCATCCTCAGACTTATGAATATCAGGTGAAAGCTGATTATCTGGTTAATCTGTCCGATTCAATCTATGGTCAGAAGAATCAGGATAAACTGTTCAAGTTTGAAGAAAAAACTCGTCTTGCATTTGTTCCTGCTATTCATCATGGTGACTCTTTGATTATCACAAACTCTAAGTTTACCGGTAATAACAAAGTACAGGAAGTTGGTAAGGCTACAACCTGGGCTGCTAAAGATACGATCGATTTGAGCAAGAATGCATTTAATTATGCAACATTCCAGCTTCGTTTGGTCGATAATGGTGCTGACGCTGATTTCTATCTGGAATCATATAAGAATGCAGATGGTGCTTATCAGTATGTACAGATCCTGAATGGTGTTCCTGTATTAACTAACAGCATTGCAGATGCAGAACGTTTCAATATCAGCAAGACAGACGACAAACCTGTTGCAAACGAAGGTGTAACTACTTCTGAAGTATCTGTAATCGCTACAGACGGTGCAGTAATCATCTCAGGTGCTCAGGGTAAGAAAGTTGTTATCACAAACGTTCTTGGTCAGACAATCGCTAATACAGTAATCTCTTCTGACAAGGCTACAATCGCTGCTCCTGCTGGTGTAGTTGTAGTTGCCGTTGAAGGTGAAGCTGCTGTAAAAGCAATCGTTAAATAAGAAATAATGAAATAATTCTAAAATTACCGCTACGCGGTTGCCGAGTATAGACGTTGTTTGCAGCGTCTATACTCCAACCAATTACCCCGCGACGGGCGAACAAGTGGCCGTATTAATACTAAAGTAATAAAATAAAGTTCATCTGTCAGTACCCCTGTGAAGAGGGAACATGGATAAAAAACAAAGCCCCGGAAGGATTTCCTTCCGGGGCTTTCGTTGTATTGTTTGTTTTCACCAGTATAATATCAGTCCTGCAATCCCAGCCAGGAAAATCATCAATATAGGATGGACTTTGAACTTCCAGGTGAGGATGAAAGCGGCACCGAAGATCAGGAAGCTTTTGTAATCGATAAAGTTTTCCTTGTTCATCAGCATTAATGCAGCAGCGGCGATCAGTCCGACTGTTGCAGGGCGCAGGCCGGTGAAAGCGGCAACCACGTATTTGTTGTTCTTGAATTTGGCAAAGAAATAGGAGATCACCAATACCAGGATGAATGAGGGCAGGCAGACTGCAAACGTCGTCAGGCAGGAACCCAGAACAGCCATCACAGGAGAATATCCAGCGTTATGAATAGCGGTGTACCCGATATAAGTAGCACTGTTGATGCCGATCGGGCCCGGTGTCATCTGCGAGATTGCCACTATATCCGTAAACTCCTGCAGGGAAATCCATTTATAACGGTCTACTACATCCGCCTGTATCAGTGAAAGCATTGCATATCCGCCACCAAAACCGAAGATACCGATCTTCAGATAGACATAAAGTAACTGTAACCAGATCATATCAATTCTTCTTTATCTTTAAACCATACACCAATCCACCGGCAATAGCTGCCAGGATAATCCATACCGGCGAAATGCCCCCCATCCAGATAAGCAATGCCGCTACAATCGGAATGATCATCGTCAGGTAGTTGAGCTTAATGGAGCGTGCCGTAGTAATACAGGGAACTGCGATCAGGGCGACAACGGCCGGACGCAGCCCTTTGAATATCTTTTCCACCCATTCGTTGTCCTGAACCTGGGTAAAGAATGTGGCGATCAGCAGGATGATCAGGAACGAGGGCAGGATCGTACCGAGTGCACAGACCACGCTTCCCATGTTCTTTTTCAGCTTGTAGCCTACAAAGATGGATATGTTGACCGCGAAAATACCCGGCAACGACTGTGCAACGGAAAAGAGGTCGATGAAATCTTCTTTGGATAGCCAGCCGCGGTCTACGACTTCCCGCTGTATCAACGGTAACATGGCATATCCGCCGCCTATTGTACCCACACCAATTTTGAGGAAAGTAAGAAAGAGCGTCCAATACATAATAATCCTGTTAAAATCGGGGCAAAGATACGAAAATTAATCAAGCCACGGGGTAGGATTCAGTTTCGTCTTTTCTTTCCAGAGCTGGAAATGAAGGATTGTTGCATTGCCGGCCTCCGTATCGGTGAATATCTTGCCGATAGCCTGACGGGTGCTGACCTTATCGCCTGCCTTTACATAGACCTGGCTCAGGTTACTGTAGACTGTCAGATAGTTACCGTGACGGACGATCACCGAATTGTTGTAACCGGGCACTACGAATACACGGGTCACTTCACCGTTGAATATCGCGCGGGCATCTCCTCCCGGTGTCGTCTGGATATCGATACCGCTGTTGTTGGTGCGGACGTATTTGAGTTCCGAGTGCTGCTGTTCGCCGAAGGTACCGACAATGGTATAGCGTCCTGATACCGGGAACGGCAGGCGTCCACGGTTGCTGGCAAAGTCGTCGGAGAGCTTTTTCTCCGCCTTGGTCATGGCGTAACCGCCTTTGGTGTCGGCTACACGTTCTTCACGGATAGGTTCCTGCACAGGCTCTTTTCCTTCGGCTTTAGCCTTAGCATTGGCCTTTTCACGGGCACGGCGTTCACGTTCGCGGGCTGCCTTGGCTTCCGCTTCGGCACGGGCTATTTCTTCTGCGATCTGCTTTTCGATCTGGCGGTTCAGGGCGTTGGCCTGTTGCTGTTTCTTCCGGAGTTCGTCCTTCAGTTGCTTTTGTTTCTTGTTGAGTTGCTGTACCTCTACTTTCTGGCTGCTTTCTTCGGTCTGAAGCTTCTGGCTTTCCTGTTCGCGGGTTCCCAGCAAGGCATTCTTTTCGGAACGGGTCTTTTCCAGTTCCCGTTGTTTCAGATTGATCTCGGTTTGCTTGTCGATGATCTCCGTAGCCTGGTGTTTTTGCCAGTCGGAGTATTCGCGCAGGTAACGCATACGGCGCATAGACTGGGCGAAGTTGTCGGCAGAGAGGATGAACAAGAGTTTATCCTGCGAATTGCGACGTTTATAGAGGCTTTGTGCGGACTTACCGTAGTTGGTGCGTTTCTCCCCCAATTCTTTTTCCAGTTTGTTGATCTCGCGGCGGGCGACAGCGATCTGGTTATCTATCTCGCTCACTTCCTGGTTGAGCAGGCTAATCACTTTCTTTCGCGAAAGGATCTGCTGCGAGAGCAGGTTCAGGCGGTTGAGGGAGTTTTGGGCTGTCTGGGTAGTCTCTTTCAGTAACTGGTTTGTCATTTCTATCTCGGCCAGCGCTTTCTTTCGCTGTTCTTCAAGCTGTCTCACCCGGGCGGACTTCTGTCCGAAGGCGGTCAGGGCGGCTAACGCGAATATGACAATCCAAATATACTTCATCTCTATTTCTGGCTGTTACTGATTGACTTTATGATTTGTGCAAAGGTAATACGTTTATATTTAGCAGGAATAGAAAAATCGAGATTAACAGGCACATTTGTCTGTATACGGGAGAAACGGAAGGCGATACCTCCCTGTGAGGAGCCGTTCGCCAGTACGTTCACGTCCATCAACTGTGGAAAGGGTTGTCCGTCCGTTACACGGAAATCGGAGTAGTCCCATTGCAGGGCGTATTGTTCGGACGGGTCTGTGATATAGGTAGACAGCAGTTTCTCCTCGCCATCGGCAAAGAAGGTATAGAGTAGCCCAAGAGCATCTTTTACCTTGATCTCGGCTTTATCTCCGTCCTGATTCAGCTTGAAACGTTTGAATTGCTTCGGCTCGATCTCCTGATAACCGGGCAGGAAGATACGGTTGGTGAACAATGCCTGCAGGTTATAGAAGTTGAACTCGATCGGAGTTTGTCCTTTCAGGTCGGCATAGCGCTCGGCTACGTAGCGTTTGTTCATGCGGTCGATTACCTTGATACTGTCAACGGTAAACTCAGCACGGAATACCTCTATCCCGAGGAACGGTTGTACGGATAGCTGGAAGGCACTGTCGCGCACCATCTTCAGGTCTACACGGGAACTCATATTGTTTTTAGGCATCTTCAACTCCGCATTCAGGCGGGCGGTCAGGGTGTTGAACTGAAAAGCCCGTTCTTCCATCAGCTCGAAGAACTCGTTATGTGCCTTGGCTCCGCCGGATACGATCGTTCCGATCTTCTTGGATGACTTACAACCGGAAAAGATTGCCAGAAAGATCAGGAGTGCAGGGAGAAGTTTTGTTATTTTACTCATTCTTTACCTCCTCTTCGATGTATTTGCCTTCGATTATCTTGCGGTCGAGCACTTCGCTTTCCTTACCCAGTTCGCGGGCTTTCTTCCACTGTTCGACGGCTTTGTCTTTATCGCCTGTCATGTAAAGGATGTCGCCATAGTGGTCTACCAGCTCTGCACTTTTCGTCTTATCCTTCTCCAACGCACTTTCGATGTATATCTTGGCAAGGGTGTAATTGCCCTGTACGAAGAATATCCAGGCGTAGGTGTCAAGATAAGTGGCATTATCCGGTTCGAGTTTGATACATTGTGCACTCATGCGCTCCGCTTTCTTCAGGTCTTTTTTGTCCAAAGAAAGGAAGTAAGCGTAGTTGTTGAGGACGACGATGTTATTGTCGTTATATTTCAATGCTTCGTCGTAGGCTTTATAGGTCTGATCCATTTGCTTCATCTGGTAGTAGATATCACCGATCTGGCCGTAAAAGTCCGATTTCAACCGCGGGTTCTCCGCAGGGATGATGTCGATACCGGCATAGTAAGTGTTCAGGGCTTCCTGATACTTTTCCTGCTGGTAGTAAGCGATACCCAGGTAGAAATAATATTCCGGGGCATCCGGAAACAGCTCCTGGCATTTGGTACAGATGCGGATCACTTCTGGTATATCTTCGGCTTTGAGCGACATGTTAAGAAGCTGCTGCCAGGCTCCGGCATTCTCCGGTTCCATTTCGGTGATGAGCTGGAACTGGAAACGTGCTTCATCCGTCTTTCCCTGCGAGAGAAGAAGGCTACCGTACATCTGTTTCAGCTCGGTATCTTCCGGATGCTGTTCGAGCAAGGTCTGGAAGAGGGCGTTCGCACTGTCGGTATCTTTCTGCGTCTGTTGCAGTTTCAGGATATAACGGGAGAGGATGCCTACTTTGGTGTCTACATCCAGTTTCTCGTTGACCAGGGCGGTACGTATCTGTTCTTCGGCAGCGTCTTTGTTGCCGGTTGCTTCGTAGTAGTTGGCCATCGATACGATATAGTAGGGATTGGCCGGTTCGATCTCATGCGCTTTGTCGTAGTAGGCACGTGCTTTTATCGTGTCGTTCTTTTCCAGATGAAGGTCGCCCAGGATGATCTGGTAACGGGCTTCCATCGGGTATTTGGCTGCCAGCTTTTCTATCTCCTTGAAGGCGGCGTCCGACTGCTCCAACGAATTGTAGAGCTTGTACTTTTGCATGGAGAGGGCTTCGTTCATGCCGATCGACGATTCGAGGGCGTTGTAGGCATCGATAGCCTGTCCGATCTCGCCTTCCTGGGTCAGGGCTTCCGCCAGGTAATAGTTGAGTTCCGGCTTGCCGGGATAGGCTTTGAGCAGTTTCTCGTATTCTTCGGCGGCCTCTCCGTACATACCGAGGTTGCGGGAGATGGTAGCCAGTGCCATGCGGTAGGTGAAGTTGTCGGCACTGTTGGCAACGGCGCGTTTCAGCATATCGACCGCTTTCTCGGGACGGTTCAGTTGTATGTAGAACGATGAAAGTTCGTACAATACAGGAGCGGCCGTAGAGTCGATGGCGAGACAGTGGTTAAAGGCGTCGAAAGCAGCGTCGAATTTACCGGCCGTCTTCAGGTTCAATCCTTCATAGAAGAAGTAATCGAACTTCCTTTGTTGGGCTGCATTGAGCTCGTTCGCTTTGGTGGGGGCGTCTTTCTTTACTTCTTCAGCGTGCAACGGATGGATGCCCGTAAGCAAAAGGAGTGAAAAGAGTATCCCGTATATTAATTGTTTCAACATATATCTTTTTCTATGTAAATCTTTTGTGAATATCTGCAGCTACTATTGAGAGCGCTTCTCACTTACCATTGAGGACCTCGCTCACTTACTATCGAGAACCTTGCTCGATTACTATCACGGACCTCGCTCGATTACCATCGCGGGCTTCACGCGATTACTATCGCGCGTGGCGCGCGATATTACTGCTTGCCTGTATGTCCGAAACCTCCGGCTCCCCGTTCCGTATCGTCCAGTACCTCTACCGGCTTCCAGTCGATCTGGCTGTAGGTGGCGATTACCATCTGGCAGATACGCTCCCCGTCATTTACGGTGAATGGTTCGGAAGAGAGGTTGACCAGGATAACGCCGATCTCGCCACGGTAGTCCGCATCGATCGTACCCGGCGTATTCAACAGAGTGATACCGTGTTTCAGTGCCAGGCCGCTACGCGGACGCATCTGTGCTTCGTATCCTTCGGGAAGGGCGATGTAAAGCCCTGTCGGGATCAGTTTACGTTCCAGCGGTTTCAATACTACGGGTTCTGTCAGGTTTGCACGGATATCCATACCTGCCGATAATTCGGTTGCATAGGCCGGCAGCGGATGATGTGACTTATTAATTATCTTTACTTCCATTATTATATCTTGATTTTGAGGGACGAAGATAGTACAAATATCAGTTCTGCCAGTCTCCGTTCTCTTTTATTAACTGAACTAAACGTTCTACTGCATCTTCTTCGGAGACGTTTTTCAGTACGCATTCCTTGCCCTTGTAAAGGCTGATCTGTCCGCGTCCGGCACCTACGTAACCGTAGTCGGCATCGGCCATTTCACCGGGGCCGTTTACGATACAACCCATGATACCGATCTTCAACCCTTTCAGGTGTGAAGTGGCCTCTTTGATACGGGCAATGGTGGTTTGCAGGTCGTAAAGCGTACGTCCGCAGCTGGGGCAGGAGATATATTCTGTTTTGCTGATACGGGTACGGGTAGCCTGCAGGATACCGAACATGCAGCTGTCGGTCGTCGTCGCTTCGCAATCGTCGTCTTGCAGCATAAGGCCGTTGCCGAAACCGTCGAGCAGCAGTGTTCCGAAGTCGGCCGCCGATTTCAGTTGCAGCGACTCTTTATCCGTCTCGTGATATTCACGGTGCAGAATGACGGGGACATCGCAACCGGCAATCATCAGTTTGTGCATGGCGGCACGCTGTGAGCCTACTGCGTTCCGGTGATGCGTGCTTAGCACGACTACGATAGTCGGGTCTTGTTTCAGTATCTCCAGCGTACGGCTTGTCAGGTCGTTGAATGTCAGGCGTATGAATTTCAACGGAGAGTTGAACTTCTTCATCTCTTCTATTTCAGAGGCGATGAAGTAAGGGAATGCATTCGGACGTTCTTTCCAGAAATGGGCGTCTACCAGCATACGGAAAGTGTCGGGAAGGTTTTCGGGATCTTCCGCCCCGATATAGATATAGTCCGGCATGGACAAATGATCGAATTCAAAGTCGCCGTTGCTGCGGTCGGAGATCACGATGGGGGGGAAGTTCCCGCCGATGCCTTCCGTTACGCGGCTGACGCGGCGGGTGGCCGTGATCGGATCGTAACCGGGGGTGAGGCTGGCCGTGATCGGCTTGTGCCCCTGGCGTTCCAGGATATAGTCGACCAGTTTACGGGCAACCGGCATTTCTGCTTCCGGGTCTTCGCTGAGGGAGACGCGGATCGTATCGCCTATGCCGTCAGTCAGCAGGGTTCCTATACCGACGGCGCTTTTGATACGGCCGTCTTCGCCGTCTCCGGCTTCTGTTACTCCCAGGTGAAGTGGGTAGTGCATACCTTCGGCTTCCATTGTCCGGACGAGCAGGCGTACGGTCTTCACCATTACGACTGTGTTGGATGCTTTGATGGAGATAACTACATCCGGGAAATTCTCGTCCCGACAGATACGCAGGAACTCCATGCAGGAAGCTACCATTCCTTCGGGGGTATCACCATACCGGCTCATGATGCGGTCGGACAGTGATCCGTGATTTACGCCAATGCGGATGGCGGTACCGTGTTCTTTACAGATGTTAAGGAAAGGGACAAAACGATCGCGTATCTTCTGTAATTCGGCGGCATATTCTTCGTCGGTATATTCCAGAAGATCGAATGTCTTTACTTTGTCAACGTAATTGCCGGGGTTGATGCGTACTTTTTCCACTTCTTCAGCGGCTGCATCGGCGGCTCTGGGGTTGAAGTGGATATCGGCTACCAAGGGGGTAGTGTATCCCTGTGCGTTCAGTTCTTTGCGGATTTCTCCCAGGTTACGGGCTTCGCGTTCGCCCTGGGCTGTAAAACGTACATATTCCGATCCCGCTTCAATCATGCGGATGGCTTGGCGGACGGCGGCTTCGGTGTCCATGGTCGAAACGTTTGCCATGGATTGGATGCGTATCGGATTCTCACCTCCCAGCGGAGTGTTCCCTATGTTGACAACAGACGATTTACGGCGACTGTAATTAAAGTAATCCATCTTGTTCAATTGACGATTGACAATTGACGATTGACAATTGACGATTAGCCGAGTTTGCGCTCTTTTAATTGTCAATTGTCAATTATCAACTGTCAATTAATTTGTTTTGTATTTAAAAGATACCTGAGCCAACTCCTCGTTCGCTTTTACGATCTTTTTCTTTAGATTTTCTTTATAATCGGCCAGCTTGCCCTGAAGTTGTTCGTCTCCGACTGCCAACATCTGGACTGCCAGGATACCGGCATTCAGTGCACCGTTGATACCGACTGTGGCAACAGGGATTCCCGGAGGCATCTGTACGATAGCCAGCAGAGCGTCCATGCCGTCGAGTGTCGAGTTGATGGGGACACCGATAACAGGCAGGGTAGTCATCGACGCGATAACGCCACACAGGTGTGCAGCCATACCGGCAGCAGCAATAATAACTTTGATACCACGGTCTTTAGCGCCTTTGGCAAAGGCTTCTACTTCAGCCGGGGTACGGTGGGCAGACAAAGCGTGCATTTCGAACGGAATCTCCATCTCGTCGAGCAGCTTGGCCGCTTTTTCCATTACGGGCAGGTCGGAAGTGCTGCCCATGATAATACTTACTACGGGTGTCATTTATTTTGCGATCAATTGTTCGTATTCGGCAGCAGACAACAGTTCGTCCAGTTCAGAAGGATCAGAGATAGAGATCTTGATCAACCATCCGTTTCCATAAACGTCTTCGTTCACTAATTCGGGCTTGTCGTCCAGTTCCGAGTTTGCTTCGATCACTTCGCCACTAACCGGCATGAACAGGTCGGAAACCGTTTTTACAGCTTCGATCGTTCCGAAAACTTCTTCTTTGGCAACAACTTCACCTTCAGTTGTGATGTCAACGAAAACGATTTCACCTAGTTCGCCCTGAGCATAGTCAGTGATTCCGATATAGGCAACATTACCGTCCACACGAATCCATTCGTGATCTTTTGTGTACTTTAAATCAGCAGGAAAGTTCATAATTTTAGTGTTTTTATTAGATGAATAAATAGATATAACTTAATAATGAAGCTACAAAGGTACATATAAATCCGAGACAAAAGCCAGCATATACCTGCATCGGTGTATGCCGTTTTAAAAAGATACGCGACGTACCGACCAGACCGGCCGCCACAAGCACAATTATAAAGCCCCAGTAAGGATTTATAAGGTGGATACGGGCGATGCCCATCATACCTCCCAGTAGTCCTCCGATCCCCAGCGTATGGGCACTGATCTTCCAGTAAAAGTTGATGAACAGGGATATCAGTAACGCGATGCATCCTCCCATCAGCAATGACAGGAACCAGAAGGGAATCATCATCTTATACATATAAAAGATACAGACCATCATGGACGTGATGATGATCAGATAGGGAACGACTCGTTCTTTACGGTCTGTCAGTTCCAGGTCGCCGGCCGCTCCGTTCTTGACCATCAGATAAATGAATAGTCCCGGCACTACGGCTGTAGACAGGAACGCACCACCTACCAGAAACAGTTTCATGGTGGGGGGATAGATGGCAAGATATGTAAATGTCAGTACCAGTATTACTCCATACGTTACCATCAGCAACGGGTGGAACATACCGGATATTATGTTTGAAAACAATCTCATAACGTTTCAACTTTATATTTCTTTTCTAAGCCTTGCTACCGGAATATCCAACTGTTCGCGGTATTTGGCCACTGTACGGCGGGCGATTACATAACCTTTCTCCTTCAGGATGGTGGTGAGTTCCTCGTCGGTGAGGGGTTTACGTTTATCCTCGCTGTCAATATGTTCTTTCATGATCTTCTTCACTTCACGGGTGGATATTTCCTCGCCGCTGTCGGTCTGCATCGATTCAGAGAAGAAGAACTTCAGAGGGTAGATGCCGAAGTTGGTTTGCACATACTTGCTGTTGCTAACCCTCGAAATGGTCGATATATCATATCCGGCACGTTCGGCTACATCTTTCAGGATCATCGGGCGCAGGGTGGCATCGTCTCCGGTCAGGAAAAAGTCCCGTTGCAGGAGGATGATGGCTTCCATTGTGCGTTGTAATGTCTCCTGGCGTTGCCTGATCGCATCGATAAACCATTGGGCCGAGTCGAGTTTCTGCTTGACGAACTGCACGGCTTCACGCATCTGGGATGTCTGGTTGGCCTTGTTGCCCGCATAATCCTGAAACATTTCCGCATAATCGCGGCTAATCCTCAGATCGGGGATATCCCGGTTATTCATGCTTAAGATCAACTCTCCGTTTATAGCTTCCACCAGGAAATCGGGGATCACCTGGCTCATGGCTACTTCCATAGAACCACCCCAGCTGCTGCAAGGTTTAGGATCGAGGGCAATTATTTCGTGAATAGCTTTTTTCAGAATCGCTTCGCTGATGTTCAGCCCCCGCATGATCTTGTCATAATGCTTGCGGGTAAACTCTTCGAAATACTCCGTAAGGATACGGGTCGCCATTTCTACTCCGGCTGTCGGTTCTTTGCGGTTGAGTTGCAGTAATAAGCATTCCTGCAGGTTGCGTGCTCCAACTCCGGCGGGATCGAAGTCTTGTATGATTGCCAGTACTTCTTCTATTTCTTTTTCGTCTACATCCTGTCCGGCCTGAAAGACCAGGTCGTCGGCTATGGCGGAAAGTTCGCGGCGCAGGTAACCGTCGTCGTCGATATTACCTATTATATATTCGGCGATCTTCATCTGTTTTTCCGGAAGGTCGCGTAACCCGAGTTGCTGCAGCAGGAATTCGTTCAATGATTGGCTGACGGAGAAGGGGATATCTTCTTTACGTTCTGTTTTCTCGCTTATTTCGCGTAGTTTGTAATCGGGGATGTCGTCTTCAGTCATATAATCGCCGAGTGAGATATCCGTCTCTGTCTCGCCTGTAGATATATCATCACCACCTTCTTCGTCAGTCCGTTCAAAGTCGTCTGCAATATCTTTTCCTTCCTCCAGGGCAGGATTGTCTTCCAGCTCATGCTTTATACGCTCTTCCAGCTCGATGGCGGGAAGCTCGAGAAGCCGGATAAGCTGTATCTGCTGCGGAGAGAGCTTTTGCTGTAACTTTTGTTGTAACTGTTGCTTCAACATATTAAAATCGTCTACATTAGAACATGCAAATATAACTTTTTACGCTGAACAGACTTATGATTAAAAACATAATTGTTCTAAAGAAACGCCGGTACTGGCGGTTATCTTTCGATTTTAACATAGATGTAATACAATTAATTTCTTGAAATGCCTTAAAAATCAAAACAATTCCATATTTTTGCGTTTATAAAGAGATACCCTATATGATGTCAACGCTAACTAAAAGTAAATATAGTCAGTTATCCAGGGAAGAGCTAATACGATTATTGGAAGTACGGGACAAAGAACAGAAAGCCAACGTAGATACTCCTTCTTCCGGGTTTCCGAATATTAAACGGATTATATCGGAGGTGCTTGTCTTGTTATTTAACGAGGAAGAACAGCCGATAGAGAAATCTATGAGATTACTTCTAAACTTCTTTGATGCGGATTGGGGATATGTGGCTATTTTTGAAGAAGATGGTAAGACGGCAGACTTCCCTTACGAGGTGATGAGCGAATGGGTTGAAGTCCCGAAGGAAGATCATTCGGAGCTAACCTACGAAACGATCCCGTGGATTATGGATACTGTAAAGGCCGGACGCGATATTATAATGTGTAGTATGGAAGATTTACCGCCGGAGGCACATGTCGATAAGCAGTTGCTCGAAATGCAGCGTCTCAAATCCATGCTTATTATCCCGCTCTCTTTTCATAATCAGGTGAAAGGGTTTATTGGCTTTGATTCCGTCCGGGTTCAGCGTTTCTGGACTTCGGATGATATTGAAGACTTACATATTATAGCCCGGATGTTTTCCATCATTATAGAACGGCTGCAAACACAAAGCAGCCTGGAAGAGTCGAGAAAGCATATATCGGAACTCAGTACGAAGTTTAAACTATTTTTTAACAATCTTCCTGTCGGGGTGGAGTTGTATGATGCTGAAGGACTTCTGGTTGACCTTAATGAAGCGGATGCCCGGATGTTTGGTTCCACACGGGAGGATCTTTTAGGTATCGACCTGTTTGCCAATCCGGCGATTCCTCCCCACATCCTTACCAATGTTAAACACGGGCAGCCGTTCAGCTTCCCTTTGGTTTATGATTTCAGTGCGATACAAAATACCAGTTATTACTCCTCCGCTTTTGTCGATCAGGTAAAGTATCTGCAGATAAAGGGTATCGGACTGGATGATCCTGAATTTGGCCGGATAGGATATCTGGTGATCATATCGGATAATACGGATGTCCAGCTAAAAGCTGAACAGACCAAAAACAACCTGGCTATCCTGAAAGCTGTCCTGTTGTCCGGGCGCTCTATTGTGGGTGAGTATGATGTCGTGGATGATGAATTGTATATCGATCCGGTCTTAAATGATCATGCGGTAAATAATCCTTTGTTCGACTATCTGAAGATGTATAATTACTTGTCTATTCAGGAGTTGCGTAATCTGGGACAGTTCGGAGAGGAAGAGAAGAATAATATGATACCTCTGCTGAAGGTTATTCGCGGAGAGATAAATAATTGTAGTTTTACCTATAAGCTAACTGTTGAAGATAAACTTGCCTGGATTCGTATCAATGCACAAGCCCATAAAATAAATAAAGAAGGGCAGCCCAGTAAAGTGATCTGTTATATCACTGATCTGACGGAAGAAAAAAGACTGGAGGAAAAGTTACAGCAAGCCCGTGATGAATCACGCAGGAACGAAATGGAAATGCAGAAAGCCCGGGAGGCTGATATGCTGAAATCAACCTTCCTGGCCAATATGAGCCATGAGATCCGTACCCCTCTGAATGCGATTGTCGGTTTTTCCGGTATTATTGCGGAGATGGATACCGAAGAGGATAAAAGTGAGTATGTAGAGATCATTAACAAGAATTGCGACTTGCTTCTTCGTCTGATCACGGATATTCTTGATTTCTCAAAGATTGAATCCGGTGTGATGGAGTATTCACTGAGTTATGTCAATATAAAAGAAATATGTAGCGAACAGTATCTGGTAAATTCCCTGAAAGTACAGGCGGGAGTTACTATGCAGTGTAATTTGGCAGAGTTGCCTGATGTCACTTTTTATACAGATCCGGAGCGGGTCAGTCAGGTTATTTCGAACTTGCTGTCGAATGCGATAAAATTTACTGAGCAAGGGACGATTACTCTTTCTTATACCCTGAAAGAAGATCACATCCTGTTCGAGATATCCGATACCGGAATCGGCATATCGGCCAAGCATCTTGAATCTATCTTTGAACGTTTTACTAAAGTGGACTCTTTCAGGCAAGGAACGGGCCTAGGGTTATCTATCTGCAAAACGATCGTTAAAGCATTGAACGGAGATATCGGTGTAAGTTCTACTCCCGGCAAAGGTTCCCGTTTCTGGTTTACCTTGCCTTGTTGACAAGAGCTTCTTTGGTCTGTAACAATACAGATATGCAGATAAGTCCTAATCCGGTATAAAAAGCCGGATTTAATTCTTTTGCTTCTCCGAAAAACAGCATAGCCAGGATAATACAGTAAACCGGTTCCAGATTATAGCTGAGGTTGACGGTGAAGGCTGATATCGTTTTCAACACCTGTATTTGCAGCAGGTAAAGTCCGATCGTACAAACCAGGGCCAGCACTAGCAAATAAAGGAAATCACTCATGTCCGGCAGGATTGTTTCGACCGGAAAGAAATAGAGATATACAGGAAGCAAACAGCTTAGTCCCAGAAAACCACCAACCATTTCATATAGCAGCATTATACGTGAAGGATGCCGTACTCCTACTTTTTTATTGGTTATAGTGAATAAAGCTGCTAAAGCCGATGAAATAACGCCCACTATGATGCCTGCACGATAGCGCATATCGAATTGAAAAATCAGCAGGATCCCGGCAACGGTGATCAGGCTGAATAACAACTCCTTGATTTTAAACCTGCGGTGAATGAGCAACGGTTCCAGTAAAGCGGTAAAGAACCCGACCAGCGAAAAGCAAACGACTCCGACAGATACATTCGCCATCTTGATACTTCCATAGAAAAATACCCAATGCAGACCGAGTATAAAGCCGGTGCCGGCTATTTTCAACTGTTCCTGCCTGGTGATAAATTGTAGCTTGTTGTTGATTTTCAAAATGATGAAAAGCAAAACAGCGGCAAACATCATACGATACCAGACCAGCAATCCTTCATTCAAAGAAATGAGTTTTCCGAACAGTCCGGTAAAGCCTGCCAGCAAAATAGATATGTGAAGTTTGATAAATGCCTCTTTCATCCTTCGCCTAAAATTTAACGAGTCCGGCAAATATACGACAAATTGTAGAGTAAACAACATCATCTGTCGGCTTACCTAATGTGAACATAATCAAAAGTTTTTAATATATTTGTGGAAGGTGTCAGGTTGTTTTGGCAAGCACACAGCAGGAGTTAAAGACCAATTTTGAATGAAAGATTTTAATATGAAAAATGACGTGTTGTATGAAAACCTTGTGATGGCGATCCGGGAGAAATATCCGGAGCGAGGAAAGCTGACGAATATGTTAGCTGATCTGTTGATGATAGAGAAAGAAGCAGTTTACCGGAGGTTGAGGGGAGATGTCCCGTTCACAATCTTCGAAATTGCAACTATTGCCAACAAGCTGGATATTTCCCTCGATCATATTATCGGTTGTTCCCTGAAAAAGAGCAGGCCTTTTCAGATGAAGATGGTAAATTTCCTCCATCCAAGGGAGGAGGATTACAGGATGCTGGAACATTTTCTCGATGGCTTGAGGTATCTTAGGGACGACCCGAATTCGGAGGTGGGGGATGCCTTGAATATCCTTCCCCAATCGATCGTGTTGAGTTACAGGAATATCTATCGTTTTTATCTTTTCAAATGGATGTATCAGTGTGGTGATCCTGTTCCGGTAAAATATAGTGAAATAACTCCTCCCGACAGGCTTTTGATGATTAATCATGAGATCGTAATGGAAGTAAGGCAGGCTGCCAATGCCTATCATATAATAGACAACATGACATTCCGGTATCTGGTGAACGATATTAAATATTTTGCCAGCATCTATCTTATTACCGACGAAGAAATAGAATTATTGAAAAGGGAGTTACATAAATTCCTCGATGATATGGAGGTTCTGGCTGCTCGCGGATGTTGGGAAGAAGGCAAGAATGTTCATTTTTTTGTCAGTAGTATCAACTTTGAAACCAGTTATAGTTATGTGGAAACCCGTAACAGCCATGTAACTATGCTTAAATCGTTTACCTTGAATGATGCTACTTCATGTGATGAGGAAATCTTTCAGCGGATGAAAAAGTGGTTGCAATCCCTTATCCGCACATCTACCCTTATCTCGAAAAGCGGGGAGAAAGACCGCATCATGTTTTTTGAACAGCAACGAAAAATTGTAGACACACTGTAAGTATTCCCGATTCGGAAAATCTCCTGTAAAGACCTCTTTTGCGTGTTAATTTTAGTAGTTTTTGATTATAGTGTATATAGTTTTGTGTTCGATAACATTTTTTGGAGAAGAACGCGGCCGGACTTAACATATATTGTCTGTAAAAGACTTGACAAACGCTTGCTACAGCCTTATCTTTGTATCGTGGTTTTTTCATAATAGTATTAGATTTAAGGTTAACAAAGTTGGTTAGGGCTTGTCGTGAGACAGGCTTTAATTGTTTATAGACCTTTCCTTATTGCTGAATAATCTCTGTAATTTATCCTCTTTCTATATTGAAAAAGTCCCGATCTTATGTAAGACCAGGACTTTAAAGTGTGTTATGCCAACAAATATGCGATTATATTTTCTTTTCGATAACTGCCTGGACAACATTTAGAATGTAGTCAGCCAATTTTTCAGATTCGGCGATAAGATCCATATAGTAAACGCCATCCTGATACTGGTATACTTTGTTGTTTACATCTTCCATATTATGGCTCTTCAACTGATTACGATAATTGTTTATTTCGTTCTCAATATTGTAAGACTGGTTGATGTCGTCATGTTCCACTTCAGGCATATGCAGGATTTGATTCATGCGGGTTAATGCCTTTTCCACCAGGGCGAACATCTGATCTATATTATGATTTTGACCGTCTGTAAACTCCGATTTGCCTTCATTGCGGCGTCTGATCCCACGTGCCAGGTTGTTACAGGAGTCGGCAATACTTTCTATTTCCGTTACTGTACGCAGCATGACGCGGATTTCTTCTTTACCTTCCGAACTCAGACGTCCTTCTGCAACGAATGTCAGATAGTTGGCTATCTCGATCTCCATACGGTCGCTGATGTTCTCGTACTTCTCGATACGACTGTATATCTTCAGGAAATTGTCTTCGTTCTTTTCGTAAATCAGTTCTTTAACCATTCCGAACATACGTTGTGTACGTTCGCCGAATACTGCGATTTCTTTCTTGGCCTGCATCAATGATAATTCAGAGGTGGAAAGCATACCTGAAGGAATGTATTTCAACTGGAATTCTTCTTCGTCGCTTACATTCTTCGGCTTGATAAGAGCGGAACAAACGTATACATAGAACTTCACAAACCAGATCATGATACAAACGTTCGTTATATTGAATACGGTATGGAACAGGGAAAGACCGTATGAAACGGAAACTTGTAATGTCATCAGCTGCTTTTGCAAGGCTAGCAGGTGCGGATCTGTGATCTGTGCGCTGGAAGTGATCAGCGAGATCGTCTTCGGATCGAGTGTGCTAAGGAACTGGGTCATTTCGTTCGGATCGCCGGGGCCGTAGTTGGTTACGATCCAGGAGATCATATTGGTGAACGGATAGAACAAGGCCATCACCCAGCATACACCGAATACGTTGAACATCAGGTGGGCTACTGCAGCACGACGGGCAGAGACGTTGGCCGAAATAGCCGCGATATTAGCGGTAATAGTTGTTCCGATGTTTTCTCCCAATACCATAGCAGCCGCCATTTCAAAAGGAATCCATCCCTGTGTACACATGATCAATGTGATGGCTACGGTTGCACTGGATGATTGTACGATGACTGTGAGGATAGTTCCTAAGAGCAGGAATATAAGGAGGGAAGGATATCCCAGGGAGGTGTAATCTTGTAGAAAAGAAAGGATTTCAGGATTGCTTTGCAGGTCGGGGACAGAAGATTTCAAATAAGACAGCCCCATGAAAAGGAATGCAAAACCCATTAAAAACTCACCCCACGACTTCCGTCTGCTTTTACCTGAGAATATTAACGGGATACAAATACCGATAAGTGGCAGGGAAAAGACACTGATGTCTACTTTAAAACCAAAGAGTGAGATAATCCATGCCGTAACCGTCGTACCGACGTTGGCTCCCATGATAACGCTGATTGATTGGGTCAGTGTCAGAAGTCCTGCGTTAACAAAACTAACAACCATCACGGTAGTAGCACTTGATGACTGAATAAGTGCAGTGATCAGTATCCCGGTCAGCACACCAGTGAAACGGTTAGTCGTCATTACCGAAAGGATGCTGCGTAGCTTGTCCCCCGCGACTTTCTGTAAACCTTCACTCATCACTTTCATTCCGTATAGGAACATACCTAATGCCCCTACAAGCGTAAGAAAATCAAAAAAAGAATAGTCCATTTATGTAAATTTAAGTGGATAAATATCCGATTAAAATGAATGTATGCATATTATATTTTTTTCTCGATAACAGCTTGGACAACATTTAATACGTAATCACCTAACTTTTCGGCTTCACTGATGATATCCATATAATATACCCCGTCCTGATACTGGTAGTCCTTATTATTGATATCTTCCACGTTATGTTGTTTCAGCAGATTGCGATAATTGTTTATTTCATTCTCGATATTGTATGACGGGTTGATATCGTCACGACTCAACTCCGGTTTTTTCAGTACCGAGTTCATTTGCAGCAGTGCTTTCGTAACCAGCTCGAACATCTTGTCTATACTATGGTTTTGCTTGTCGGTAAAGACAGACTTCCCTTCGTTCCGGTGTTTGATCGTACGTGCCAGATTATTACAGGAGTCGGCTATGCTTTCTATTTCCGAGACGGCGCGGAGCATGATGCGGATTTCTTCTTTACTTTCCGAGCTAAGGCGGTCTTCCGCTACCAGGGTGAGATAGTTGGCTATCTCAATCTCCATATGGTCGCTGATGTTCTCGTACTTTTCGATCCGGTTATACGTTTTCATGAAGACATCTTCGTCTTTTTCATAAAATGCATCCTTCACCATGTTGAACATACGGGTAGTCCGTTCTGCAAACAGAGATATCTCTTTATTTGCTTGTAATATAGATAGTTCGGCAGTGGATAGCAGGCCTCCGGTTATATAACGCAGGCGGTACTCCTCGTCTTCCGGCTTTGCTTTGATCACGAAACAAACTAACCGTTCGATCGGTTTTATGAACCATATTAAAATTAATACATTGCAGATGTTAAAAGCAGTATGGAACGCAGAAAGCGTATAGGTGATCGAGATCTCTTTCGGAGTATTCGGAGCCAGGTAATTGACAATACCTGAAACGGCATCTATGAATGGATAAAAGATGCAAAGTATCCAGATAATCCCGAAGAAGTTGAATATGAAATGGGCGAAAGCAGCCCTGCGTGCCTGCGCATTCCCGGTAAGCGCTGCTATATTGGAAGTCACGGTTGTCCCGATATTCTCTCCCATGACCAACGCAATACCCAGATAGAGATCCAGTACCCCGCTCGAACATAATATTAATGTAATAGCCATGACGGCAGCCGACGACTGGACGGCCATCGTTATGATACTTCCCACCAGCAGGAACAACAATACGGAGAACATGCCCCATTCCTTGCAGGAAGTGATGAAAGTAAGGATTGCCTGGTTGTGTTCCAGATCCATATGCATCGCATTCTCCCTCAAGGTCGTCAACCCTAAAAACATAAAAGCGAATCCGAATACGAATTCGCCGAATGACTTGCGTCCGCTTTTCTTCGAAAAAGTTAAAGGAAGAGCTATTGCGAACAGCGGGAAAATGATATTGGACATATTGAACTGGAAGCCGAAAATAGACATGATCCAGGCTGTGACCGTTGTCCCGATATTGGCTCCCATAATAACGGAGATAGCCTGTGCTAAAGTCAGGAGTCCCGCATTCACGAAGCTTACGGTCATAACGGTGGTAGCGGTTGAAGACTGTACTGCGGCCGTAATAAACGCACCCGTGAGCAATCCGGTGAACCGGTTGGTTGTCATGGCGCCTAGGATATTTCGCAAATGATCTCCCGTCAATTTCTGGAGGCCCTCGCTCATAACTTTCATTCCGTACATTAATAGCGCGAGTGATCCGAGCAGTTTAAGTACGGTAAAAATTGTATTATCCATCAAAAAATAGTTATACGTAGATGTATATCCGATTAATATTCCTAACTTTAGTGAGCAAAACTACAAATAATAACTGATATAATATGTCTGAAACAATCACAATTTATTGCAAAAATAACAATACTTATAAAGAAGTCCCTATGGGCTCTTCTTTATTGGATATCTATACGACGATGGGAGCGCCTTTGCGTTACCGTCCGATGAACGCAAAAGTGAATAACAAGGTAGAAGGGCTGAATTTCCGTTGTTGGCATCCGAAGGATGTTGAGTTCGTGGATTATACGCAGTCTTCGGGGCTTCGAACGTATGTCCGTTCCCTGTGTCATATATTCTCTAAGGCGGTGAACGATGTGCTTCCTTCCGCCACGTTGAATCTGGAGCATCCGATATCGAAAGGTTACTACTGTGTAATCCATAACGGTAAGAAGATCGATACCGAAACGATCGACAAGATAAAGAAGCGGATGCGTGAGATTATCGATGCTGATCTGCCTTTCCTGCATAAAACAGTTCGTACGGTGGACGCTACGGTCTTATTCCGAGAACGGGGCATGAATGATAAAGCCCGTCTGATCGAAACAGCCGGAATGCCTTATACTTCGTATTACGAACTGGACGGTTATATTAACTTCTTTTACGGCTGTCTGACTCCTTCGACCGGCTATGTCCAGCTGTTCGATATCGTCCCTTATTTCGACGGCGTATTACTCCAGATACCCAAAAGAAGCAATCCGCTGGAATTGGAACCGGCTATCCAGCAGGATAAGATGTTTGAGGCTTATAAGCAACACCTTACCTTGCAGCGTACACTGGATTTGAATAACGTAGGCGATCTGAACCGTGCCATTGAACAAGGCCATACCTCCGAACTTATTATGGTTTCGGAAGCGATGCAGGAAAAGCAGGTGGCCAAGATTGCAGAGGAAATAGCGGAGAGATATAAGGAGGGTGTCCGTATCGTTCTGATCTCAGGGCCGTCGTCTTCCGGGAAAACGACTTTCTGTAAACGTCTGGAAGTCCAGCTGATAACGAACCTGGTTCATCCGGTAGCCATCTCACTCGACGATTACTTCCTGAACCGGGAAGATACGCCGAAAGACGAAACCGGAGAGTATGATTTCGAGTCGCTCTATGCCCTCGATCTGCCTTATTTCAACAGTGAGATGAAAGACTTACTGTCTGGAAAGGAAATAGAAGTGCCCACTTTCGATTTCGGAACAGGCAAACGGATCTATAAAGGCAAAAAGCTGAAGATGCAGGAAAACTCAGTCCTGGTGATAGAAGGTATCCATGCCCTGAACCCCGAACTGACCTCGATGATAGACGATAAGTATAAGTACATGGTTTATGTATCCGTTCTTACCTCTATCTCGCTGGACAACCATAACTGGATACCGACAACCGACAACCGCCTGTTGCGCCGTATCATCCGCGACTACCGTTTCCGGGGATATTCGGCAAAAGACACGATTGCCCGTTGGCCGAGCGTACGCCGGGGAGAAGACAAATGGATTTTCCCTTATCAGGAGAATGCGGATGCCATGTTCAACAGTGCTATGTTGTATGAGTTGGCAGCTCTGCGCAAGTTTGCCGAGCCGATCCTGGCCGAGGTACGTGAAAGCGATGACGAGAATGCGGAAGCCTACCGCTTGTTGCGCTTCCTTCGTTATTTCAACTATATCCCGGATGTAGGACTGCCCGGTACATCGCTTCTGCGTGAGTTCCTGGGAGGAGGAAGTTTCAGATATTAAGCTTCTTATGAATCCGTTTCACTAATTCATTAAAATCTTCTTTATCGGGGATGAATTCAGATAACCGTGTTCTGTTTTTTCGGCAGAATACGGTTATTGAGAATGTCAGCATGGCACAGAATGCAATACTGGAAGTGACGGCTGCCCCGACCACTCCGTAGATGGGTATCAGTACGTATCCGGCTATCAACAACGTGATAAACCCTATGCTTGAACTGTAAGCGCTGTAACGTATTTTCCCGCTTCCTATAAAATAATGGCTTAATATACTGTTGCAACCTAAAGCAACAATCCCGGTTGCCAGGCCGAAGATCACTTTCCGCATGCCTGTAAATTCGGGACTGAACAGATATTCGGTATAAACCCATTCCGGGATAAACAGAATGCAGATGGTGGTGGTGGCAATGGCACAAAAGGTAAGTTTGAATAACTTCAGCGTAATCTTTACCTGTTTGTCGGGATCGGTTGTCTGGGCTACACTGCTGTATTCGATGAAGCTGACACTCCGGCTGATATGCCAGACACTTTCCGAGATCTTTGTACCCGCGTCAAGTAAACCTACACTTCCCAAGCCCGCAAAACGCTGTATCAGGAAATAGTTCAGGCGGGTAGTCAGTACTTCTGCTATATTATCCGCACTTCCCCATAGTCCGTAGGTGAACATCTCTTTTAGTACGGAGAGGGTGGTTTTGTTGACCGGCTTTTCTTCCTTTTCGGTCAAATAAGGATATAGCAGGATGCAGCTGCCTACTAATGCAATCCCATAGGTAATATATAATCCGTAAACGTAAGAAGATACTTCCTGCAAGCCGGCTATATAATAAAAGTATAGGAGAATGAAGAACAACAGTCCGCCCTGCATCATATAAGTCAGGTTAAAGCCTGTGATGTTATCTTTCCCAAGTAGGAAACGGGCGTTAGTCGTTATAAAAGAAGATATAATAGATAACAGGTAAATATCAATGAAGTATTCCTTTGGGAACAAGCCGAACAATAACATGGCACCGCAGGCAATGCCTGAGCCGGCCAGCGGCCAGATATAAGCCGGGAGCAGGATCGTATGCATGGAATAACGGTTCATGAAATATACGATCGTATTTCCGGAAAGTACCCCGTTAAATACAACCGCTATGCTGATCGATGCCAAAATAATACCCACCAAACCGACACCTTCCACCCCTAATGCTTTGGCATTAATGAAAATAAGCATCAGGTTCAGGAAAGCAATCAGGTAGCGTGTGCCTATTGTCCCCAGTATCTTTTTCAGCATATAATTATAGTTTCAATCCATCCAGCAAACGCACATACGTGTCGATCGCTTCCCTGATCTCCATTAGACCGATATACTCGTCTGCCGCATGCGAGCGGGCAGAGTTTCCCGGGCCGATCTTGACGGAAGGGAAAGGCATCAGTGCCTGGTCGCTCAGCGTAGGGGAACCGAAAGGTTCTTTTCCCATCATAACAGCCCGCTGAACGAACGGGTGATCCAGCTCTGTCCGTGTCGAGTTGAGGCGGTAGCTGCGGGCTTTCACTTCGCAACCGACCTGTTCCCTGATCAGTTCGAATAATTTTTCGTTGGGATAGAATTCGTTAGTACGGATATCTACGGTAAACTCGCAACGGTCGGGTACGACATTATGTTGCGTACCGGCATGAATGATCGTCACACTCATCTTTACCGGCCCCAGGAAGTCGCTCTTCTCCGGGAATTGATACGTGTTGAACCACTCTATCTCTTTCATGGCCAGGGTGATCGCATTGATACCTTCGTTGCGGGCGGCATGTCCGGCTTTCCCTATGGAAACACAGTCGAGCACCATCAACCCTTTTTCAGCAACGGCCGGCTGCATGCCCGTAGGCTCTCCGACAATGGCGAAGGCGATAGGCGGTAGATCCGCCAGGGCACTTTCAATACCGTTCTTGCCCGATACCTCTTCTTCGCACGAAGCCAGAAAGATCAGGTTATAAGCCTGCTCTTTTTCGATCAACCGGGTAAAGGCGGCATACAGGGAGACTACACTGGCTCCCGCGTCATTACTTCCGAGGCCGTATAACTTCTCATCTTCACTTTCTTCAGGATTGAAAGGATCTTTTGTCCAGCCCGAAGCCGGTTTTACGGTGTCGATATGGGAATTGAGCAGTAGGGTCGGTTTATCCAGATCAAAATCGGGAGAGACAATCCACAGGTTATTGCCTTTACGATGCACCTTATGTCCGGCCGACTGCCATGTCTGTTGCAGAAAGTCGGCTACCACCGCTTCGTCCCGGCTGAAAGAAGGCCGGCTGATCATTCCTTTTAAAGTATCTATTGCTTCGTAGTAAAGTTCCATCTTGTTTATTCCGTTAATAATTTACCGACCGTATCCCGGTCTTTCCCCAACTGCTCTTTTAGTTCTTCCAGCGAACCGAACTTGATATCTCCCCGTACATAATATATAAACGCAACGGTTATTTCGTTATTGTAAATATCTCCGGAGAAGTCCAATATATTCACTTCCAGCGTGATATTGTTGCCATTGTCCAGCGTGGGGCGGTCGCCGATGTAAAGCATCCCCTTATATTTCTCCCCATTCAAGTACACCCATACGGCATAAACACCGATACCCGGAACGATCTTGAAAGGTTCGTCTACCTGTATATTAGCAGTCGGAAATCCCAGTTTACGCCCTATTTTATAGCCGTTTACAATCGTCCCCCGCAGTTGATACGGGTAAGTAAGCAACTTGTTCGCCTCTTCCACCCGGCATTCCGTCAGTAATTTGCGGATCTCGGAAGAGCTGACAACCGTACGCCCTTCGTCGTAGGGAGACGCTTTTACCACTTCCATGCCGCAGGCGGCTCCATAGGTGACATACTGTTCGAACCCATCTGTCCGGTCATGCCCGAAACGATGGTCGTAGCCGATCAGCAGAGCTTCCACATGCAGCTTGTCGGCCAACACGTTGCTGATAAATTCACGGGCAGTCAGGTGCGATAGTTCGACCGTAAAGTCGAGCACGATACAATAATCGATCCCCGTCGAGGCCAGCTGTTCCAGTTTCTCCTCAAACGAATTGAGTAACTTCGGCTGATAATCGGAATGCAATACGGCACGGGGATGTTCAGGGAATGTGATTACGGCCGAAGGCAGATCGCGCGCCTGCGCAACCTCTTTCAATTCATTAATAAGAAACCTGTGTCCCAGATGTACACCGTCAAAGAACCCGATGGTGGCAGCCAGTTTCTTCCCTTTCAATAACTCCGTATCTCTAACAACTATCATTTTTATTTTCTTTCGCTCGTTCAATGGAAAGACAAAAGTACATAAAGAAGGAAATTAATCGTACATTTGACCTATCTATTAACAGATATATCTAAATATTAGTTATGAAAAGAGTCTTTTATCTTCTGGTTAGTCAGATTTTTGCGGTGTCGTTGCTTTTTGCCGGCCCTATACAGACAGAGACGCGAACTGTCGTTTTCACTCCTTCCGGCGGTGAGAAGGTTTATTTATTAACTCCCGGAAACAGTATTACCGAAGAGGTTTCGTTTCAGCAGGCGGATTATCCGACGCGGAAATTCCTTCGTGTGGTAGGTGGCGTGAAGATGCCTGCTCCTTTCCAGAGCAGGGGAGAAGAGATGTTCCGCCGTTCCGAGTTCTATATCGATGATAATCTCGACTCCGTTCATGTAAAGAAAGACAAGTACTCCCTTTATTTTAAGGGAGAAGACAATAACTTCGAGCGTCATGCCTATTACCGTATTTCGGGAGATTTGCTGAAACCCGGCGAGCTGGCTGTTACTTTGCCGGTCATAAAGCGGCAGAACCTGTCGGTTTCTTCCGGTGGCGACTTCGGAGTGGAGATAGAACTTTTTTATAAGAAACCGGGGCGTTATAAGGATGATATCTACGACCGTCCGGACTCCCTGCTATATTTCAGTGTACCTGAAGGAACAGGCAAATACCGGGATGTAACCGCGAAGTTTATCCTTCCGGAGAATGTGGCTTGTGCCTTCCTGCGTATCGGTGGAACTCATTTCAGTGGCGAATGCTGGGTGGAAGCTCCCCGTCTGATGCAAAACAAGAAACCGGTTTGTGCTATTCCATTTACTAAGTTTGCCGATAAAACCGACGATTATAATTACTGGACAGGCTGTAACCTCTCTACCCGTAGCTGGCCGCGCTGGAAACTGGATTATAACGGTACGACCGTGTTTGAAGGCAATATTTTCGACCGTGCTTCCGACGTAGCCGACTTTTATATCCCCCTGCCTGCTTCCGTCGGGGGAAAGGGCGACCTGAAACTAACCCTATTGAAAGAAGATAACCGTGCCGCTTATCCCTACGAACTCCGTTCCCTGGAGATCATAGAAGAGAGTGCGCGTGACTATGAAATAGTATCTGTTCCCGAATATGTATCTGCCGGAAGTGCTTTCGGAGTGCTGCTGGAAACGAATAAGCCGAATGTAAAACTGAAGGTACAGGCTCCGGCTTCCGTCTCTCCTTCCCAACAAGAGATAGAACTGAAGGAGACAGGCCTGCATGTCGTCGAGTTCAGGGCGGATGAGTTTGCTTCGGCCGTGCCGCTGGTTTTCGACGATGGTTCCCGCAAGGCGGAAGTTGCGATCCGCCAGATCATTCAGAAGGAACCGGACGAAGTGTATCTCTCTTCCGGTGATGAAATTCATATCGATAAGGAATATACTCCGTATGACTATTTCTTTAAATGGTACGTTTCAAACCGTATCGGTAACTGGTACCAGTTCCGTCCCTCGTACCAATGGAGCGGTTTCCGTGTCGCCAATCCGGAAATTATCCGCCACTATACTGATTTGTTGAATAAGCTTCAGATGCCTTACGCCTGGCAGGTGGAAGGACGCACGCTGGCCGGAAAACGTATTAATCCCGACCTCGAAACACTTGCTTCGCCGATGTTCCGTGGCAAGCAGGCGCACGAGAATGATGGCGGTTACTATTACTGGCAACATTTCCTCTATCAGGGAGTCTTTTCCGATATGGCTGCCCGCAACCGTCCTTACGGCGGTATCTTTGCCAAGCATCGTCCGATCTATACCGACCACGGCGTCTTTATCCATTACGATCCCGAAGGTGTGAAAGATATGGCCGACGGTGCCCGTAAACTGGTGGAGAACTTCCGTTATTCGAAAGGAGAAAGTACCCGCCATACCGGCCCGTCTTCCCTGTTCCGTTATCTTTATCAGGCGGGTTACAATTGGCTCGGAGCCGAGCAGATGTACGGCCCCGAAGAAATCATCCTTTCTTCCCTTCGCGGAGCATCCCGTGCTTACAGCCGGCCGCATTACGGTTCGTTGCATGCCATGCAATGGGGTTCCCATCCGTTTACTGATCCGAAACATGCGCTTCGCCTGTATATGTCGCTGGCGGTTGCCTATATGCATGGTTCGTCCCATATAAATACGGAAGAGGCTTTGTGGACAGACGAATATGCCAACGATCGTTTTACAAAATCCGGCAAGGAGCATCTGTATGCCCAGCACCGCGTACTGGATTTTATCGAGACACATACCCGCCGTGGTGAACAGAAAAGCAATATTGCCGTGATCCAGGGAAGAAACGACGCATGGAAGTCTTTCGGACGTTCCAGCCTGTGGTCGCAGAAAGGCGATAAGTGGGCATTCAACAAGGCTACCGAAAGTTTCGACCTGCTGAATGTTTTCTATCCGGATAATATAGTGGATGCTTGCGGCCCGCAAGGTTGGTTTACGGCTACTCCATACGGAACTGTCGATCTCTTGCCGGTGGAAGCTCCTCTGGATGTAATGAATAAGTATAAAGCAATGGTCTTTCTGGGTTGGAACAGCTTCGACGAGAATGATTTCCTTCGTATCCGTAACTATGTATTCGACGGTGGAACGCTTGTGCTGACCGCCGCCCATCTGAATGCGGAACTTCAGCCGGATCAACCTGTCCGCTTCCCGGCCAACGATGCCGTTATCCGTGAAATGCTGGGCGATAACTACCAGTCGCTGACGGCTAAAACGGAGATTACCTTCGGAAACGGAAAGATCGTCTATTTCCCGTCTCCCGCTTATCCGGCAGAAACTACCTTGCGAAGCCAGTATGAAGCAACCCTGCGTGAGGTCGGCGAAACGACCGTTGCCGCGGAACAGACTGCCGGCTGGATCGAGTCTGCCCCTTCCATCGGCTTTACCGTTTGGGATAGCAAAGACCGGCGCACCATCTATCTGCTGAACACTGACTGGCAGAGTAACGAAGAACAGCATACCGCCACTTTCGTCTGCAACGGCAAGAAATTCCCCCTTGACGTAAGACGCTATCATATCGAAACCGTCCATTACGCCCACGGCCTGGGAATCTCTCCCGGCAGCAACACAACGGATATCCTGTCGATCGACCGCGAAGCTGACGGCTGGAAAGTAACGATCCAGAATACGGAGAAGGATACGATTCGCTACTTCAACACCGAAACGGGTACGATCGGCTCTATCTCTTTCGAAGAACCATCCGTACATATTATTTTTGTAAAGTGACCTTGTTTTTGTTTCACTTAGGAGAAACAAGTGTTTCATTAGGGTGAAACAAGTGTTTCTCCTAAGTGAAACAACTCTTATACTTAACTATTTGAGCGGGCAATATGCGTTAAAAGCTGGCGAAGTTGCGGAATAATACCTGATATTTTATATGTTTGCAAGATGGAAGTGAAAGATCAGACGACGAATTGCTATCAGCGCATATATCTTGAATATGCTCCGATGCTACTTCGCTTTGCGGGTAAGTTTGTTTCCGGTTTCTTTGCTGAAGATATCGTGCATGATGTCTTTCTAAAACTGTGGGATAGGCAGGTCTTTCTTCTTCCGGATAATGATCTGAAACGCATTCTCTATGTCGCTGTCCGTAATGCCTGTATCGATCATCTGCGCCGTTCGAATATGGAACAGGAGATTCTGGATAACCGTGCCGTGCAACTCAAACTGGATGAGTTGGATTATTTTGAGTCGTCCGATGAACTTTTCATGCGGAAGGACCTTCTGGATCTTCTGATGAAGAAAGTAGAAGAATTACCTGAACGTGGTCAGGAGATCTTTCGTCTTTCTTATTTGAATGGGATGAAAGCGGCTGAAATTGCAGACCGGTTGGGACTTTCTGTCCGTACCGTTGAGAATCAACTATACAGATCTTTACTTTATTTGCGTAAACATTGTTCCCATCTGTTCTTCTATTTCTTTACATTGATTTGAGCTTTATTCCATCTTTATCATTTCTTTTGAAAAAAAGTTCGTTTTCATGTGAGTACTTTTTTCCTACCGTTCGTTAAGGTAATAAAGGGGTAAGTCTCCCCATAGGAAAAAGCTTAGGAGATATATCATGGAAAACGAATATACGGAATTAATCATTGGCTATTTGCAAAGTAACCTCTCTGAGAAAGAGATCGATCTTTTTTATGACTGGGTAAATGAGAGTGCCTCAAACAAGGAACTGTTCTTTGAGATAAAGGCAATGTACGATGCCGGCATTTCCTTAGGAAACGCTTTGAATGTAGATGAAAGCTGGCAACGCCTGCTTAATAAAAAGGAAAAGACACAATCGCTCCGATTCAATCTTTGGTATAAGATCGCAAGTTATGCCGCTGTTGCTTTGATAGCCGTGGCGGTTAGTTCGGTATTCTTCCTCTCTTACAATAAGACTGACGGTGGGTTGTATTCCAAATATATCGGTGGCGATGGTCTGGAGGCTGATGTCGTAGAATTACCCGATGGTACACATGTCAGCCTTGGTTCAAAAACGACTTTCCACTATGATAAGGATTTTGGAAAAAACAAACGTATCGTTTATCTGGAAGGGGAAGCTTATTTTGACGTGGCCAAACAAAAGGATAAACCTTTTATAGTAAAAACCGCGGAACAGGATATCGAAGCGTTAGGTACAAAATTTAATGTGATGGCTTATCCGACAGATTCGCTGGTCATTACCACTTTGTTGGAAGGCTCTGTGCGTTTGATGACTTTAGGCGGTGGCCGGGAGACTATCCTAAGACCTGATCAGCAGTTTATTTATAACCGGAATAGGAAAACTGCCTCTTTGAATTATGTGGATGCCCGGCAATATACATCATGGACAACCGGCTATTATTATTTTTCGGAACAAACATTGGATGCTATTCTCGACCGATTGAGTCATGTTTATGGAGCTGAATTTACCGTTCTCTCAAAATCATTGAATAAACGAACTTTTACCGGTACATTCTATCGGGGAGAAAGTATAAAAGATATTATGGAGGTCATTAACCTGTCTGTCCCGATCAAATATAAGATCGACAAACGACATGTTACAATTTCGGAATAAGAGGTATGGATTAGTTAACCTTTAAAATTAAATGTATGAGTGGATAAAGTAAAAAGTAAGAAGTTGGGATAAATATCTTGCCGGATACCCTCTTCTAAAATGTGTGATTCAATTAAACTTCCATTGCCGTGGAAAATGTGTTTAATCTTAAAACTATTAGAGTATGAATAATCAACGTATAGTTGCTTTTGTAAACCTGAAAAGAGCTATAAACATTATGAAGTTAACCGTGTTAATGCTAACTGTTTGTCTGTCGCAGGTGTTTGCCGCAACTTATGCACAGACAGCCAAACTAACAGTTTCTGCCAAGAATGAAACGTTGGAGAATGTACTGAAACAAATAGAAAAACAATCCGAATTCCTGTTTTTCTATAATCTGGAAGAGATTAATAAGAATGAGAAAATCTCTATAAATAAGGAGGATGTTAATATTCAGGATTTACTGAATACAATATCGGCAAATACCGGGCTCCGGTATGCGATTAAAGATCGCCATATTGTATTGTATAAGGCTGAAGTAATATCTTCTCAGCAAAGTGGAAAAAAGACAATCACCGGAATTGTCAAAGATGTGAGTGGTCCTATTATCGGTGTAAATATTTTGGAAGAGGGTACCTCTAACGGTACTATTTCTGATATGGATGGTCGGTTTACTTTAGAAGTTTCGGAAGATGCCGTGTTGAAGTTTACGTATGTAGGTTATTTACCACAGGAAATAAAAATAACTAATCAGAAGTCGTTGAATATTGTGATGAGAGAGGATAGCCAGACGTTGGATGAACTGGTTGTGGTTGGATACGGTTCAGTGAAGAAAAGCGACCTGACGGGATCTGTATCCTCTGTTAAAGCCGAAGATATTACGAAAATAGCCACTAGTTCACCGGTTGCGGCATTACAAGGACGGGCTGCCGGCGTATCTGTTTCGCTAGGTTCAGGCTCTCCGGATGCGACGGCATCTATTCAGATCCGTGGGGTGGGTACTCCGAACGATTCTTCGCCATTGTATGTAGTCGACGGTTTTCCTATGAGTGATATTAATCATCTGAGTCCTAACGATATCGAATCGATTGAGATATTGAAAGATGCTTCAGCCTGTGCCATCTACGGTTCACGTGGTGCTAATGGTGTGGTCGTAATTACGACTAAAAAAGGGAAAGCAGGTGATTTGAAGGTTAATTTCAATGCTTATTATGGTATTGAACACCTTGCTTCAAAACCGACGATGCTTAATTCTTCCCAATATGCGGAACTATCGAATATCGCGTACCAGAATGCAGGTGAAAGGCCTTTGTATTCAAGCACTACCAACATGCCTTATAATACGGACTGGTATGATACTGTATCTCATTTAGGCCAGTTCCAGAATTATAATATCAGCATGACAGGTGGAGGCGAGAAAGTACAATCTGTTTTCAGTGCCAATTATTATAAACGGGAAGGTATCGTCAAATCTACGGATTTTGACCGTATATCGTTAAACCAGAACAATGTGTTCAAAGCAACCAGCTTCCTGAAATTCACAACATCGCTATCCGTTGCTATGACCAATCATAAAAGATTAGATCCTACCAGTATTTTCCTGTCTTCTTTGATTGCTCCTCCTGATATTCCAGTTATCGATCCGGAAACGAACTATTATACAGGTATCCGTAAAATGAGATTGGAAAACCCGGCCGGGCGGATCGCCAGAAATAATGGTAATAATAAACGCCTGTATTTTGTAGGTAACTTTAGTGCCGATCTTAATTTGACGAAAGATCTGGTATTTACTTCCCGCTTTGGTATAAAGTTCAGGAATAATCATGATAGTGATTTCCAACCTGTATTTTATGAAACAGCCGATAATTCGACATTAATGAATACGGTTACCAGAAAAACAGCCCGGACAATAGACTGGACATGGGAGAACATGTTGACGTATCATCATAATTTCAATGAGAAACACGATTTGACGGTGATGGCTGCTATGTCTGCCCGGAGTTATACTAACGATGCTTATGAAGTGACTAAACAAAATGTTCCGATCGAAGATGAAGAGTTCTGGTATTTTGATGCTGCTACGGAAAATCCTCTGGCAAAAGGTGATGGTGCGGAACTGACTATGTTGTCTTATCTGGGACGTATCAATTATGGCCTTTTGGATCGCTATCTTATTACGGCCAGTATTCGTGCGGATGGTTCTTCTCGCTTTATGAAAAATAACAGATGGGGATACTTCCCTTCTGCTGCTCTTGCCTGGAAATTATCAGAAGAGAACTTCTTTAAAAACTGGGAACAGAGTGTCTTAAGTTCAGCGAAGGTAAGGGCTGGTTATGGGGAGATCGGAAATGAAAATATATCTTCTTATTATCCGTATTTGACTCCTATAGCACAACAGAAGTATTATACTTTGGGACAAAATCAGGACAGAGTGAATGGTTCGTTACCTTCCGGCATTGGTAATGTTGATGCTAAATGGGAAACTTCCACACAGTTGAATTTCGGTGTAGATTTAAGCCTGTTTAATAACAGGTTCAGTCTTACGGCTGATTATTATATCAGAAAGACAAAAGATATTTTGTTGACACAACAGATCCCTCGGATTTCAGGATTTGGAAGTATGGTTCGTAACGTAGGTGGTATGCAGAATAAAGGATTTGAGTTTACACTTGGGTTTAAAGGGAATAAAGGTGATTTTTCTTATAGTCTGAATGGAAATCTGGCACTGGTTAAAAACGAAGTAACCAGTTTAGGTACTTCCGAAGCCTTAGTGGCTAGTTTCCCTTACGATTATACGTTGATTGATTTACAGGGCGCATTAGGAAATATAATCCGGAGTGAAGTAGGCAAACCTTACGGACAATTCTATGGTTATGCGACGGATGGCATATTCCAGAATCAGGCCGAGATCGATGCTTATGTGAAAGACGGTAAACTGATCCAGCCGGATGCCAAGCCTGGTGATCGTAAGTTTAAGGACTTGAATAACAACGGAAAGATTGATGACGGCGATATGGATTTTATAGGTAATCCTATTCCGGATATTACTTATGGCTTGTCATTTGATGCTAGTTATAAGAATTTCGATTTGAGTATATTATTCCAGGGGGTTGCCGGAAATCAAATATATAATGCTGCCAAGTATTATTATATGCGTTTTGACGGGAAACAGAATGTACGTGCGGAATATCTGGATGATTATTGGAGAGGAGAAAATACATCGAACACCCAGCCTATCCCTACCAAGGATCTGACAAGAAATAGCCGTAACTTCCGTAATTCTGATTATTATGTTGAAAACGGATCTTATCTACGCTTGAAAAATATCCAGTTAGGATACACTTTCTCTCCGAAGCTTGCTGAAGGATTTAAGCCTTCTATTCGTCTTTATATTTCAGCTCAGAATTTATTTACTATTTCCGATTATAGCGGATTTGATCCGGAAGTAGCAACAGACTTGTCAGTGGATAGGGGACAATATCCGCAAGCTCAGTCATTTATGCTTGGAACAGTTATTAACTTTTAAGTAGATTTGTATATGAAAACACAAAATATATTAGTAGGATTATCCTTGTTGTTGCTGAGTTCATGTTCGGATTTTCTGGACAAGACACCTTTGGTTCAGACCTCGGTTCAAACTTACTACTCGACAGATGATGAAGCAAATACGTCTATTATTGGTATTTATTCTATTATGCAGAATGAATCTTTTCAATTGGCTCCTTTTATGATTATCGGGGATGATTGTTCGGATGATTCGGATCTGGGAAATAGTAATAGTGAAGCATTTTCATGGCTAGGCTCTGTCGCTCAATCTTTACAGAAGTTTGATAACTTGCCGACTAATTGAGTAAGTAATGCTTTATGGGCACAGGCTTTTAGGGGTATTTCTGCTGCTACCCAGGCAATAGAAAGTATAACAGCCAATAGTGAGCATCTATCTCCGGCAAAGAAAGATCAGTTTTTGGGCGAAGCGTACTTTTTGCGGGCTTTTAATTATTTCTTCCTGACTCGTCAATATGGTCGGATGCCTATTATCGATCATGTGCTAACTTATGATGAATATTATACACCTCGTGCCTCTATCGAAGAAACATGGGAGTTTATGGTACAGGATTTGAAACAGGCGATAGAGCTTTTACCCAAGAAAAGTGAGTATCAGGCTGCAGATTTAGGTCGTGCAACACAGGGAGCTGCTTATGCAATGCTTGGTAAAGTTTATATTTATCAGGGGAAATTTCAGGAAGCATACGAGGCTTTAAAGGAGGTTGTTAATTCTGGAGAGTATGGTTTGGAACCTAACTATGCCGATGTCTTTACCTTAGAACATGAAAATGGAATAGAATCCCTTTTTGAGATTCAGCACGGTATAAGTGGTACTGGTTGGGCGGATGACAATGAAGGGTCGATTTTGTCGTTTTATGAACATGATGCAGATCCTGACGATCCTGTAAAATGGCATAATGGCTGGTCTATGCATTGTCTTACTGCGGATTTGGTAAATAGTTATGAAGATGGTGATCCTCGTCTGAATGCAACGGTTATTTTCCCCGGCGAATTCTTCGACGGACGTATCAATGAGAATAAAGCCAGTTCTACCGGATATCAACCAAAGAAATGGTATATTCCTTATGCTCAGCGTTCCCAGGTTGACCAGAGTGATTGTCCGAAGAATATAATTTTCTACCGCTATGCAGATGTACTATTGTATATGGCAGAGGCCGCCAATGAGTTAGGTAAGACTACTGAAGCGTTAGACTTTTTGGAACAGGTACGCTCGAGAGCCCGCCTGAATGCAACCCAAGAGAATGTATTACCTAGAATAACGGAGACTGAAAAATTGAAGTTGCGTGATCTGATTTGGCATGAAAGACGTGTTGAACTGGCCGGTGAAGGACAGCGTTTCTGGGATTTGGCCAGACAAGGCCGTTTGGGTAAGGTCATGAAAGCTTATTCTCAGAAATACAATTCTATAAAAGGACAGAACTTTGTAGACGGGAAAAGTGAATTGCTGCCTATTCCTGAAGATCAGGTGACTCTTTCTAATGGTGCTCTGGAACAAAATCCGGGTTATTGATCCCGATCTTGTAGCACAAACAGGTGTGTTTTAACATTTATTTATGAGGGGTATGTCAACAACGTTGTCGAGGTGCATGTGAACAGCATTATCGAGTAGCATGTGAACAACGTTGTTGAGGTATATGGGAACAATGCTGTCGAGGCAGGTGTCAATAACATTGTTCCCATACTACCTCTCCTATGTATTCCTCTTCAGTAAGTAATTAATACTAATATCATGAATATGAAGAAGATTTTATTAACAGTATGCCTGATTTTTACGGCATTGGCTGTATATAGCCAGAATAAAACATATTTTGTCTCTCTGGACGGTAATGACAATGCTTCCGGATTATCTATTAAGGATGCGTGGAAAAGTCTGGATAAAGTAAGCAATACTACGTTTCTCCCTGGCGACAAAATCTTGTTTGAATCGGGATCTGTCTGGTATGGACAGTTAAAATTGAAAGGTTCGGGAGCCGAGGGAAACCCTATCCTTCTTTCCAGTTATGGGGGTGAGAACCGACCCGTGATTAACATTGGAAAGGCCGAGGGGGCTGGTATCCGCCTTTATAATCAATCTTGGTGGATTGTGGAAAATATGGAAGTTACCAGTGGTGCAGCTCCGGAGCTGGAAATCGGACGGCAGGGAATTGTCGCACTGGTTCAGGGGGAAGATCAGCATGTGGAACATATCATTGTGCGCAATTGCCATATCCATGATATTTGGGGGCAGCTCGGTGGTAATACGGAATATACAGGCTACAACAGTTGTGCCATATTAGTACAGATACAAAATAAAAGAGGCGGGATGAACAACAATCGTCTGAATACAAGCCTGAATGACGTACTGATCGAGAATAATCGTATCGAACGCTTTGATAAGTGCGGGATTATCGTTCGCGGGTGTAAAAATAATCTGAATGTCCGTTATAATTATATGGAGAATTTGGGGGGCGACGGTATTTTTGTAGGAGGTTGTTACAGAGGTATGATCGAACATAATGTGGCAAAACGTACCTGTATGCGTTCAGGATACTTGGATTTGAAAGGTGGCGAAACATGGTGGCCTCATACGGCAGCGATCTGGATACAGGATGCAGAAGAAACGATTATGCAGTATAATGCTGTTTATGATACTGGTCGTCAACCCGGTAACGGAGATGGATTTGCTTATGATTTCGATTTTTATTGTAAACGCTGTATAGCGCAATACAATTACAGCCGTAATAATCATGGCTTCTTATTATTGATGAATCGTACTTTTGAAAATGTAACCCGCTATAATATCAGCGAGAACGACCAGACTCATCTGGTTCAGATGCAGTGCGATATCAGTGATCGTAATGTATTGTACAATAATGTATTTTATATTGACTACGGTACAGTAGATCTGGATTTTTTCTGTGGTAATGACGGTTCTGCGGATAAGAGTAAGCTGGGGGCTGTATATTACAACAATATTTTCTATGCGTCCGGGCAGAGCTATTTCAGAACAGCTTATTCCACAGGTGAGGTATTGAGTCGAACTTTTGATGAATCAGTTAAGCCCGAAACTGGAGCATTGGACAAATTATTCTATCATAATTGTTATTTCGGCCCTTGGAAAAATGGTATACCGGATGATCCTGAAAAGTTGGTTGACGATCCGTTATTTGTTGCTCCGGGAAGTGGTGGTGAAGGATTGTGTTCATTAAAAGGTTATCAGCTACAACCTAATTCTCCGTGTATTAATACAGGAGTTTATGTCCCGTTATCCGGTGAACATGACTTTTGGGGAAATCCTCTGGATGATGGTCATACAGATTTTGGAGCTTACGAACAGATGGGATCCGGCGTTTTTGTCGACAAGGTAAAACTGGAAGGTGCGGATCGGAAGTATACCAAAGAATCGACTATGGCCTGGGCTAAATGGAGCTTCCCCTTGCAAATACAGGTGGAAGAAGAAGGTAACATTGTAAATATCAGGTTGCTGGAGCCACTAGATGAAAACGTGAAAGGAACGATAACGTGGATCGATCCAGAAGGGAAGAAGGTTGTTCAGGTATTGGATAAACAGAAAAAACGGGATGAGTTTACTCTAAAGGTAAAAGCAGATAAGGCTGCTTTACTGACTTCTTCGGTGCAGGTAGATTTGCAGTATGAAGATTTGGAGGAAACATGGAATATTCCGTTTACAGAAGGAAGGAGGAGATAGTCTATGAAAAAGAATAGTATAAGTACTTTTATCTGGGGCATACTGGGTGTATTGTTTGTTTCGTGTAATTCGCAGACTGGTAGAGTACAGCAATTTGATATGCAGAAAATAGCTGCACACTATTCCAATGCAGAGACAAAGGTGAAAGCAAGCGATATCTTTGGAAAGGATATATTGTATATTTCGCCGGCAGATGGTAATGAGGGTGTGGTGATCTGGGAAAAAGGTGATAAGCCTGCCTGGGATAAAGGTAATTATCTGGTTTTCGAAGTGTATGGCGAAGCAGAATACAGCGGTGTTATCAATATTGAGTTTTATAAGGATATGAAAAACTTCGTTGCTGAAAAGATTGTTTTGCAAGGAGGGGAAACATCTGGCACGGAGAAGGATATGCCGTGGATATCTTGTTTGATGGGGACATTACCCCAATTGAAGACTCAGGTCGTTTTTCCTTTGTCTTATTTGGATGCACAGCAATTGTTTGTTCCACGTTCTCCACGCCAGTTGAAAGGTACTGTAAGTGGTAATCGTTTGGCTCCTGAAGATATCGTCAAGGTAGTTCTCCGTTTCGGACCTTACGATGGTACAAACTATCTACCTTCTTATGAGTTGGCTTCCATTTTTATTACAGACTCCTTGCCTGAACCTTACCCTGATATTTCAACACCGGTTATAGACCGGCTCGGACAGTGGAAAGATAAAGAATGGCCGGGTAAACTGAAAGATGAGAAAGACATGGTTCTGCAAAATCAAGAGACGGCTAAAAAGATTGAGAATGCCCGATTCCCATCAGAGTGGGGACGTTTTGGTGGTTGGAAAAAGAAACCGTTTAAAAGTACCGGTTTTTTCAGAACTCAGCATGACGGAACCCGTTGGTGGCTGGTAGATCCGGACGGTTATGCTTTTTTGAGTGTCGGTATTGATTGTATCGGTCCGAACTCCAGTGGCCCGGTTAATGGTATTGAAGATTTGTTCGATTGGCTTCCCGGGGATAATGATTCTGAATACGCAGAAGCTGTAAAAGAGCGTAGAGGGTTTAAAACAGTAGACTTTTATGTGGCGAATATGATCCGTATATATGGACAGGACTGGAGAAACCAATGGGATAAGGTGACAGAGAATTTGATGAAGAAAATTCGGTTTAACACGGTTGGCAATTGGTCAGATATTGATTTTGCCCGTAAAAGCCGCATTCCGTATGTTTTACCTTTGCGGGATTTTCCAAGCACGGAAGTTTCTATTTATCGCGATTTCCCGGATGTGTTTTCCGATGAGTATCTGCAAAATGCAAAGGAATTTGCACAGCAACTGAAAGCTTATAAAGATGATCCGTATATGGTTGGTTATTTTTTGAGAAATGAACCTCAATGGGCTTTCGGCTATCATAATCTGGCTTATGAAATGTTTGCGACCCAACAAGTTTCCCACACAAAAGATGGGTTTATTAACTGGTTGGAAAATAAATATCAAGGTAATGTAAAAGAGGTTAATGCCAAATGGAATTTGGATATTAAGGATTTTGCCTCTTTGAAGGATTGTACGTTTAAAGAATATCCGTCGGAAGTGGCCAAAGATGATTTTCATGAATTCTCAACCATTATGGTCAAGATGTATGTTGATATTCCCTGTGATGAAGTGATTAAAATAGATAAGAACCATCTGAATTTAGGGATGCGTTATGCTTGGTTAAGTTCCGACCTGCTTTATAAGGCGGGAGAACGTTTTGATGTATTTTCTATCAATGGTTATGGTCTGGTTCCTCCTCCAACGGCCGAGATTGCCGAACGAAGCGGAAAACCGGTAATGATCGGAGAGTTCCATCAGGGGGCAGTAGACAGAGCGTTACCTGCAACCGGTATTATTGGGGTATTGAATCAGCAGGAACGTGCCGCCGCTTACCGGAATTATATCGAACAGGGCTTTGCAAGGCCAGAATTGGTCGGTATGCATTATTTTCAATGGATCGATCAGCCTTATTATGGCCGTTTCGATGGTGAGAATTATAACATAGGTGTTGTTACGGTTTGTAATATTCCTTATCTGGAATTAACAGAGGCTATGACAATAACGAATGAACGTATATATGATGTGGCAACAGGTAAAGTTGAACCATATAGTGCCGATATTCCTAAAACACCGGCTATCCATTATTAATTGTAACATTAAATAGATTTGTCTATGAAAAATACACTTTTACTGGGACTGTCCTTATTATTGGCAGTCCCCCAACTATCAGCTCAAACCGTAAAGGTTACGGAGAAACCTTTAGTTCTTCCCACCTATGAGATAGGTGCTCCGGATGTCAATCCGATATTTTTTACAGGTCGTGTTTATCAGGGAGCGCAGGGACATATTTACCCATATCCCCTGTATGATATATTAACGGATGAAAAGATTGATAAAACGTATGATGCTGTTTACCTGGATAATGAGTATGTCAATGTCTGTGTTTTACCGGAAATTGGCGGTAGGATACTATCGGCTACGGATAAAACGAACAATTATGAAATATTTTATCGGCAGACAGGAATAAAACCAGCTTTGATCGGCATGCTCGGAGCTTGGTTGTCGGGTGGGGTAGAATGGAATATACCGCATCATCACCGCCCTTCCAGTTATATGCCGATCGATTGGAAAATCGAAGAAAACAAAGATGGAAGTAAAACGATCTGGGTGGGTGAAATGGAATTACGCCATCGTATGAAATGGTCGGTTGGTGTAACAGTTTATCCGAATCGTTCGTGGGTGGAAGCACGGGTGAAGATCATCAACCGTACTCCATTTGTACAATCCATTCTTTATTGGGCGAATGTGTCAGTACATTGTAATAAGGATTATGAAGTAATTTTCCCACCGGCAACACAATTCGGGACAGACCATTCGAAAGTGTATTTTACAAAGTGGCCGATGGGAGAAGCTGTTCGTGGCAGTGGTAACGATGTTGAACTTGCATGGTGGAAGAACTATACCGGTAATTCACGTTCTATCTTTGCCTGGAATTTTGAGGATGACTTTTTAGCTGGTTACGATCATGGCAAACAAGCCGGTACTGTTCATGTAGCTAATCACCATATTGTAAATGGGAAGAAATTCTTTTTGTGGGGCAATAACCCCAGTGCGGAAATGTGGAATAAAATGTTGTCGGATAAAGATGGTCATTATCTGGAGTTGATGGTAGGTGCCTATTCAGACAATCAACCGGATTATAGCTGGGTAGGACCGGGGGAAACTCGTGAATTCGTGCAGCGTTGGTATGGCATCCGTGATATCGGTTCTGTAAAGAATGCGAATGACGATGCAGCCGTTAATCTGGAAAGACGGGCACCGGATAAAGTATTCCTGGGTTTTAATGCAACGACTAAATATACGGATGCAAAAGTCTTGTTGAAACAAGGTGGCAATGTCTTGTTTGAGAAAGTTATTTCTATTGATCCTGCAACACCTTTTACTGCTACTCTACCTGTCCCTAAAACGGTGAAAGATGCCGATCTATATGCTGTTTTACTGGATAAGCAGGGTAATGAGTTAGTAGCTTATCAGCCGGTAGAACTGGATAATAAGGAACTCCCGTCTGTTGTTGAAGGTACAAAGCCAGTTAAAGAGTATCAGACTGTGGAGGAATTGTATTATGCAGGGCTCCGTGTCGACCAGTTCCATAATGCCCGTTTAAATGCAATGGATTTTTATAATGAGGCATTAAGCAGGGATTCACTCGATTCGCGTGTCAATACTGTTGTAGGTATACGATATGCAAAAGCCGGACAGTGGGATTTGGCAGAAAAACATCTGAAAAGGGCGTTGGTTCGTCCGGCCAAGGATTATACGGTGGTGAAAGACCCGGAACCTCATTATTATCTGGGTTTGATCTATCAGATGCAAGGTCGTTACAAAGAAGCGGCAGACCAGTACTGGAAGGCTACCTGGTATCCGACTTTCCAGCATTCGGCTTATTTGGCATTGGCACAGCTATCCGGTCTGAAAGGTAATTTACCGGAAGCACTGGCGTTAGTCAACCAATCACTGGCTGTCGGAGGAAGGGATACGAAAGCTCTTACATTAAAAGCTTATTTGCTAAGAAAGCTGGGGCAGGCTGATGAGGCTGCCAAACTGCTAGAGTTGGTTATGGAGATCGATCCATTGGATTATTGGAGCATGTCGGAGCAAAGTCTGTTGAATGGTAATGGAGTAAACTTCCTGGATAAAGCAGAGAAACAACGTGGTGAAGGTATTATCCGCGTTCAGGAATTGTTGGAAATGTCTTTGGAATATGCGCATGTGGGAGCTTATGCAGAAGCAACACATTTGCTGGATAAAGCACTGCAGATAGGTGAACCTTATATTTCATCTCCATTGGTTTATTATTATATGGGTTATTACGATCTGCAATCAGGAAATAAGGAAGCTGCATTGGCACAATGGAAGAAAGCTTCTTCATTGTCCACTGATTGGTGTTTCCCGTTCCGTCTGGAAGAAATAAATATCCTGAATACTGTGTGCTCGGAATCTGTTGCTGATGCCCGTGCTCCTTATTATCTGGGTAATTTGTATTATTTCCTCGGACAAAAAGAAAAAGGAATGGTTTGTTGGGAACAGGCTGTATCAAAAGATACCCAATTTGCTCAGGCTTGGCGTAATTTAGGCTTTGGTTATAATCGTCAGAATGAACCGGGTAAAGCAATTGCCGGCTATGAAAAGGCTATCGCATTTAATAATAAGGATCCTCGTATTTTCCAGGAGCTGGATATATTATATGAAAAGAATAAAAAACCGGCAACAGAACGTCTGGCTATACTCGAACAAAATATTCAGACTGTAATGAAACACGATGAGGCTGTAATGCGTTTGCTGACATTATATAATGAAACTGGCGCTTATGATAAAGCGATCTATATTATGGTAAACCGCCATTTCCATGTCTGGGAAGGCGGCGGAGAAATTCATGATATTTATGTCGACTCTCATTTACTGAAAGGGATGGATCTGCTTAAATCCGGAAAACAGAAGGAGGCTATCAGTGAATTTGAGGTGGCCGATCTCTATCCGGAGAACCTGGAAGTCGGAAGACCGGAAACAGGTGGTCATAGTGCAAAGGGTTATTATTACATGGGTAAAGCTTACCAGGCATTAGGTAACAAAAAGAAAGCCAAAGAATGTTTTGAAATAGCAGCAAACAGCCAGGTGAGAAGAAGACGAGTGCAGTTGGCCTCAGAAAATACATTGTTCAATGCCTTGGCTATGGGTGAGACTGGAAGAACGGCAGAGTCGAAAGATCTGTTACAGAAGCTCTCGGCAGAGATCGACGGGCAATTGGCCGGACGTGTATCTGTTGATGCCTATTCCAAATTTGGTGAAGACGGTTCAAAGGATGAGCGGATAGCGAATCTGAACTATCTGAAAGGTCTGCTGGAATGTACAAACGGTAATGACAGTTCCGGAAAGGCATTGCTTCAGAAGGCGATAGATCTGAATCCGAATCTGATTTGGGCGAAACAATTCCTGAATCATACATTCTAATAAGTAATAATGATATATCTTTGGTGGTCAGGAGGTTTTAGCCTCTTGGCCACATTTGTCTTTAGAACATCTAAATTATGAAAAACATGAAATATTGGGTTGTGTTATTGCTGATGCAATTATTCTCTGTCAATGTTTGGTGCCAGGGTTTTGGCAAAAGTGAACAGATTAATCATGATTGGTTCTTCTATCCGGGTGATATTAAGTATGCAGGAGCTGAGTATTTTAACCATTCCGGTTGGCAAAAGCTGGATATCCCTCATGACTGGAGTGTTGAACAGATTGCGAGTCCTGGTAATGCCAGTTGTACGGGATTCCTGCTAGGTGGTATTGGATGGTATCGTAAAGATCTGGATATTCCTGCGGATAAGGAAGGACAAAACCTGTATGTCTATTTTGAAGGTGTATATAACAACAGCGAAGTCTTTATAAATGGCAAATGGATTGGGAAACGGCCCAACGGATACATCTCTTTTATGTATGACCTTACTCCCTACATCCATTGGGGAGGGCGTAATGTTTTGGCTGTAAGAGTCGATCATTCGCAGTCTGCTGATTCGAGGTGGTATACCGGATCCGGAATTTACCGGGATGTTTATTTAGTTTATGCAAATTCTGTACATATTAATTTGTGGGGAGTGAGCTATGTTGCTGAAGTAAAAGGAAAGAATGCCGCTCTCACTATTCAGACGGAAATAAACAATACAACGGATAAACCTGCTGTATTAACAGTGAAACAGGAAGTGTTTAACCGTGAAAACCATAAGGTCGGTGAAGTTTCCAAAAACCTTAGTTTACCGGCAAACTGTGTGGAGAAATTGGAACAGTCGTGTACGATCAACTCTCCGGTTTTGTGGGATTTGGATAATCCTTATTTGTATACGATAAAAACGCATATTTCTCAAAATGGGAGACAGATAGATGGCTCGGAAACACGTGCTGGTATTCGTACCCTGCATTTTGATCCGGATAAAGGGTTCTCATTGAATGGACGGAACATGAAGATAAAAGGAGTCTGCATACATCATGATGCCGGATGTTTGGGAGCTGCTGTCCCGAAAGAAGTTTGGCGTCGCCGCTTATTAATTCTAAAGGAAATAGGTTGCAATGCAATTCGAATGAGTCATAATCCCCAAGCTCCTTATATGTATGACTTGTGTGACGAATTAGGATTGTTGGTTAAAGACGAGGCTTTTGATGAATGGGAATATCCTAAGAAAAAATGGATTACCGGTTGGAATCGTGGTATCCCTGGTTTTCAGGGATCTGCCGACTATTTTCGGGAATGGGCGGAACGTGATCTGGCTGATATGATCCGTCGCGATAGAAATCATCCTTCCGTTATTATGTGGAGTATAGGAAATGAGGTCGATTATCCAAATGATCCTTATTCACATCCAGTCTTGGATCAGGAAGGCATCGGACAACAACATGTCAAAGGGTATCAGAAAGAACAACCGTGTGCGGAACGTTTGGGCGAGATTGCCCGCAACCTGGTGCGTGAAGCTAAAAAGTATGATTTATCCCGTCCGGTCACTGCTGCTTTGGCGGGTCCAGTCATGTCTAATGAAACGGATTATCCGAAAGTATTGGATGTGGTAGGATATAATTATACGGAAAAGCGTTATCGGCAAGATCACGAGAAATATCCGGATCGTATTTTGTATGGAAGTGAAACAGGACATGGGTTAGAACCCTGGAAATATGTACGGGATAATGATTATATTTTTGGACAGTTTATATGGGTAGGATATGACTTCTTAGGGGAAGCTGCTCCCTGGCCCTCGCGTGGGTCGACTGCCGGATTAATAGATATGGCTGGAAATATAAAACCTGGCGGATATTATCAACGTGCTTTATGGTCGGAATCCCCGGTTGTCTATGTGGGTACTTATAAGCTTGAAGAGCGGAATCGTTGGTTGATGGCAAATGCCCCGGCCGTATGGAATTATGAGAAGGGGGAGACGATACGTGTCGTAACTTATACGAATTGCCAGGAAGCTGAACTTTATTTAAACGGGGAGCTGGTAGGAGTTCGTAAACCTTATGATGACGAGACTGCTGTTATCTCTTGGGATATACCTTATATCTCAGGTGTTTTGGAAGTCGTTGGCTATAATAACGGGAAAATCGTATCGAAAGACAAGATACAGACTTCCGGACGTCCTTATGCGTTGAAAGCCGTATTCTTAGAGGAAGAACATATTGGAAAAGACACAATGTTGCAAATGCTGATCCGTGTTGTGGATGAAAATGATATTCCGGTTGTTCTGGCAGATAATGAAGTTACCTGCCATTTGGAAGGTCCGGTTCGTCTAATTGGTCTTGAAAGTGGGGATGGGAATGTGACGGACAATTACAGAGATAACAAGCAGCGGTGCAGATCAGGTAAACTTGTCGGTTATCTGAAAGTGACGGACAATGCCGGTTCAGTAAAGGTAAAACTGACATCTCCTCTTTTACAATCAACGGAAGTAGATCTGTCAATCAAATGAAATTATAAGACTATTTATCAAAAGAAAAGGAGATAACTCTGAAATTAATGGAGTTATCTCCTTTTTATATTCCGCCCGTAAATATATCTTTGTGGAGATATTTAATAAATCTAATGAAATGAACATGAATAACTCGATGAAAGCTGTTTTCTTGTCTTTACTTATCCTTTTAGTGGCATTACCCTGCCGGGCTGCTGGTAAATACGAATCCCGGATATCATCCCTGGAAAATGAGAAATGGTGGGGAGGTATGGTGGCACTTGGTTCTCAGATGCCGTTTAAAGAGAATCTGCGTTTGTTCGATCTTTCGGCAGAAAACCTGAATAATCAGAATGTCCCTCTTCTATTATCTTCCGAAGGACGCTATATCTGGAGTGATAAGCCATTTTCTTTCAAGGTGGAAAATGGGAATATACATATCTACTCCGATTACGAGAAGATGGAACCTGTATTGGCCGGCAGCACATTGAAGGAAGCTTACCTGGCCGCTGCTGCCAAACATTTTCCTCCTTCCGGCCAACTGCCTGACTCGTTGTTCTTCTCCATGCCGCAGTATAATACCTGGATCGAGTTGATGTACAATCAAAACCAGGAAGATATCCTGAAGTATGCCGACAATATATTGACCAATAAATTCCCGGTTGGAGTATTCATGGTAGATGACAACTGGCAGAAGTATTACGGAAACTTTGATTTTAAGCCGGAACGTTTTTCAGATCCGAAAGGAATGATCGACCGGTTACATAAAGACGGGTTCCGTATTATGTTGTGGATTTGTCCGTTTGTCAGTCCGGATAGCCCTGAATTCCGTGAGCTGCAACAAAAGGGATACCTGATCAAACAAAAGGGGACAAAGCAGGCAGCCATCATTCCCTGGTGGAATGGATATAGCGCTTGCTATGACTTGAGTAATCCGGCTGCAGCCGAACATTTGAAGTTGCAATTGCGCACAATGCAGGAGAAATACGGAGTTGATGGTTTTAAGTTTGATGCTGGTGATATTGGCCATTATAATGATCCGAACCTGGAATTTTATGATAAGTCAGCGACTTCTGTCGATATGTGCGAATATTGGGCCAAGATCGGTTTGGACTTTCCTTTCAATGAATATCGTGCCGGTTGGAAGATGGGTGGACAGGCACTGGTACAGCGTCTGGGGGATAAAGATTACTCCTGGAATGCTGTAGGGCTTTTGATCCCGGATATGATTGCAGCCGGACTGATGGGGTATGCATATGCTTGCCCGGATATGATCGGTGGAGGTCAGTTTGGTTCGTTCCTCGGTGTCGATCAGACGAAACTCGACCAGGAGCTGATCGTCCGTTCCTGTCAGGTACATACTTTGATGCCTATGATGCAGTTCTCTGTGGCTCCTTGGCGTATTCTGGATGAAAAGCATTTAGCTATTTGCCGTGAATACGCTCATCTGCATGAAAAGATGGGTGGATATATTCTGGAACAGGCACGTCATTCGGCACAAACTGGTGAGCCGATATTACGCCATATGGAATATGCATTTCCACATCAAGGGTTTGTAGACTGTAAAGACCAGTTTATGCTGGGCGATAGATACCTTGTCGCACCGATCCTGACCAAAGAACATACACGTCAAGTGATGTTGCCCAAAGGACAATGGAAGGATGATACCGGTAAGAAATTCCGCGGACCTAAGACAATAGAGGTGAATGCTCCTTTGGAACGTCTGCCTTGGTTCGAGAAAATAAGATAAGTAAAGAAAAAGAGAAGCAGGCAAGAAAAAATAAGATTAAGTGTTTACTGTTCATGCAAATATAAGTTTTATTCTTTAAAAGGTGCGATTTAATATTCCTGCATCGGCTGAAGATCAGTTCTCCGGTGGATAATTCAATATTTTTATGCTTCTTTTTAAGTTTGCAGAAGCAAGTATACGTCTATTATTCATACTTTTGAGCGTTTTAAGATTAAACATTATTCCACGGCAATGGAAGTTTAATTGAATCACGCATTTTAGAAGAGAGGATCCGGCAAGATTCTCTCTTCTTTAATTTATATAAAGCTGAATGCAAAGAAGTGGAAGGCCCCTCGTTTTTGTAAACGTTAGATAATTTCTATATATTTGTCTTTTATTTGTAAGGTTATATGGTATAAAAGAGTAGCATGTATTAATTTCTCTTTTTATGGCAGACTTCACCAACGAGAAAGTATTATTGAAAGAAATAAAGGATGGAAATGATCAGGCTTTTGAGTTTCTTTTCAAAAGCTATTATCCCCGTTTGCGTGGATATGCATCTCGTTTTGTGGAAGATCAGGAGGCTGTGAGGGATATTATTCAGGAAAGTTTTCTGAAATTCTGGGAAAAGCGTGAGTTGATAGAAGCCATATCCGTCTCTGCCCTTTTGTTTGCTATGGTTCGGAATGCCTGTCTGAATTATCTGAAACATCTTCAAATAGTAGAACAACATAACGTAGAACATCTGGCTTCTATTGCCGGGAGAGAGGAACTGTATAGCCTTGATTTTAATCCTTCCCCGGAATACACTTTATTATACAACGAATTACAGGAACAAGTGAATGCAGTTATAGACACGTTGCCTTCGCGTTGCCGTGAAGTATTTATTATGAGCCGTTTTGATAAAAAGAAGAATCGTGAGATAGCAGAAGCTTTAAGTATCTCTACGACTGCTGTGGAAAAGCATATAGCCAAAGCATTAACGACTTTTTCCAAACACTTTAAAGACAAGTATCCGCTCGATATCTATATTGTTATTATTGCATGGTTGCTGTCTGATTAACGTTTCTTTCCTGTAGGCATTCGCACTGCTATATCCTTTTAGAGTAATTGTTTCACTTAGGTGGAACAGTTGTTTCTATCAGGTGAAACAGTTGTTTCTCCTAAGTGAAACACTTTCAAAGATGCTGTTTTCGTTAAGTAACTCTGTATGCACTGCGCCGAATGTTTGCAAAAAGAAGACATCGGGGGTTGGGTAAAAAAAGAATGGGTTGTTATATCATATAGAAGCAAAAATTATGGAATTGGAAAAGGAGAATATTCATCGATTAGCCGTACACTATTTTGAAGGGCGTATTACTTTGCAGGAGGAGGAAGAGCTCTTTCGCTTTGTGAATGCCTGTGCGGATAATTATGAGATGTTCCGTCGATGGGAAAAAGAATGGATGCTATCGGCGACACCCGATCTGGGTGTGATCAACGAATGGAAGCATTTGCAACGGCGTGTTCAGATACAACGCAATATGCCGGATATGTTCGGACATAAGAAATATAGCCTGCGTCAGGTAGTTGCCGTGGCGGCTGTAGTCGTGGTGGTCATGTTGAGCGGTGCTTATGGGGCATTGTCTTTCTTCAATAAACAAGCCGATCCGAATTATTTCGCTTTGGTCACTGCTTATGGTGAGAAGAGCAAAGTGATACTGACCGATGGAACGGTCGTTTGGTTGAATGCCGGATCGACTTTGCGGTATGCGGATAACTTTAATGCAAGCAACCGAACAGTGCAACTGGAGGGAGAAGCCTATTTTGAAGTGGAAAAGCAATCGGACGAATCGCCGTTCCTGGTTAAGACAAGTTGCTACGATGTATTAGTGAAAGGTACGAAGTTCAATGTGACCTCTTATGCCGAAGATCCTTTTTCTACAACTACTCTATTGGAAGGAGCTGTCAATGTTTTGTACGAAGGAAGGCAACTGGAAGTAAAGCCCGGCGAATTACTTTGCTTCGATAAGGAGAAAAAAGATTTTTCCAGCCACCATGTACAGGCTTCGCAATACCGGTCGTGGATTGAAGGAAGAGTTGAATATGATGAAATAGCATTAGGCGAACTGGCTGTCCGCCTGTCAAGGAAGTATGATGTGAAGATACATCTGGATACTGCGCTTGATGAAGATGCCACCTTCAGGGTCTCATTGCGGAACGAAGAGACTATCGACCAGTTCCTGCGGGCACTTTCCGATATCATTCCGATACGCTTTGAGCGGCAGGGAGAAGATATTTATATCAAAAAACAATAGCGCGCTTTGTATATATATGTTTTAAATCTAATAACTAACTATCTATCTTATGATGTACAAAAAACATGTGGGAAGGTCTTTAATATTGGCCTTGCTACTTTCAGGCTCATTATCGGTGGACGCTCAGAAAATCACTCAGCAGTTCAGGAACGTCCCTTTGAAAACAGTACTGGAGGAAGTGGAGAAACAGCTCCAGTATTCAGTCATCTATAAAAAAGATGAAGTGAATGAGCAAAAGCAGATCAATCATAATTTTAAGGATGCATCTGTCGAAGAAGTCTTGTCGGCTATTCTGGATAAAGGGTTAAGCTATTCTATCCAGGGGAAAATGATCGTTATCTCGCAAAAGACCACTAAAGCGTCGGCTCCGCAACAACAGAAGAAGGTAACAGGTGTTGTGAAGGACAAAACCGGAGAACCGGTGATCGGAGCCAATGTAATAGAACGCGGAACAACAAACGGTACGGTGACCGATATCGATGGACGCTTTACGTTGGAAGTTCCCCGGAATGCCGTTTTGCAAATCTCCTATATCGGTTATATGGATCAGGAAATCCCGGTGGATAACCGGAACGATATCTCTGTCTCTCTTTTGGATGATACACAGAATCTGGACGAGATCGTTGTTGTCGGCTACGGAACACAAAAGAAGGTGAACCTGACCGGTGCTGTCAGCAGTGTAAAGGCCGATGTGTTGGAGAACAGAACGACTTCCGATCCGGTAAATATGCTGACCGGTAACGTATCGGGTGTGACCATTGTACAGAATGCCGGACAGCCGGGAGCCGACGGAGCTGCTTTGCGTGTCCGTGGTGTCGGTACGCTGGGTAATTCCGAAGCGATGGTTATCATCGATGGTGTGGAGTCGTCGATGAGCAATGTCGATCCGAACGATATCGAGAATATTTCCGTACTGAAAGATGCTGCGGCAGCTTCTATCTATGGTGTGCGTGCGGCAAACGGTGTTGTGCTGATTACCACCAAAAGAGGTGCTGTGGGTAAGCCTGTGATCTCCTATAACGGATATGTAGGCTGGCAGGAAGCTACCCGCTTACCGAAATATCTGGACTCGTATAATTATGCTGTCCTGTTGAATGAGGCTTATAAGAATGACGGATTGGAGGGATTATATTCAGACCCTGACCTGCAAAAGTTTAAAGATGGTTCCGATCCGGATCATTTTGCCAATAGTGATTGGTTGGGTGCGTTATTCAGCGAAAACGGACTGTTCCATAATCATCACTTAAGTGTGAACGGAGGTTCCGAGGCGATTAAATATTCTCTTTCTTTTGGCTACCATAATAAGGAAGGGTTGATGCCGAACACTGAATATAATAAGTTCAATGTCCGTTCGAACCTCGATGCGAAGATCAATGAACGGTTGAATGTATCTTTGAACCTTTCGGCCTATCGTAGTCGTATGGCGGCTCCTGCCACCGGCATGACCAGTATAATGTATTATGCATTTCGTGAAACACCGGTTACTCCGATCCAGTTCCAGAATGGAAATTACGGATTATTCAAGAACGAACACAATTCTGTCGCTTCAGCCCGTGAAAGTGGCTTGGCACGTACCTATAATAATAATTTTCAGGGAAGTGCTTCCTTTACTTATAAGATCATCGACGGATTGTCCTTACGAGGAAATGCTTCAACGACATTCAATCTGAAAGACGAACATACTTTCCTCAGAAGTATGAAGTTTTATACCGCCGAGTCTGTCGATCCTATCCGTACGACTCGCAGTGAAGTGGAGAACAAGGATAATAAGATGCTGGAAGTAAATCTTCAGGCATATCTGGATTATGCAAAGAGCTTCGGTAAACACGACCTGAAAGGTTTGTTGGGATATTCTCAGTTATATAACCAGTATCGTATCTTAGGTGCATCCCGTAAGGATCTACCTTTGAATAACAGCCTGGGTGAAATTAATGCGGGCGATATAACGACACAGACTTCCGAGGGGAATATGGTGGAATACGCTTTGCGTTCAGCCTTTGCCCGTGTGAACTATACGTTCGACAACCGCTACCTGCTGGAAGCGAATATCAGATACGACGGTACTTCACGTTTCCCGAAGGATAACCGTTTCGGTGCATTCCCTTCTTTCTCTGCCGGATGGCGTGTGTCTGAAGAAAGTTTCTTCACGGCTTCCTGGATCGATAACCTGAAGTTACGTGCTTCCTGGGGACAATTAGGTAATCAGGAAATTGGCGATTATGCCTTCTATAATACCTATATGTTCGGCCAGAACTACAACTTCGGTAATATGTTGTATCCGGGTATTTCGATCAATGAAAAGATGGCCAACTCGATCATTACCTGGGAAAAGACAGACCAGATCGATATCGGTGTCGATGCGGATGCTTTCGGCGGTAAGCTGAGCTTCACCGGTGACTTCTTCGTTAAGAACACAAAAGATATCCTGCTGGAGTTGCCTATTCCTGAGATCGTAGGAGTGAAACCGCCGATGCAGAATGCCGGTAAGGTTCGTAATACAGGTATGGAAATGCAGATCAGCCATAACAACCAGATCAATGATTTCAAGTATTATGCAACATTCAACTTCAGCTATGTGCATAATGAAATTACCGACCTGAGCGGAGGTGATACTCCCGGACGTTCTGTAGGCGATCCTATCAATAATATCTATGGATATGTTTGCGAGGGTATCTTCAAAGACCAGGCGGAGATCGACGGACATCCTACACAGATCTGGGGTGCTAAACCGGGCGATCTTAAATATAAGGATTTGAACAATGATAAGAAGATCGATGAAAACGACCGTCAGTCGTTGGGTACTTATTTCCCTAAAATAAACTACGGGCTTCGTCTGGGCTTCGAATATAAGAACTTTGACTTTTCAGCCTTGCTGCAAGGTGCCGGAATGGTTAATGCAATTGTGAAGGATGAAATCAACAAGGCATTCTACAATGGAGGTAAAGTGACTGAATATCATCTGGATCGCTGGACACCGGAAAACCTCGATGCTACGTATCCCCGCTTGTCGATGAAAGACTCTAAAAAGAACTGGATGACTTCTACTTTCTGGATGCAGAATGCTTCTTATCTGAAGATGAGAAATATGCAGCTTGGTTATTCATTGCCTAAACAGGTACTGGCCGGTTCGGGTATTACCCGCCTGAGAGTATACTTCAGTGTCGACAACCTGTTCACCATTACCGGATTTGACGGTGTTGACCCGGAATCGGCTTACAACATGAAAGACTTATCCGTGGTTAGTAGCTATTATCCGCTGACAAGAAATTATTCATTTGGTGTTAACCTTTCATTCTAATAAAACTGTAGACGAATTATGAAACTAAAATATTTATTTATATCGCTTATCTCGTTATTCGGAACCGGTTGCAACGACGGGTTTCTGGATAAGATCCCGACAGACCAGCTATCCGACGAGTCTTTCTGGATGGTAAAAGAAGATGCCATGAAATATTCGGCAGCGACTTATCGCTATCTTGTCCAGCCGGGAAACCATATGGTTATGCTCGATTGCTATACCGACAATGCCATTCCTGTTCATATTCATGCAGAGCAGGGTGATATTTCTTCCTGTACGGCAACGGCTTCAAACCCTCACTTTAAGCAGGTTTGGCAGGATGCTTACCGTGGTATCCGCCGTTGTAATATCTTCCTTGATAATATAGCCAAGGTGGAGATGAAAGAAGATGAGAAAACGATCCTGATCGGTGAGATTGAATTCTTACGGGCTTATTTCCATGCTACTTTATTGAAGTTCTATGGCGGTATTCCTATCCTGACCCGTGCTTTGGAGTTGAACGAAACGATCCCTTCACGCAATACGGAAGAAGAAGTCTATAAGTTTATTGTAGACGAATGCGACAAAGCTGCACAGAAGTTACCGCTGAGCCGTTCCGATAACATGGAACTAGGACGTGCCAATAAAGGGGCTGCGTTAGCATTGAAAGCCCATATCAGTTATCTGATGAAGAAATACGATGTAGCCGCCAGCGCAGCAAAAGAAGTGATGAACCTGGGTGTTTACAACCTGTATGGTAATTACGGCGATCTGTTCTCTGCCGAACATGAGAATAACTGCGAAGTGATATTCGATCATCAATATATGGAGAATGCATTGGATTATGATTATACCGGCAGTTGGATCGACCAGTTCTTCTCTCCGCTGATGATGGGAGGCTGGGAAGCATTGTCGCCGACGCAGGATCTTATCGATGCATACGAATGTACGGATGGAAAATCCATCGGTGAGTCGAAGCTTTACAATCCGGAGAAGCCGTTTGAGAACCGTGATCCCCGTCTGGCTTATTCTATTCTATGGCATGGTTGCGAGTTCGGAGGACAGATTTATAGTACGGAAGGAACAATGGGGAATGGTAATGCCACCCGTACCGGATATACGATGCGTAAATATATTAATCCAAAGAATGTAGGGAATGAATATCCGGGCTGGATTAACTATATCCTGTTCCGTTATGCAGAAGTTTTATTGATCTATGCGGAAGCACAGAATGAATTGAGCGGGCCGGATGCATCCGTATATGAAGCTGTCAATAGGATTCGCCAACGTCCGAGCGTGGAACTTCCGCCTTTACCGGCTAATCTGACAAAAGACCAGATGCGCGAAGCTATTCGCCGAGAACGCCGTGTTGAGTTTACGTTTGAAGGTATTCACCTGTTCGAGACCCGCAGCTGGAGAACGACGGAAGCCTGTGTAAACAAACCGGCTTACGGTATGACTTTCGACGGGAAAAAGGTTTTGGTGGAACAGCGTAAGTTCGATCCGAACAAGAACTATTTATGGGCACTTCCTCTGACTGAAATTGATTTGTCTAAAGGAGCGTTGGTGCAGAATCCGGGATATTGATCATCTATTAATAATAAAAGCCTCTGGTGGGACTTCTCCTGTCAGGGGCTTTTTGTTTTATATCGATTTTAAACCGGTAAATCCCTGAAACAGTCAAAATAACCACGAATATTGAAAACTCCTGCAGTTCTCTATCCTTTATCTTTGTGATACTTAATCTAATATAGAGAAGAAAATGAAACGTTATGGGAGTATTATCGGCGTAAAGCCGGAAAAGTTGGAAGAATATAAGAAGTTGCATGCCGCCGTATGGCCGGGCGTGTTGGCAATGATCAGGGAATGCAATATCCGTAACTATTCTATCTTTTATAAAGACGGGATATTGTACAGTTATTATGAATATATCGGTGACGACTACGAAAAAGACATGCAAAGAATGGCGGCAGACCCGACCACGCAGGAATGGTGGAAGCTGACCGATCCTTGTCAGCAGGCAGTAGAGAATCGTGCTCCCGGAGAATGGTGGGCGGCAATGGAAGAAGTATTCCATACGGATTGAATCTATATTCTCTCTTTTTCGAAATAAACAGGCTTTAAATATTATAGAACATGAATGACATTATTAGTAAACTTGGCGAATGCGTGGAATTCGGCAAGATCAATCTGGCATCACCCTATCCACCGGCAATGAAAGGACTGCCCGGTGCAGACGAACTGACCCGTGAGGCTTTGGAGAATGGTGTCTCTCCCCAGTCTATCCTGAGTGAATCACTGATCCCGGCCATGAACCGGGTAGGCAATAAATTTACCGAAGGCAAAATATTCGTACCGCAGATGTTGCTGTCGGCTAAGGCGATGAACAGTGCGATGAAGCATCTGAAACCCTATTTCCAGAGCGGTGAGATCAAGCGTAAAGGAGTTTTCGTGATCGGAACCGTGATGGGAGATTTACATGATATAGGAAAGAACCTGACAGGAATGATGGTGGAAGGTGCCGGCTGGGAAGTGATAGACCTGGGAACGGATGTACCGGCCGAAAAGTATATCGATACCTTGAACCGGCATCCGGGAGCAATCTGTGGAATGTCTGCCTTGCTGACAACAACCATGAGTAATATGCAACCCATGATCGCCAGTATCCGTGAGAAGCATCCAGATACAAAAGTAATCGTAGGGGGAGCTCCTTTGAATGCTACTTTTGCTCAGGAGATCGGTGCGGATGCTTATGCCCGCGACCCGCAGGATAATATCAACTGGTTGGACTCAATCGTAGCCTGAACGCGTATGAATAGTTTTATCCAACAACTACTGAATAGCGATAAGCGGATAGCTATCCCTATCATGACACATCCCGGTATTGAAGCGATCGGAAAGAATGTGGTAGATGCCGTAACAGATGGTGAAGTTCATTATCAGGCCATCAAGAATGTGACGGAAACGTATGATACAACGGCTTGTACCGTTATTATGGATCTGACGGTCGAAGCGGAAGCATTCGGTTGTGCGATCAGCATGCCGGAACATGAAGTGCCCAGTGTTACAGGCCGGTTGGTCTGTGATGAAGGGTCGGTGAACCGTTTGCAGGTTCCCTCTTTGTCGGCAGGGCGAATGTCTGAATATCTGAAAGCGAACCGCTTGGCGGTTGAGAATATAAAGGACAAGGCTGTATTGTCCGGTTGTATCGGCCCTTTTTCCCTGGCGGGCAGGTTATATGACATGTCGGAGATCATGGTCGGGATCTATATAGAGCCGGATGTGATCAAAACACTGCTGGATAAATGTACCGAGTATATTACCTTATACTGTAAGGAACTGAAAGCAATCGGTGCAACAGGAGTTATCATGGCGGAACCTGCTGCGGGACTGCTCTCCAATGAAGATTGCCTGGAGTACTCGACTGTCTATGTCAAACAGATCGTTGAAGCCGTACAGGGTGATAACTTCACCGTTGTTCTGCATAATTGCGGGAATAAAGGCCACTGTACACAAGCTATGATCGATTCGGGTGCGGCTGCACTTCATTTCGGCAATGCGGTGAATATGGTGGAAACCCTGGAACAGTGTCCGTCAAATCTAGTTGTGATGGGTAATATCGATCCGGTAGGAATCCTGAAGCAGGCAACACCGGAAGAAGTATACCATATCACAGCCGATTTGCTGGCAAAGACTGCACAATATAGGAACTTTGTTATCTCTTCCGGATGCGATATGCCACCATTTGTTCCGGATGTAAATATCAAGGCTTTTTACCGGGCTATCGCTGACTTTAACGCTGTATAATCATGTTCCGCTCTTATACATTTACTTTCGATGAGGTCAGGCCGGATGAAAAGGTGCTGATGGATTATCTTCAGATACCGGATAACGACAGTTACCCGTTGGTTGCCGGGATCGTGGAGTCCACCTTTGCAGCCTTGAAAGACTCCCGCGAGATCATTGGCGGGTACCGGATACTGGATTACGGAGATGTCGTGTTACAACCCGGCCGAAGGATCAGCGGGTATATGGCAGGAGCTTCGGAAATAGCCCTGTTCATTTGTACGGCTGGTGCCGCTTTCACGGATTTGTCCCATGCCTACCAGCAGAATGGCGATTTTCTGGAAGCTTTTGTAGTCGAATCGATCGGATCAGCTACGGTAGAGAACGCAATGGATAAAGTACAACACTGCCTGGAAGAAGAAATGTCAAGAGAAGGAAAGAAGATCACGAACCGGTACAGCCCCGGTTATTGCGAATGGCCCTTATCCGGGCAGCGTGATCTCTTTGCTTATATCGGCGACCATCCTACAGGCATAACCCTCAATGAATCCTGTCTGATGCAACCGATCAAGTCGGTAAGCGGGATAATCGGTATAGGCGACGCCGTTAAGAAACGTCCCTATGGCTGTGAAATATGCAATAGTGCAACTTGTGTGTACAGGAGAATAAAACGTAAAACCCATTAATAGAATATGACCATTGAATTGTTTTTAGGAATCGGATTGATTGCCATCGGTGCATTCTCCTCCGGAAGTTTTTCCATCCCGTTCGGGAAGACTCGGGGGTGGGCGTGGGAAAACTATTGGCTGATATATAGTTTGTTTGCTTATGTACTCGTTCCGGCAGTCGCCTGTTGGGTGTTTTGTCCCGGTTTTATGGATGTCTTGTCGGGTGTGCCGTCAGGTACATTGGCCTGGATATTCCTGCTGGGAATTATCTATGGCATCTGTAATCTGACTTTCGGGTTGTCTTTGCGTTACCTGGGATTGTCGCTCGGCTTCTCGCTCTCTCTGGGATTGATGATGATATTGGGGACGATCATTCCACCGGCTATCGACGGACGGCTGGCAGTTATGCTGCAACAGTCCGGTGGGACGATGTTGATTGCCGGGCTACTGATTGCGGCTGTCGGTATCGGGTTAAGCGGCTATGCCGGTTACAGGAAAGATAAGGGAGCCGGGCCGGAAGCCAATTCAGAGCTGAACTTCGGTAAAGGATTGATACTGGTATTCTTTGTCGGTATCACCGGAGCTTCACAAGCCCTGGGGATAGAACAGGGGAGTGGTATTTCTTCTTCGTTGGTGGCATCGGGTATCGATCCGTTGTTTCAAACCTTACCTGTCTTTCTGTTGATGTTCGGCAGTTCTTTTGTGGCGACTGCGCTTTGGTGCCTGTTCCTTGCCGGAAAGAATAAGAACCTGAAAGTATTTACGAAGACAAAAGAGATTGCCGTTTCAAAGAATTACCTGTATTGCGGACTGGCGGGTTTCCTTTGGTTCGTAAACTTTATCTTCTACGGTATGGGGAGAAGCCGTATGGGTGAATTCTCGTTCACAGCCTGGGGCATACTGATGTCGTTGACCATCGTTTTTGCCACCCTTTGGGGGTTGTACCGGGGAGAATGGAAAGCGACTGACCTGAAGACAAAAAGATGGATGTATGCCGGGCTGGTCGTACTGATCGCAGCTTCTTTCATTATCGGAATGAGCGGCGGTGAATAAAGAATAGAATAACAATCAAATAAATAGTATTTCAATGACTTCAAGAGAACGTGTCTTATCAGCTATCGCACATAAACAACCCGACCGTGTCCCGGTCGATATGGGTGCAACTCCCAGCTCGGGTATCTCAGCTATCGCCTATTCAAACCTGCTGAAACATCTGGGGCGGACTGAACTTCCCGTACAAATATACGATGTCGTACAGCAACTGGCGCAGCCGGATATGTCGATCATCGACCAGTTCGAAATCGACGTGCTCGACATTGGCCGTACCTTCAACCTGCAGCCTTCCGACTGGCAGGAAACCATACTGGCAAATGGAGATAAAGCCTTATATCCCGCTTGGTTCAATCCTGTTCTTCAGCCGAACGGATCGTATCACTGTTATGATACGGACGGGAAACGTCTCCTGGCTATGATGCCGAAAGGAGCCACTTTCTTCGATCAGTCTTATTTCCCTTATGTAGACGGCTACCCGGATAATTACGAGGGATTGGATGAGGAAATGGGACGTGTCCTCTGGTCGCGTTACGTACATAGTCCCTGGGATCATGCAGCCGACTCAGGCTTTTGGGAGCAACTACGGAAGAATGCCCTCCATCTGCGGGAAACGACCGATAAGGCGTTGATGATCGTCTGCGGCTGCAACCTCTTCGAATGGGGAACCTTCCTGCGCCGGATGGATAACTTCCTGATGGACTTGCTTTGTGATCCCGACCAGGTAGAACGGGTATTGGACGAATTATTGAAGCGTCATCTGGCTACACTCGAAAAGGTCTGCTCTTCCGTTGGCGATATCGTCGACATCATCCGTTTCGGGGATGACCTGGGAATGACTACCGGCCCTTTCATGGATGTGGATACTTATAAGACCCTGTTCAAACCCCGTCATAAACAATTATGCGATTACGTCAAATCGCATAGCAAGATGCATACCTTTATCCACTCCTGCGGTTCCATCTCTGCACTGATGCCCGATATGATCGAAGCCGGTATTGAAGTATTCAATCCGGTTCAGACAAATGCCCTGAATATGGAGCCGGAGTTCCTGAAGAGAGAATTCGGACAGGATTGTACCTTCTGGGGGGGGGGTGTGGAAACTGTCGGTACACTGAACAACGGTACGCCGGAACAGGTGCGCGAGCAGGTATTGCAACGGCTGGAGATTATGTCGGTTGGTGGTGGTTTCGTCTTTAACACCGTACATAATATCCTTCCCGATGTTCCGCCGACTAATATTATTGCTATGTTTGATGCGGTAAAAGAGTTTAATAAATGAAATATACAGTTTACGCACTTTGTTTATTGGCCTTGTCCTTCGCTTGCTCTGCTCCGGAATCCGGGAAGCCGCAGCCAACGAAGGGGCAGCAGGCCATGATCGACCGGAAGTACGGCCTGTTCCTGCATTATGGTATGAACACCTATCTGGGTAAACAATGGAGTGACGGCACCGATCCTGCCGGTATATTTACTCCCCCTGCCGATATTGCCGAAAAGGCAGCTGACTGGGTGCGGGTTGCCAAAGAAGCGGGGATGCGTTCCATTGTCCTGACCACCAAGCATCACGAAGGCTTTTGCCTTTGGGACAGCCAGTATACAGATCATGACATTGCCAATCCGGCCATCCCCCATAAGGTCGATATCGTAAAAGCCGTATCCGATGCCTGCCATAAATATGGGATTGCTTTTTCCGTTTATTATTCGTTGTGGGATCGCTATGAACCTTCTTATAAAGAAACGGATAAACATAAGTATATCGACTTTATGAGGAAGCAGCTTCAGGAGTTGATGACTAATTATGGCGAAGTCCATGAACTCTGGTTTGATGGTGCATGGGATCGTAAAGTGGAAGAATGGTACCTGCCTGAAGTCTACGACTATGTAAAATCGATGCAGCCCGATTGCCAGATCTCCACAAACTGGACATTGGGTAAACGCCCTGTCGACATGCAGGAAGGCGACACCATCGTCTATTTTCCGTCCGATTTTCGTTTGTGGGATCCTTACTTGCCTGTTGCGGACGATCCGAAAATATATACTTATGGTGGTAAGGAATATTATTTGCCTTACGAATGTACTCAAACGATCTCCGTACTGGGTAACTGGTTTGCCGACGATGCCGATGTGACGGTGCGTGACCTGGATGAACTGGAAGAGATATTCTATGCATCGACGATAAACGACAACTGTCTTTTACTGAATATTCCGCCCGATCGTAATGGAAATTTGAATCCTGAAGCGGTAGAACGTATCAACGAACTGGCTCGTGTACTCTCTATCGATAACGGCAAGCCTTTCCCGAAGACTATGCAAAAACCCCGGTCACTGACTTCATTTGCCTGTGCTGAAGCAAGCAGTGTGCATAAATCGGATACTTTGCATTATGGTGCTGCTTATGCGGTGGATAGCGATGTTTCTACTTTCTGGATGTGTGGCGATACGACAGGTTGGCTAAGTATCACATTGGAAAAACCGTCCCGGTTCAAACAAATATCTATCATCGAAGGGAACAACAATATCAAACAATTCTCTGTAGAGGTGATGAAGGAAGGAGTGTGGCAACAGGTCTATCAGGGTGATGCATTATCCGATGAGTCTATTCAAAGCTTTATGGGATATGGCTTTGGTGAGATTAACCTGAAAGAATCGCTGGAAACACAACAGTTACGAATTAATATTGAAAAGGCAACAGGAATACCTTTGATTTATTCCGTTCGCTTGAAATAAGGTTAAAAGGGGAGTGTGGCAAAATTTAATTAGTATTCCATAAGTAAATATCACTATCTTTGTTTCTGTTATTAATAAAGAATAGGAGGTAAAGTCTATGAAACGACCTGAGATAGTCAACCGTATTGCAAACGTTCTACATCGCATTGCACCTAATGCGCAGGCCATCCTCTATGGGTCGGAAGCACGTGGTGATGCACGCCCTGACTCAGATATTGATGTTCTTATTCTATTGGATGACAGCGAACAATTGACTGCTGAGCGTGAATTGGAAATTACCCGCCATCTTTATGAAGTGGAAGTAGACACTGGCGTTATCATTAGCCCTATGGTAATGCTCCATCGTATGTGGGAAAGTGTTACTACTCCGTTTACTATTAATGTTATGAAGGAAGGTATTGTGTTATGAAAGAAAAACTAGATCCTGAAAATCGTAAAGCAATAGTGAACTATCGTTTAGAACGTGCCTATGAAACATTAAAGGAAGCGGACTATAACACCGATGGTGGTTATTATAATACGGCTGTTAATCGTTTGTACTATGCTTGTTATTATGCAGCTTCTGCTTTATTGTTGAGTCGGGAAATAGATGCTAATACACATAATGGCGTGAAGACGCAACTCTCTATGCACTTTGTTCGTACGAGCCTGTTGAGTTTGGAGCATGGTGCGACATTCAGCCTTCTTTTTGAGAAACGTCAATCAAGCGATTATAGTGATTTCGCCTATTGCGATCTGGCATTGGTAAATACTCTCCGTCCACGTGCCGAGGTTTTCATTGAGGCAGTGGAGAAATTAGCCCGGAAGGAAGAATAGCATTTCGAACGCCTAACTATCCGGAAATTTCCGTACTTTTGTGTTCTCATTTTAACGAACAGACAAAAGCAATGAAATATCTGATAAAAAGCCCGGAAGACGTACTTCGGGCTTCCGTACAACTCCCTGCTTCCAAGAGCATCAGTAACCGTGCATTGATATTGAATGCCCTAAGCTATAGTCCGTATGACATACAGAATCTTTCCGACTGTGACGATACGGAAGTGATGATCAAAGCGCTTAACTCCAACGGTTGCGATTTCGATATTAAAGCTGCCGGTACAGCGATGCGTTTCCTTACCGCTTTCCTATCCAAAGTGATTGGCGAATGGACGATTACCGGGACAGAACGGATGAAGAACCGTCCTATCAAACTGCTGGTGGATGCGCTCAACTCGCTCGGTGCCCGCATCGAATATATCGAAAAGGAAGGTTATCCGCCTTTGCGTATCTTCGGAAGCGCTTTGCAGGGAGGAGAGATCTCATTGGCCGGAGGTGTCAGTTCGCAGTATATATCCGCTTTGCTGATGATCGCCCCGTTGATGGAGAATGGCCTGACGCTGAACCTGGAAGGCAATATCATTTCCCGCCCTTATATCAATCTGACCTTGCAGTTGATGGAACAATTCGGTGTGAAAGCAACCTGGAACGGACAAACGATCAAGATACTTCCCCAGGAATATAAACCGATTCTTTTCACTGTCGAATCAGACTGGAGCGCCGCCTCTTACTGGTATGCAATGATGGCTTTGTCGAAAGACGCCGAGGTCGAATTGCTCGGACTATTTAAAAACAGTCTGCAAGGAGACGCTGCCGGAGCACAACTGTTCGCTCAGTTGGGAGTAGGAACGACTTTTTCCGACCGTGGTGTCCGGTTGAAACATAACGGAAATGTGGTGAAGAAACTTGTTTATAATTTCATAAACGAACCCGACCTGGCGCAAACATTTGTCGTGGTCTGCGTGTTACTAAATATCCCCTTCCGCTTCACCGGACTGCAATCGCTGAAGATAAAAGAAACCGACCGTATCGAAGCACTGAAAACAGAACTTCGCAAACTCGGTTATCTGCTGACCGACAGCAACGACAGCATCCTGGAATGGAATGGAGAACGATGCGAGCCGGAAGCCGATCCGGTTATCGCCACTTACGAAGATCACCGGATGGCGATGGCTTTTGCCCCTGCCGCTTTGGTCTTACCGCAGGGAATTACAATAGCCGATCCGGGAGTGGTGACCAAGAGTTATCCGACTTTCTGGGACAATCTCAGGAAAGAGGGCTTTACAGTGAAGGAGGTTTAATATGTGGTATATCGTCATAGGTATAATCGTGCTGGGGGTAATTGCCGCCGTAGCCGGTTATTTCAGGAATAAGAAATTGCAGAAGATGCTGGAACGCGGGGAGATCAGTGAGATCCCTGAAGCCCGCGAAATACCGGAAGAGTGTTGCGGACAGCATGAAACCTGCGAACGCGACAGCCTGCTGGCTGCCGTAAGTAAAAAAATCGAATATTACGACGATGAGGAACTGGATCGTTTCCGGGGATTGGAAAGCGACGAATATGATGAAGAGTCCGTCAACGAGTTCCGCGAAGTGCTTTACACCTTGCAGTCGGAAGAAGTGGCCGGATGGCTCCGCAGCTTGCAGCTTCGCGCCGTGAACCTGCCGGATGCGCTGAAAGATGAAGCGTTCCTGATCGTTGGGGAACGGAGAATACATTAAATATGGATTTACTACAATATACTTTTTTTCAACATGCACTGATCGGTAGCCTGCTTACCGCCATCACCTGCGGAATAGTCGGGACATACGTTGTCGCACGCCGTCTGGTATTTATCAGTGGCGGTATTACCCATGCTTCTTTCGGAGGTCTGGGTCTCGGTTTCTATCTGGGAACGAACCCGATCCTGATGGCGATGGTTTTTTCCGTCCTTTCCGCATTCGGGGTAGAGTGGGCCAGCAAGACGCAGAATGTCCGTGAAGACTCGGCGATAGCCGGTGTCTGGGCATTGGGGATGGCACTCGGGGTCATCTTTATTTTCCTGACCCCCGGATATTCACCGAACCTTTCCGCCTATCTGTTTGGAAATATCCTGACAATCTCTATGTCCGATATCATCTGGATAGCGGCCTTTGCCGTGGTGCTGATCGCCGTTTTTACCCTTTATCTCCGGGAAATCGTATATGTGGCTTTCGACAGCGACTTTGCCAAAACGCAACATATCCATGTGAAATGGATCGAATATATGATGATGTTCTTTATAGCCGTCACCATCGTGTTGTCGATCCGGCTGGTCGGTATCATGCTGTTGATGAGCCTGCTGACCTTGCCGCAGATCACAGTGAACCTCTTCACATCCGACTTCAGGAAGATCATCCTGGGTAGCATCGTCCTGGGCTTCCTGGGATGCGTGACTGGCCTGGTTCTTTCTTATTTTCTGAACGTGCCTTCCGGGGCGTTTATCATCCTGGTGCTGGTGCTGGTCTTTCTGATCCTTAAAGGCGTATTATTCTTTACAAAAAAGCAATAAAACAGGTTATTCTTAGTTTATTATATGATAAAGAGCTATCATAATACGTGAAGAAAGGTTTTTACTATATAATTTCGATATTCGTAGTACTCTTACTTTGGTCGTGCAGCACGAAGAAAAACACCAAGGCAAGCCGGTTCTACCATGCTTTTAACTCCCGCTATAACATCTACTTTAACGGGAAGACTTCTTTCGATGAGGCCTTGTTGGGGATGCAGACCGGCTACAAGGAAAGTTTCTCTGAAATGATCCATATGTACCCGATCAGTGCACAGCCGAAGGACAAGAAGGAGACCGGAGGGCCTTTCGACCGGGCCATCGAGAAAGGTAACAAAGCGATCAAACTGCATTCCATCAAAGCGAAACCCGCCAAGAAACCCGGTTGGCGGAATGATCCCAAGCAACGTGCTTTCCAGGAGCAGGAGGAATACAACCCTTTCCTGAAGAAATGCTGGCTACTGATAGGGCAGGGGCAATTCTATAATGCTGACTTCCTGCAGGCTTCCGCCACCTTCTCTTATATTGCCCGCCATTATGCACAGGATGAAGAAATGGTTGCCGAGGCTCGCCTGTGGCAAGCCCGCTGCTATTCGGAAATGGAATGGTTCTATGAAGCCGAAGATATTCTGGGTAAGCTGAATACGAACGGGATACCTAAAAAGAACCTGAAACAGTATGCTTCCGTATATGCCGATTATCTGGTGAAGAACAAGCAGTTCGACGATGCCGTTCCCTACTTCAAGTCGGCCATCAAGTCGGAAAAGAACAAGCGGCAGCGTACCCGTATGAAATACCTGTTGGGACAGATCTATGCCGCACAGGATCAGGACGGAATGGCCTATAAGATGTTCAACGAAGTAGCCAGAGCCAATCCACCTTACGAACTGGAATTTGCCGCCCGTATCCGTCAGACTGAAGTTTTTACCGGCGCCAACTACCAGAAGGTAGTCAAGATGCTTACACGTATGGCGAAGAGTGATAAGAATAAAAACTATCTGGATCAGGTATATTATGCTCTGGGAAATATCTATCTGAACCGTGAAGATACCGTAAACGCTATCAAGAACTACGAACTGGGTATCGAAAAGAGTACACAGAACGGATTGGAGAAAGCGATCTGCCAGATCAAACTGGGGGATATCTATTTCACCATGCGTGACTATGTAAAGGCACAACCTTGTTTTAGCGGAGCCTTATCGGGTATCCAGAAAGAATACAAAGACTTTAAGCGCGTCTCGAAACTGTCGGCCGTTCTCGACGAACTGGTCGTGCACGTAGAAGCCGTGCATTTGCAGGATAGCCTGCAGACCCTGGCTAAGATGCCGGAACCGGAACGTCTGGCTGTGATCGACAAGATCATCGAACAGGTAAAGAAAGAGGAAGAAGAAGCCAAGGCGCTGGCTGAGAAGGAAGCCTATCTGGCAGACCAGGCGGCGAAAGGCTCAGGTATCGACCGCCCCGGAACAGAAACAGGTGGTATTGTGCTGCCGACTACAGCCGGCGGAGCTACTTTCTATTTCTATAACCCTTCTACCGTGTCGCAGGGTAAAGCGCAGTTCCAGCGTAAATGGGGACGACGCGCCCTGGAAGATAATTGGCGCCGCCGTAAGAAAGAAATGTCTACTTTCAATGAAGAACCTTTGGTAGAAGGAATGGAAGAGGCAGACTCTCTAACAGTAGGTGCAGACGGTCAGCCACTCGCTGCCGATTCGCTGGAAGCCGGCTTGCCCGGAGTCGCTGCCGATGATCCGAAGTCACGCGAATATTATATACAGCAATTACCGTTCACTGAAGAAGAGGTAGCCGCATCCAATATTATTATAGAAGACGGCTTGTATAATATGGCCATGATCTATAAAGACAAACTGGAAGATCTGCCCTTATCGATAGAAGCGTTCGAGGAACTGGAACGCCGTTTTCCGGATAACTCGCATCGTCTGGAAAGTTATTACCTGGTCTACCTGATGGCACTCCGTACGGGTAATACCACATTGGCGGCCGAGTACAAGACCAAAATGACGAATGCTTTCCCGGATGCCGATTACACGATCGCTATATCCGATCCGAATTACGAATATAATATACGTATGATGGACTCTGTACAGGATTCTATCTACCAGCAGACGTATAATAGCTATCTGGCAAGCGACACGAGTGCCGTGCGTAAAAACTACCGCGAAGTCACAAGCAAATACCCGCTGGCAACACTTATTCCTAAGTTCATGTTCCTGGAAGCATTGACTTATGTGCAAGCCGGCGACGCCGAAGGCTTTAAAGCAGCCTTGAAAGCGCTTGTTGAAAAATATCCGACAGCCGACGTAACGGAGTTGGCCGGCGAAATGCTGAAAGGTATTCTTCGTGGCCGTACGTTGATGCAGGGTAGCGTAACCGGTATGAGCTGGAACCTGCGCTTCGGCCTGGGTGAAGACGGTTCATTGTCGGCTGCAGACTCGGCACGAACTTTCACTGCCGAACCGAATACTTCGTATCGCATGATCCTGATGTATCCGACTGGAAGTGTGGATAAGAACCAGTTGCTGTTTGCCGTAGCCGCTTACAACTTTGCCAATTTTATGGTGAAGGAGTTCGACCTGACCTTCGAAGAAACAGGCCCGATGTCAATGCTGAACATCAGTGGATTTAACGGCATCAATGAAATACTCCAGTATTATAAGATGATATATGGTAAGGACGGTTACGCCCAGGCACTGGATAAGAATGTGGCTATCCTTCCGATCTCCGACGACAACTACGAAACGTTGATGCGCGGAAAGACGTTGGAAGAATACATCAACTTCTTTGATGAAAACTACGGTGAAGAAGTCCCCGAACTGGCTGCCCGCTGGCAGAACCGTATGGAAGCCGAAGAAGAAAAGGCGGAAGAAGCCGCAGCTGAAGAACAACAACCGGAAGAAGTTCGTCCGGAAGAAGAAGCTCCGGCCAAGACGACTGAAGCTGAAGAACCTGCTCGTCACGAAGAAGTTTCGGCAGAAGCCGAAAGACCGGTAGAGCAGCCAACTGAGAAAGATACCGTCATCCCGGAAGTCACGATTCCTGACAGTATCGCAACTATACCTGTCCCTGTATTGCCGGTCGATACTGTCTCTGTACAACCAGTTATACCGGAAACAGTAACCACTGTAACGCCGCAGGATACTGTTCCTGCCGTTCAGGCTCCGGAAGAGAAAGAGCTCACATTAAAAGAGATCGAAGCTATCCGTAAGCGTGAAGCCGAAGAAGAAGCCGCTCGTAAAGAGGCTGCCCGCAAAGAGTTTGAAGCACAACAGAAAGCTGAAAAAGAATTGCAGGAACAAAAGGCCAAGGAGCGTGAGGACGAACTGAAGAAGCAGCAGGAAGAAGAAAAAGCCCTTCTGAAAGCGAAGGCTGAACGTGAAAAACAGCTTGAACAAGATCGTAAGAACAAGCTGAAACAGGCAGAAGCCGATCGTAAAGTCAAGATGAAAGCCCGCGAAGAATTGCGTAAGCAGAAGGAACGCGATTATAAGGAAAAGCAGAAGCAGAAAGAAAAAGCACGCAAGCAAAAGGAAAAACAGTATCGGGAGACACTCAAAGCCAAAGAGAAAGCCCGCCGTGAAGCCCAAAAGGCCAAAGAGGCGGCAGCTCGTGCTCGTAAGAAATAACGAAAATAGGAAATAATAGAAAAAGGTGTATCTGATAGCATTGCTATTTCGATACACCTTTTATTATGCTAAAAACTATCAATGGTCAAAATCCGAAATACTGCTTTGCATTGTTGTAGCTGATATCCTCTACCATCTTGCCGATGAAAGGTAGTTCGGAAGCTGGCAGTTCTCCGTTTTCCACCTCTTTCCCCAACATATTGCAGAGGATGCGGCGGAAGTATTCATGACGCGGATACGACAGGAAGCTGCGTGAGTCGGTCAACATTCCGACAAAGCGGCTCAGTAATCCCAGGTCGGAAAGCGTGTTCATCTGGTCTTCCATACCGTGGATCTGATCCAGGAACCACCAACCGGCACCGTATTGCATTTTGCCCGGCAGTGAACCGTCGTTGAAGCTATACGCCGTTGTCATCATCACGGCACTGTCTTTCGGGTTCAGGTTGTAGAAGATTGTCTTTGTCAACAATCCTTCTGCTTCCAGGCGGCTGAGGAAACGGATCATCGGTTCGGCTATTTCAAGGTCGCCGATCGCATCATAACCAGTATCCGGGCCCAGTTTCTTGAACATGCGGGCATTGTTGTTACGGGTCGGGCCGATATGGAATTGTTGCGCCCAGTTGCTGCGGGCATCCATAACAGCCAGTTCGTAGAGCATGGCGGAGCGGAACTTATCAATTTCCTCACCTGTCAGCACCTTATTCATACGGGCTTTCATAAAGATAGCCTCTATTTCCGCATGGGTATAAGGAGTAGCATAGAATGTGCTCAACCCGTGATCCGATACACGGCAACCGATCGATTCAAAGAAGTCGTGACGCTTTTGCAAAGCAGCCAGCAAATCTTTGAAAGACAGGATCGACATACCGGAAGCGGCTTCCAGTTTAGTCAGATAGTCATTGTAAATGGCCACGTTTTCAATAGCCATAGCTTTGTCCGGACGCCAGGTCGGAAGCACTTTCGTGGTCAGGCCGGTGTTGCGGATCGCCTGGTGATATTCCAGTGAGTCGATCGGATCGTCAGTAGTACAAACCACTTCCACGTTCATACGCTCCATAATGGCCTGGGCACGGAATTCGGGCGTTTGTAGTTTGGCTGTACATTCGTCGTATATTTCACGGGCTGTCGAAGGGTTCAACACCTTATCGACACCGAATATACGGCTGAGCTCCAGATGTGTCCAATGGTAAAGCGGGTTGCGCATAGCGTGTTGCAAAGTATCAGCCCACTTCTGGAACTTCTCGAATGACGGTTTGTCGCCGGTGATATATTCTTCGGGGACACCGTTGGCACGCATGGCACGCCACTTGTAATGATCCCCACCCAACCAAATCTCTGTCAGGTCGGCAAACTGGTAGTTGTCGGCAATCTGCTGCGGGATCAGGTGACAATGGTAGTCGATGATCGGCATTTTCGCTGCGTGTTCGTGATACAGCTTTTTGGCTGTTTCCGTTTGAAGCAGGAAATCTGAATCAAGAAATGGTTTCATATCTTAACGGTATTTTTTGATAATACTTAATGCATTGCTGCAAAGTGCCGTGATCGCTTTCCAGTCTTTTGCGGCGATGGCTTCTTTCGGGAACAGGTTGGAGCCCATTCCTACGCAAGTTACACCCGCTTTGAACCAGGCTGACAGGTTTTCTTCCGTCGGCTCTACCGCACCTGTAGCCATGATCATAGACCAGGGCATCGGGGCTTTGATATTCTTGACAAAAGAAGGGCCTCCCACATTGCCTGCCGGGAATACTTTACACAAGTCACATCCCACTTCCTGTGCAAAACCTATTTCCGAAACAGAACCACATCCCGGTGTATAAGGAACCAGACGGCGGTTGCATATTTTAGCGATTTCCGGATTGAACAGCGGGCCTACCACAAAGTTTGCCCCCAATTGCAGGAACAAGGCGGCTGTAGCCGGATCGACGATCGAACCGATACCCAGCACCATGTCCGGACATTCTACAGCAGCATATTTTACCAGTTCGGCAAACACCTCATGAGCGAAGTCCCCGCGGTTGGTAAATTCAAATGCACGCACACCACCTTCATAACAGGCTTTCAATACCTGTTTGGCTGTTTCTATATCTTTATTATAATAGACAGGTACCATCCCGGTGCTGATCATCGCATCCAATACCTGCATTTTACTAAATCTGGCCATTGTAAATAATTATTTAATGTAATTGTTATCTTGAAACGCGTCCGGAACCGTCGCCTTCCATCAATTTCTCCACTTCGTCTACAGTTACCTGGTTGAAGTCTCCATAAATGGTATGTTTCAGGCAGGAAGCAGCAACAGCGAAGTCAAGCGCTTTCTGATCGTCAGTTGTATAAGTGAGCAGACCATAGATCAGGCCTCCCATGAAAGAGTCGCCGCCACCTACACGGTCTACGATATGTGTGATATCATAACGGCGTGACTGATACAGTTTTCCGTCGGCATACAGAACGCCGCCCCATGTGTTATGGTTGGCATTGATAGATCCACGCAGGGTGATGATCACTTTCTTTGCACGCGGGAACTTCTTCATTAACTGTGTACAAACCGATTCGAACTCGGCGGCATTTACCTCACCGGCCGTCTGTGCTACGTCAAATCCTTCCGGTTTGATTCCGAATACTTTTTCCGCATCTTCTTCATTACCCAGGATAATATCGCATCCGGCAACCAGTTCAGGCATTATTTCTGATGCTGTCTTTCCGTATTTCCATAAGTTTTTGCGGTAGTTGATATCACAGGATACCGGAATACCCAGTTTGTTGGCCGTCTGTATAGCTTCCAGGCAAGCATCGGCTGCACCTTGTGAGATAGCCGGAGTGATACCTGTCCAGTGGAACCAGGAAGCATCTTTCAATACCTCTTCCCAGTTGATCATTCCCGGCTGGATTTCAGCGATAGAAGAATGTGCACGATCGTAAACAACCTTGCTGGCACGGGCTACGGCTCCTGTTTCCAGAAAATAGATACCCAGGCGGTCGCCTCCATAAACAATATGTGAAGTACCGACACCATATTTCCGTAAATCCATTACACAGGCACGTGCAATATCGTTTTTCGGTAAACGGGTAACAAACTCTGCTGCAATCCCGTAGTTTGCCAATGATACGGCAACATTGGCTTCACCACCGCCAAAGGTGGCATTCAGTTGATTACTCTGGCTAAAACGGAGATAATCTGGTGTGGCCAGTCTGAGCATTATCTCTCCAAAGGTTATTACTTTTTTATTCATGGCATAAACTTTTATTATCCAGTGCAAAAGTAGTAGATTATATTTAATTTCCTACAATGTGTGTGCGAAAACATTTACACAAAAAGGAATAAAAACAAGCATGTCTTGTTTATAATTGTCAATTCTTATCTATCTCCGAAGCAAGCAGTGATACCTGCAAACATTTGTCTCCTGCACTAAGGATTGTCTTCTTTGGGTGTTCGATCCATATCGAGAGAGGATGAATGATGTAATCTCTGTCTATCGGTTCATGCCTTTCTTCTGTGTCGTGAAAGTAGGTGCTATAATCTTTTCCGGGTTCAGTAATTTCGTCTATCCGTAGCGAAGCAATCTCATCGGGTGATAGGCAGACCTTCTTTTCCCATCTTTTGCCGACAAAAGTCTCTTGTTCCAATCCCTCGTCATCCGTGTAAGTGACAACTATCTTGCGCGGAAGCAATGCATGTACGGCTACATGATAAGTCACACAAAACGGTTCCTTTTCTTTCTTTTCATAACTCTTCCAAAGAGTTAACAGGGATAAGGCTAACGCCATTAATAGTAGTGTGTATATTTTATTCATAACAACTCTTTGTGCAAAGGTCAGCATATAATTTTGAATAGCTATATAAGATTTACTTGTAAAAAACAAGTAATCAACTTGTATTTTACAAGTTCGTACAAGGTGCAGAAAGACCGGATATTTTGTTATATCCCTGCATCTTCATCGAAATATGGAGATTTGTTCATATATTTGTTTCACTCTTAAAAGAATGTAGATAGCATGGAAACAGAAAACGTAAAGGATAAGAAAGTTCATCAAGGTTTAAATGTCAGTAAGATACGCCGGTATGAAGATATAAAGCAAGAGGATCTGGCTGAAAAGTTAGGCGTTAGCCAACAGTTTATCTCTCAATTGGAACAACAGCGTGAGATAGGAAGAGATTATCTGGTAAAAATTGCTGCTATCCTGAAAGTTGCACCGGAAGTGATTGAAAATATGGAAGAAACTCCGGTTTCTGTTGTTATTGAGAATAATAATTTTGAGAATGGTGGTATAGGTTATATCGGTGAAGTTAACGAATTGAACCAACACCCCGTTGAAAAGATCATCGAACTAACCAGAGAAAATACCTCCTTATATGAACGTATGCTAGCGAATGAAAAAGAGAAAGTAACTTTACTTGAAAAGTTATTGAATGAAAAGAAATAAAGGGTCTGTGTTCTTCCTGCATGTCAAAGGACATTGTTTATTACTTTCACTACCCTTATGGCATGCTGGAAACAAAAAGTACACATCAAAACAGACCCGGATACAGTGTCGGGGTTGAACTCTTGCAGAGTTTAAAAGATATCATTTAGGGAATAATGAGTCAATCTGGCAATAGGTGAAACACTCATATCATTTCCTTTTTACATGATAAAAAAGCATTAAAACCGTTCACCGTTCACCAGGCAGAGTGCGACGGCATGCAAATCAATGTATAAGACGCTTATTTCCCGGGTGAATGGTCACTCAAAAAGGTGAATGGTTTATACGAACCTTTCACCCTCGTCTTATCCGGATTACTTATTTTTACAGCTTATACTATTGCTCAGTAAATAAAAGGTCTGAACTGATTAAGGACAATATTATAGCTTATTTACTTAACGACCAACGTCGATAAGCTTGCTGAGCATAGTCGAAAAGCTTAACAACTAAGGTCGCAAAGCTTAACGATGGCGGTGTCCGGATTTATAAGTAATAACTAAAGAGTTAGTTTGCAATAGGTTTAATGGTAATGGATAATAAGGGGAAAGATACTTTTTAAGTTGCCGGATAAATACTTATATATAGGAAAGTGAATGGTTGGATCCAACCATTCACTTTTTTATCCAACCATTCACCCTGTATATATGTTGTTAAACAAAATATAATCAATAAGTTATTATGTGTAAGGTGAAGGGTGAAAGGTTTATTGCCTGATTTTGCATGAATAGTTGCTCCGGAGCAAAGATTGCAACACTGATAGCTCAAATCGGGCAGTAAGTGAACCTTTTTTGTAACAAGAAAGTCGATATATCTTGTTTCGTCCTTACAGGACTTAAGAAAAGAGGATAGACTATCAGGAACCCAGGGTTAAAAACCCCGGGCTGATTTTGTGATCAGGCTTACAGCCTGGCAATACGTGAAACATTCAAATCTGCCCAAAAAATGAACTGAAGAATAAATTCAAAACACTTTCCAAATCAGACAGATTTTTTATTTTCAATCCTCGATAACCAGGCGAACCCCTACATTATTCACCTTCTGCCAGGGCAGATAAACGCGGCGGGCGGTTGCCGTGGCGTCTTGCGGACGATCCAGCCAGGAACCGCCGCGAGCCACTACCTGACGGGTACTTGCTGCTGCCTGCGATTTCTCATTATACGGATACGGTGCATACATCGAACGAGTCCATTCCTGCAGGTTTCCATGCATATTGACCAGGCCGAACGGGTTTGCCTGATAGGTGTAGCGGTCAGTCGGGATCATCATGCCGTCGTTCACGGTTTCTACTTTCGGGAGATAATCGTAATATTGGAACCAGGGATTATCTTTCTCCATCGGCTGCGGATCAATACCTGTAACCGCCATCTTTTCGAGCTGCACATCCGCCAGGTTCTCATACGAACCGAAGTTGGCATCCATACCGCCATACCAGAAAGGCTGGTCACTACCGCCCCGGCAAGCCCATTCCCATTGCACTTCGGTAGGAAGCGTCACTTTTAAACCGGTCTTTTCCGAGAGCATATTGCAATAGTCCATCGCTTCTTCGTAACTCACACGGATAACCGGCTGATCCGGTTTATTGGCCGGATAACCGGGCGTCGTATGATCTTTCCAGAACTGGGCATAGATACGGCTGTCGTGATCCGGTACCAGGGCGTTATACTGCGCATTGGTCAGCTCTTTCTCCGACATCCAGAAACCGGACTTCACATCCGCTTTAAACTCCGGAGCCTGATCGGGATAACCGTTGTTCGATCCCATGACGAATTTACCTGCCGGAACGCGGACGAAAGCGATCTTCACCCCGTCGGCTACTTCGATCTCTTTCCGCAGAGATTTCTCTTTCGATAAGATCTTCTGAATCTCTTCGGCAGACAAAGGCCAGCCTTTCAACTTCACCGACTTATGTTTGACAGGAGCAACCTGTTCGGGCACTTCCGGGCGGATCTCGCCTTTACCTTTCAGGAAAGAAGCATAATCGGCCAGTTCCTTACGCCAGTCGACACCCGCATTCGCATACTTATCAGCCAACTCGATACGGCGTTCGTACTGGTCGTATCCGTTCAGCGGATCGGCGTCGAACTCACCGCGTCCGGGAGCATTCATGTCGATCCACATATACAGATGATCCCATTCGTTGTCGGTCAGCTTCACATTATAGTGCCCGCGTTCCAGGAGACGGACGATCTCACTGGTGGAAGCGTGGTATTCGTACGGGGTCATCACGTACATATCGGCTTCCGGCCCCTGACGGTTCACGTAAGGATGGAAGGCCAGGTAACTCTTTTGCATATAGCGTGTGCCACTCCAGTCGGTAACGCCAACGGAAGTCGTATCCTTAAAGTTCGGGCGACCGGCCTTACTTCCGTCATGGCAGGCTACGCAGGCACGGTCGAGGATCGGCTGTATCTCGTATTTGAAGGAGTAGGAACGGACACCGCCTTCTGCAATGGCCAGTTCATGCGGTTTACGGGTAGAGGCCTGCACTCTTTTAGGCACAGGGATCGTATTCTGGTCTTCATGACATCCCACGCAGGAAACCACTTCGCCCGGCATACCGGTCAGCCAGCTACGCATCCATTGCACGGCACGTCCTTCCCCATCGAGCGGTTGCAGGGAGACAGGGGTATTAGCCGGTATTTTGAAGATGGCCGAACCGTCTTCTTCCACCGGAACAGTACCCAGCAGACGTTTGATATCCCAACCGGCCTGGATACCGTGGTTATAATGGTCGGATAAGGTTCTACGGTAAGCATATTCGTAGGCATAGACACGGAACGATTTGATCTCTCCCCGGGGAACGCCTTTCAATCCTTCTCCTTCGTAAATATCCTGGATAAAGACGGTCGCTTCCTTTTCATTCAACTTGACACGATCGGGGATGGCGGGGGGAACAGGGGTGCTCTTCACCGGAACGGAGTAGATCATACCGGCATTGTCGGCATTGGCAACCAATGTCAGGTTATCGTATATATCCACCAGATAGATCCCCCAGCGGCTATAAGGAGACAGTTTGGCTGTCACCAGGAAAGTCTCGTCCGTCAGCGGATAAGGTTTGATAAATTGCGGCCAAACGCCGTTCACCAGTTCATCTTTTATTTCCGGAATGATCGGACGGCCCCGGAAAGGCAGTTCCTGTATCATTCCTTTTTCCTCTTTACGGCTCTTGGCCGGATCGAAGATCATCAGGCGGCCGGAACGGGCAACGCCGTGATGACCAGAGATAACGCCGACGAAACGGTTAGTACGCTTGGGTAACGGCTGCACATCGAAGATACTGTTCGGGAACATGGAACCGCTGCCATACAACGATTTCTGTTCCGTCCCGTCCGGGTTCATGTGCATAACGATACGGGAGAAATAATGCGTCAGGTCGGTATATTCCCAACGGACATACATCACCTTCCCGTTAGCCATGACGATCGGATGCCAGTTGGCATCCTGGTCGAATGTGAGGCGGCGCATATCATGGGTACGGGGATCATACAATACCATATTGCCCACAGCATCGCTACCATTTACGCAAGGGACACCCTGATAGCCGATATTGGAGATTGCCAGCATACGTCCGTCGGGAAGGTAGGTGGCATCAAAAAATTCAAGGTCGGGTTCGGGGATGTTAACAGCTTGCTTCACGCCACTTCCGTCGATATTCATTTCATGTACCTGCCAACGGCGGGCTGTATCCAGGGCCGTAAACAACAGACGCTGTCCGTCCCAGTGGAGCACCAGGTCAGTGACGGAAGAGCCGTCCACCGCCGGTTTATAAAGGGTTTTCTCCTGCAGGTTACCGCTTTTCAGGCCTGACAGTTTGACCAACTCCGCTTTGAAGTTACGGCGGCTGGCGGAACTCAGGTTCGACCAGTTGTTAGGCTGGATCCCCAGGCTGCCGGCTCCCACAAAGTTGGCACGGTCGCCCAGGTCGAATTTAACGGTCAGCATCTTATCCACATTCACATCCGGGCTCATCAGGAGTATCTCTTTCTTCAGCGCCAGCGCTTTGTTGGCTTTTTCGATGCTCGCCTGATCGCCGGTGTAAATACCGTCGAAACCTCCTGCCAACAGTTTCTTCAGCTCATCCAAGCGGCTTTCTGCCTTACCGGCATCGAAGCCGGATTGTTTTTTCATGACACCGATCGCTTCTTCGATAGCGGCAGGGTTCATCCATTCCAGTTCCGCCTGTACTTCCAACACGGTCAAGACACGGCCTGCCAGGCATTTGTAGGCCTGCATCTGTTCAGACGGCGTACCGGCTGAAGCTGCTTTTTTCAACTCTGCCTGAAAGAAGGAAGCATTCTTCAACTCTTTCAGCATGGCTTCCAGGCCTTTCTGTGTCCTGTCCAGTTGCTCGGTAGTTACTTCCTCTTTCGTTTCACAACTGGGTTGTGCGGACAATGCGCCTCCACCCAGTAAGCAGAAGACCACACATCCTGTAATCAATAGTTTTTTCCACATAGACGATTATTTTTTAGTGATAAGTTTATCCATCTCTTTCCCATCCATATATTCCTCATCGGGAGAAGCATACAGACAATCCATAATGATATTTGCCTGCGGGAAAGCAGACAGAATCTTGCGTATAGCCTCCGTCTTCGATGATTTATAGATCGGGGCATTCGTATTCCACAACTGGTCGTGAATATCTTTTTCAGGGGCTGAAACAAGTAGTTCCCTGATATCCATCTGTTTCAATCGCGACAAGTTACTATCCAGGTTGGCCTCATCGTTCAGCAATAACGATACAGCCGGAGCCAAAGTGAAATTAGGACGGTTCACCTCTCCCACCAGTTTCTGAAGGCCTTCGACAGTATCCGGCGTACGGGAAACGGATTGGCGCAGGATCAGGCGGATATTCTTTGCCGCAGCATAATCAGCCAATGTACGGAAAGACTCTTGCAATGACTGGTAGAATTGTTCCATTGTATAATTGTTCTCGATAGTACGCTGGGTAGAGATCAGCAATTCGTCCGCACCCAGTATTTCCATTTTATCGATGACTCCTTTCATTATTTCCATGCTTTTCTGATAGAACGGGGCATCGTTGTTTACGATACGCAGATCGGGATACAGGTTCAGCCCTGATGTCAGATCGACTGTCATCTTCAGTTTCTGACGTCCCAGCCAGCCCGATTCATGTTTCAGTACCTCTTTCTCTTTGTCGTACAGATAACGCCAGTCGATCACCACCCGGTCGTAATGTTCAAAGAACGTAGGACGGGAAAGGATCTCCTCTTTTACATTCTGAATATTCCGCAAGGTAAGAGCCCGCCCGGTAACATTAGGCACAGAAGGGATCTCCGGCATTGCCGTAATATCCGCATCACTCAGCCGGATACGGAAGATACGTACGTTGCCACCTGCTATCCGGTTGCCGGAATTCTTTCCCGGACGGCTGTTCAATGCCACTTTAGGCGTATAACCGATCGCGTTCATTTCAGAACAGTCGGTCGGCAACTCACGGATAGAAGTGATCTTTCCGGTTTTTGCACGAAGGGTAAACTCTTTCGGTTCCCAATATTGGTTGGACACCAGCACGGTATATTCGTTGTTATCTTTCGAGCAGGTAACAAGGCTTAGCTCCGGATTGGTATCGAACAGTTGAGCCGAAGCGAAAATGTCCTGCATTAAGGCTTTCGTATGGCCAAGCATCGGATAAGGTTTATCCAGCGGTTGCTCTTCCTTCACCTTCACAGGCAATGCGCATTGAGGTTGTTCCGCAACGCCGTACGGAGAAGCGATCACGGTAACCTTCCCTTTGCCGGCTTTCATTTCGATTGCGGCGGGCTGCTCCCCGCTCTTTTGCAGAACGACGGCGGAAGACGGATAAACCAGTTCGGCCAAGGTATAGGCTCCCTTCTCTGTCAGCAACTTTCCGTTATAAGTGACCGGAGCCGTACAGGTATTCACTTTCCCCGAGGTACGGATGCCAGCTATACCGTCCGGCATATTCTTCAGCGAACCGGCAGTAATAACCAGATGTCCACCTTCATTTACATAAGCGTTCAGTTTATCATTGATCTCTTTCCCCGGACGAAGCTCATCGGAGATAACCAGGATAGGGAATTGTTTCATTATCCATAACGGGGCATCGCTCATCAGGCAATCGGCAATATCGCCGTAAGGTGTGGGAGCAATAAAACCTCTCTCATCCTTATAATAGGAAGCATCCTGGTAGCCGGGATACAGGATATCGAGCATGGCATCCGTCAGGTAGTCGGGCTGTTCGTAAGGAAGATTACCCCACACTTTATAGGCCTGTCGGGAATACAGATGGCGGGGGAACGACCAACCGGAAAAGAAATCGGTCATCAAAGCAACCGGCGTGTACATAACGCCCGGATCACCGTATTTGTCGAGCCATTTGACCGCGCTCTGTTGTATCTTACCGATCGGGCTGAGTTTCTTGTCGTCGATCCGCATGGCTCCTTCAAAACCGACCGCCACGCAGTCGTACATCAGATGCGTATAGATCAACCGTTTCAGAAGACCGAGAGAGGTTCCTTTCAACGGGCCTCCGCTTCCGTAGTCTTCATCTATATTGGTGGCGTTCGAGTCGTAAGTCTTATGTCCCCAACGGTTCCATACGGAAGCATTGCCAAACCAGTTGACCCCATATTGCTTACCGGCTCCGCGGATAAAAGAGTAATAGATCTGTGAGTTAGGCAAGCCCTGTGCCGTTTCCGCACCGATCAGTGTGTAGACACCTTCCTTCAGGAAATAATGCCCGAAGTTGAGCGAGACAAGGGTAGCCATTTTATTACCCAACTGATCCCCCATCTCCTGAAAATGACGCTGGAAGTTGAAATATTGTTGCTTGCGGTCGGCACCGAGCGGGTACATGCGGGGGGCAAAACTGCCTACATACCGGCCGTCCTGTTCTCCGTTATCCATTCCCAGCCAGCGGTCGCCCAGTTCCGACTCGAACAAATCGAGCACTCCGTCGGGAATAACGAACTGTGTCCAGTACCCGCCGGGACCCGAACCCGGAATATATCCCCAGAGATCGAACAGGTAAAGGTTCCTTTTCTTTATCTCGCCAACAACTTCCTTCAGGTTTTCCTGAAAGACCAGCGGATAAGACACCCACAGAATATCTCCGAGTTTGTCTTTGACCACCCATTGATCGAGCTTTTGTTTATAATCGCCCGAAAGGTCACGGAGGGCGATAAACCGTATCTTGTTATTAAAAAAAGAGGCATCCGGCGATTTCACGTGATAACGGGAGTAATCGGGATGATGGGACGGTGTCATCTGATAAGGATACAGCCTGATACTGTTCTGCGCAAACGATTGGTTGGGATACAACAATCCCAACAGAGTTAGAAGTACTAGAATTTTTTTCATAAGTATAATATATTGTTGTTGCGTTAACAAGCCGACAACCGATAGGGCGATCACTCCTTATCGCAACAAAGGTGCATTTATATTTTGACAATAGATATCTATTCGTTCTTAAAAAAGCTGATAATCTACTAATTAGAATATATTTACGAGTAAATAATAACAAATTTCGAGCATACAGCCTAATCGAGAGAGGCGGGAAGATAATCTTTCAGTACCAGACGAAGCTGTGCCAGGGCTTTCTTCTGATATAATTTCACTGCATTTACGGAAACTCCCATTTCAGCAGAGATTTCAGCATAGGTCAGGTTCTTATACCGGCTGAGCTCAAAGACCTTTTTATACTGTGGAGGTAATTCCTTCACCGCTTTGTCGACCCGCTCTGTCAGTTCTTTTGTGAGTACATAATCAAGAGGGGATTCATCCAGCGAAAACAAGGTATTCCATTCTACAGTATAGTTGTCTATTTCAACATATTCAGGTTGATTCCGTCTGAGATATGATAAGCAAGCGTTATGAACAGCTCGAACCAGATAAGCCCGGATAGAAGTCGTAATGACCAATGTCTCTCTGTTTTCCCATAACCAACGAAAGACATCTCCGACAATTTCTTCTATTATATGTTTTTCTATGATGTAAGAACGTGCTTCATAACAAAGAAAAACATAGTACTTTTTGAACAAACATGCAAAAGTTTTATGGTTTCCTTGTTGCAACTTCACTAATTCATCACGAGCATCCATCATAACAGATTAAAGATATTATCATAAATTCCCGTATCAATTTAAATATCAACATAATATATTTTACATAACATCTTAACGAAAATCATGTATGACTAGAATAAACGGTCGTTTTTTCTAGTCACTGTTTTCCAAGAAAATCTTTTGATTTTTATGCTGTCAAATTGAATCGTATCTCACACATTATTAGTACTTTTAAAGCTCAGAATCGATTTTGTCCGATCAACATAAAAAATGACTAGAAAAAACGACCGTTTTTTTTAGTCACTGTTATTTTGCATGTAATTATTTAACTTACAATACTATACAAGGAATAATAATACATTTTTCATCTTTCTGAAATCTTATTCCCTCCAATCAATATCTATGTTTAATTATAAGCAGGATCCTGGACAAGAATACCTCCTGCTTTATCAATCTCACCTTGCGGTAACGGCCAAAAATAGAATTCCGGCTTAAACACTGATTTTGTTGCATACATAGGATCTACCATATCATTTACTTTGGGTAGAGTTTTCCATTGTTTCATATGGAAATAGTGCAATCCTTCAAAACATGTCTCCACTCTCCATTCATGACGGATACGTGCACGCATCTGTTCTTTTGTCAATCCGGCAGGAAGAGGAGGCATTTCAGAACGAGCTCTAACCTTATTTATAGCAGCATACGCTTTTTCTGTCGGTCCGTTTGCTTCATTCTCTGCTTCTGCAATCATCAGTAACACATGTGCATATCTGGCAATTACAACATCCGGATCCGTGTTCGTATCATAGCCCGGAGCTGTTTTAGAAGGCTGGATTAACTTCATGACGCTAAAACCTGAAGGTGTATTTCCCGATTCTACCGTTTCCGGATATTCATCTTTTTCAGGGAAATTCAGCAAGCCTGAATGAAAAATACTTTGAGTCAAACGTTTATCACGATTCTGGAATAATTTTTCCCGTTCAGCTTGCTGTTCTTTTTTCTTTGAACCATCAGAGGTATTAATCAGAGATTCATCAACCGGAACCGTCAACGGTGATTTTCCCCATTCCAGACCATCGGTGCATTCAAATTCATCCACCAAGTTTCTCATGACAATATTTGTACCCCAGGCTGCAAAATAAAGGTCTATGCTATTATTCCGGTTAGGAGACAGATATCTTACCGAGAAGATAATTTCCGGGCTTGCCAACTGTCTTGAAGAAACAAAATTATCACGCAGGTTGGAAGCCAACTCATATCCGGATATACTTTCTAATACGGGAAGCACTTCCTTCATTTTTGCGGGATCTGCATTACCATTATCATCGTATGCATTAAATATTTGTAGTCGTGCTTTCAAAACCTTTATTGCGGATGGAGTAAACCGACCTGATACTTTACCATCAGAATACGGAAGATCGGGAAGCTCTGCGATAGCTTCATCAAAATCCTTCACAATCTGAGCATAAATATCAGCGCGAGCGGCTTTAGGCAAATACATGTTTTCTGTCGTCAACAATTCCGTTACCAGTGGTACTTCTTTGTAACACAGATATAACCAATAGTAGAAATACCCTCTTAAAGCCTTACATTGTCCCAACATAAACTTACGGTCATCTGCCGAGATATCCGCTCCTTTATACTGTTCGAGTTGACTTGTTACCTGGTGCACACGTGCTATTCCCTTATAACAGATTTTATATACATTATCAACCAAACCATCGGAGAACGGAGTAATATCACCTTGTGCCATTGTTTTAGTCCTACCGTATGTCGTTTCATCATGCTGACATAATGAATTATCGGTCAGATTGTCAAAGCATGCCTGAATTTGTCCTAACGACTGCGGCCATTCATACACTACGGAATAACAAGCTGCAAGCCCGGATTCAAAATCGGCTTTCGTTTTCCAGAAAATTCCTTGCGAAGGAGAAGATGGAGGATCTTTCTGTAAAAAATCTTCACAAGAAGTTGCGCTGAACAACAATAATGCGGCTAATACTATATTTATTAATCGTTTCATATTTTCATTCATTTTTAAAATTCAACATTCAGACCAAATGATACAATCCGGTTCTGCGGATATTGAGCAGCACGTCCGTCGCCACTATTACTATTGGAGCGTTCCGGATCCAGTCCTTCAAATTTTGTAAATGTAACCAAGTTGTCTGCGGAGAAATAAACTCTCAATCTCGACATACTGATCTTGTCTGTAATTTGCTTTGGTATTGTATAGCCAAGCGTCAGATTTTTCAGACGGAAATATGAGGCATTACGTAAGAAATAAGTATTATCACGCGTATTTTTTCCACCACCTAAATTATCCCAATATAATTTCGGATGTTTTGCCCCATTCGGATTTTCGGGCGTCCACATGCCTGCCAGATATTCCCGTGTAGGAGCACTACCCTGTCTGAACGGTTGAACTCCCCAACCATCGATATAATATTTCTTATCCGCAACGCCTTGTCCCAATAAAGATAAATCAAAGCCTTTCCAGGAAGCACCGACATTAACCGAATATTCAAAACCCGGGAAACGACCATTAATTGGAACACGGTCATTATTATCGATTTTCCCGTTACCGTCTGCGTCACGATACTTCAAATCGCCGGGCTGTGTATTATCATTAAATTGCTTTGGAGAATTATTCACTTCATTTTCATCGGCAAATACCCCTATGCATTCCAGCATATAATACTGTCCATACGGAAGTCCCTCCTGCAAAATTCCATGATTTTTATATTCCGGATCACCAAATTCCGTTAACTTATTACGCGAACGATCCACAAAGAAACCTACATTATATTGTAACCCTTTCATCGCTCCTTCTTGAACTACATCATTCCAGTTAACAGCCAATTCAATACCTGTATTTTCCAAAGATCCATTATTAACGGTCGGAGCATCCAAACCCAATAAATAAGAAACCTGTGAACCACGTAAGATATCTTTGGTTGCCTTCTTATACCAATCGAAAGTCAAACTTAAACGATTCAGGAACTGCAAATCAACACCAATATCAGTGATCGTTGTCGTTTCCCATTTAATGTCAGAATTTGCATACGCTTTCTGGATATAAGCCAACGACTCGTTTTTCTTATCGAACGGATAAGCTTCTACACCTGCAATCATAGCCTGATACGGATAGAACCCGATATTCTGGTTACCGAGTTGTCCCCATGATCCTCTGATTTTAGCATTCGACAGCCAACTGATATCCGCATTTTTTATAAACTCTTCTTCAGTGATACGCCATCCCAAGGAGAAAGAAGGGAACAAACCCCAGCGTCCTTGTTTTGCAATTCGCGAAGAGCCGTCATAACGTGCATTTACCTCAGCTAAATAACGATCTTTATAATTATAGTTGATACGGCCGAAACCAGACATTAAAGCCCATTCTCGCTCACTACCTTTATCACTATCGCCACCGTTGCTCCAACCTGTTGTACCTCCGGCTTCTATTGTCGGCAAATCGAAAGGATAATCGCGACGGTAAGCTTTCAAAGATTGGTACTTCTCGTTTTCCTGGCTATAACCCGCCATGATAGAGAAATTATGATCTTTGTTCGGAGATGTATATTCATATTTCAGATATGTATACAGGTTTGTATAGAACAAACGTTCATCCTGTTCGGTCAGACCTATTCCACCTTTATCCAACTGGCCCTTCTGTTCGCCTGTATGGTACATGTACAAAGGCTCGGCTTTACCTCTCCAGTCTTTCCATTTATTTGAATACAAACGGGCAGCCCCTTTTGTATACCAGGTCAGACCTTTATACAATTCTATTTCAGCCCATACCTGAGCATTAATATCAAAGTCTAAATTGGGTTTATTGGTTCCGGTTCCGATAATACCCGGCATATTCTTATTATGAGCTTCATAATCATAAGCTGAGTTTGTCCACTTTGTTATACCCGAACCATCATCCGGCAACCAAGGCATATAAGTAGGAGCCTGAGATAATGTAGACAACAAGGCATCGTCCTGACTTTGACGAGTCTGCATCTTATTACCATGCATCATACTGGCATAAGTACCTACACGCATCCATTTGGTTACCTGAGAAGTCAAATCAATGGTCATATTATATTTTCTATAATTAAACCCTCGTAACGTACCCTCCTGATTTACATAGTTCATAGCAACATTATACGTTGACTTTTCAGAAGATCCTGCCAAAGACAAGTTATGATTTTGCACTAATGCCGGATTAAACATATAGTCGATCCAGTCAAAACTCGGATATTGAGGATTACCATTTGAGTTTCTATATTTCTCAATTTCCTCTTGAGGATATTTATCACCTAACCCGGAATTGGTTTTGGCTAAATTTGCCAATTCCATGTATTCCACAGAGTTAGTAACAATATCAAACATACGGGTAGGTGTATGGATACCCAAATTACCATGATAAGCAATTCTTGTTTTCTGATCGCCTGCTCCCTGTTTGGTTGTTACCAGGATCACACCATTAGCAGCACGAGCACCATAGATTGAGGCTGAAGCCGCATCTTTCAACACTGATACAGATTCGATCACACTCGGATCAAGGCTATTCAGGTCACCGGGAACGCCATTGATAAGAATCAAAGGATCCGAACCTGCACTGGAGAATGTACCCTGGCCACGAACACGTATCGACACGCTTTCACTACCGGGCTGTCCCAGACCTTGTGTCACACGTAAACCCGGCACCTGTCCTTGGAGCATGGTAGAAGGATTGGTAACCGGACGTTTTGTCATTTCTTCACCGCTGACAGCCGTTACTGCCCCTGTTAGATTTAACTTTTTCTGCGTACCGAATCCAACCACAACCACTTCGTCCAATGCTTGTGAGTCTTCTTTCAGTATTACAGAAATAACAGATTTATTACCTACAGGGATACTCTGTTCAATATAGCCGATATAAGAAATTTGCAAAGTTGCTCCCTCAGGAACATCTAAAGTAAAATTACCTTCTGCATCGGTTACCGTACCAATTGTTGTACCTTTCACTACAACATTCGCACCGATAACAGGCTCATCATTCGAATCAAGAATACGTCCTGTGATATGTTTAACCTGTTGTTGCGTAGCAACAGGCTCCATCAATCCGGCACGGGTTATTACAACATGGCGATCGTTGATTTCATAACGAACATTCCGCCCATTAAACAGAACGGTCAGCACTTCATCAATCGATTTATTCGCCAGGGAAACAGATACTTTTTCATCCAGATTCAAGTCTTTTACATCCAGACTGAATGAGAACTCGCTTTGACTCTTAATCGACTCAATAGCTTCGCGGATCGTGGCATTTTTAAGATTTAAGAAAAGCATATGTTCAGTCGCATACGTATTTGCGCTAAGAGTGAGCGTTCCGGCAACCAGTAACACACCAGCCAGGTTAGCCAGACGTCCTGCTCTTGTAGCCAATAAGGCCTGAACAGATCTTCTAAATGTTTTTTTCATACTTCACTTGTTTAAGATTTAACATTTTAATTACTTCGCAAAAGGGCCGGAAATTCTATCCGCCCGTGGTTCAAATACATTTACTTCATTCAATTTCTTTTTTAATTGATTAAACTTCTGTTAATTATAAATTCTGACAAGCTCCGGCCTCACCTCATATCTGAACTTATTGCCAGAAGAGAGTATCTCCAATACTTTTTCTATTGTTACATTCTCCTGAAAATCGGAATAGTAGACTATTTTCTTCAGGCGCTCATTTTCTATCCGGACAGGTATATCGTACAGGCGTTTTAATTCTTTTGTGATCTCTTCCAATGATACTTTATCGAACACCATCGCTCCGTTACGCCAGTTATCGATATGGCTGGCATCTACCGAGTCGACCGAGACCGTCAGGTCTTCCTTTTTTAATGTAAAACGTTGGTTCGGTTGCAACACGATAGGGGCGGCATCGGCCAGAAAATCTCCGACCTTCACCGCACCTTCCTTGAGGGTTACTTTCACCTCTGAGTCTTCTTCATAGGATTTCAGATTGAATTTCGTACCGAGAACCCTTACTGCCAGTTCTCCGGTATTTACCACAAAGGGCAACTCCTTATTTTTGCTTACTTCGAAATAGCCTTCTCCCGACAGTTCGATACTTCTCGATTCTTTCGCAAAATTCGAATCGTATGTTAGTTTACTGCCTGCATTGAGCCATACCACCGATCCGTCCGGAAACGTGACTTTCGATTTTGCTCCAAGCGGAACTTCAACGATGTATTCTTTATACTCTTGTACAACGGCAGGTATAATTTGTTCGGGTTGCTGCCAAAAGAGAAGGGAAGATATACCGCCTAATAAAAAGATGATAGCAGCAGCGGAAACTCGCAGGGCATACTTATAGCGGTCTATTCGTTTTATTGTAACATGCTTGGTTTCTTTATCAAAACGCCCGATCGCTTTTTCCACATCAAATCCATCTGCATTCGCAACTATTCCGGCTGCCTTCCAGATACTCACTGTATGATGAAAATAAGTTCTATTCTCCGGATTCGCTTTGATCCATTGCTGTAAAGCCGTATGTTCCTCCGCGTTCAGAGAGCCATCCAGAAAAGATTGTATATAATTATCTATTTGATCCATTTTCTTCAATTAAAAAGCGGGAATTTCCCCACTCATTAATTAAAGGCGCAAAAAAGAGGAAGGCGGGTATATCAGTGTTTATATTTTTTGTATAAATCCTGAATATTTATCTGAATGTTAATACTAGCAAAGTCTTCAAAAGCCATTATAAAATGAAAAGTCGAGTATTATACATACATTATTTTTCCGTATTTTTGCATTCAAAATTCATAAGCACTTATTTATAATGGATCATACTCCTGCTAAGATACCTTCACCCTTACTCTCGCTCGTTCCCATACTTGTATTGGTTGCGCTCCTGTTTGTCACTATCCGTACCTTCGGCAGTGATGCCCTGAGCGGCGGAAGCCAGGTTGTTTTGCTCACGGCTACAGCCGTTTGCTGTCTCATTGCTATGGGATACAGTAAAGTGCGGTGGAAAACGATCGAGCTGGCAATGATCAATAATATTACCGGGGTTGCGACAGCACTGATCATTCTTTTAATTATCGGAGCATTATCGGGTAGCTGGATGATAAGCGGGGTGGTTCCTACCTTAATCTATTATGGAATGCAGATCATTCATCCGAGTTTCTTTCTGGCATCGACCTGTATTATTTGTGCGATCGTCTCCGTTATGACGGGGAGCTCGTGGACGACGATTGCCACGATCGGTATTGCTTTGCTGGGTATCGGGCAAGCACAGGGATTTGAAGTGGGATGGATTGCCGGGGCGATTATTTCGGGTGCCTACTTCGGGGATAAGATATCTCCACTTTCGGATACGACAGTGCTGGCGGCATCGGTAACGGACACTCCGCTGTTCAAGCACATCAAATACATGATGATAACGACAGTCCCTTCCATGCTTATCACACTGACAATCTTCACCATAGCCGGTTTTACACACGAGGCGACAGCCAGCGATCAGATTGCCATGTATTCTGCTTCGCTCCGAGAGACGTTCAATATCTCCTTCTGGCTGCTGATCGTTCCGGTCGTCACCGGGATATTGATAGCCAAACGGGTACCTTCCATCGTTACACTGTTTATTTCGACCACACTGGCCGGTATATTTGCCCTGATATTCCAACCGCATTTATTACAGGAAATATCCGGCTTACCCGTACAGGATATGCAATCGCAGTTCAAAGGACTGCTTATGACGTTTTACGGAAGCACAGGGATTCAGACCGGTAATCCGGATTTGAACGATCTGGTTTCCACCCGTGGGATGGGCGGCATGATGAACACGATCTGGCTGATCATCTGCGCGATGTGTTTCGGCGGGGCTATGACGGCCAGCGGAATGCTGGGAAGTATCACTTCCGTATTTATCCGTTTTATGAAACGTACCGTGGGGCTGGTGGCATCCACCGCCATGTCGGGATTGTTCCTCAATATCTGCACGGCCGACCAATATATATCGATCATCCTTACCGGAAATATGTTCAAGGATATCTATCGGAAGAAAGGATATGAAAGCTGCCTGCTGAGCCGTACAACAGAAGACTCGGTGACAGTTACTTCCGTTCTTGTTCCCTGGAATACTTGTGGTATGACGCAGGCTACCATCCTGGGTGTTGCCACGCTCACATATTTACCTTATTGTTTCTTTAATCTAATCAGCCCGTTGATGAGCATAACGGTTGCCGCCATCGGGTATAAAATCAAGCGGACAAATGAAAAGACTGAAAGTATCGCTACTGACTAAAGTAGTTATTGCCATTGCAGCCGGTGTGTTGTTCGGCCAGTTCCTGCCGAATGGTATCGCACGTATCTTTGTAACCTTCAACTCGTTATTCGGGAATTTCCTTTCGTTCTCCATCCCTCTTATCATCCTGGGACTGGTAACGCCTGCCATCGGCGACCTGGGGAAAGGTGCAGGGAAATTGCTGGCTATCACTGCCCTGATAGCATACGGCTCAACGATATTTTCCGGATTCTTTACCTTTTTCAGCAGTTCGGCGATCTTCCCGCATATCTTACCTGCCAACGCAGAACTTACAGCGATGGACAATCCTGAAGATTTCATGCTACAACCTTATTTCACGGTAGGTATGCCGCCATTAATGGATGTAATGACTGCCTTGTTATTATCATTTACAATCGGGTTAGGGCTCTCATATATCAGCGGGAATGCTTTGCGTGAGGCTTTCAACGACTTCCAGAAAATTATTACCATACTGATCGAAGCGGTTATCATTCCTTTGCTTCCCCTGCATATCTTCGGTATCTTCCTGAATATGACAGTCAGCGGACAGGTAATGAGTATTATAACGATGTTCCTGAAAGTGATCGTGGTGATATTCGTTCTTCACGTGCTGCTTTTACTTATTCAGTTTACTATTGCAGGAACTGTCAGCGGTAAAAACCCGTTCCGCTTATTAAAAAATATGCTGCCGGCTTATGCTACCGCATTAGGCACACAATCGTCGGCCGCTACAATCCCGGTTACACTGGCCCAAACGATCAAGAACGGGGTTCGGGAAACGATTGCTATTTTTGTTATCCCGTTATGTGCGACTATTCATCTTTCGGGTAGTACAATGAAAATTACAGCTTGTGCGATGGCTATTATGTATATGGCCGGAGAACCGGTAACTTTTGCAAGCCTGGCGGGTTTCATTATGATGCTGGGAATAACGATGGTAGCCGCTCCGGGAGTTCCGGGCGGAGCGATCATGGCTGCTCTGGGATTGCTGCAAAGCATGCTGGGCTTCAACGAGACTTTACAGGCTTTGATGATTGCCTTATATATTGCGATGGATAGTTTCGGTACGGCCTGCAACGTGACAGGTGACGGGGCTATCGCCGTTGTGGTGGACAAGATTGCGGGAAAACAGCAATCTACCGCCAACGTATCTGAATAGCTAACGCTTGCGGGTAACTTCTTCGAGTAGTTCCTGCAAGGTTTCCACACCTTTTTCGCGCATCATCGCAACGGCGATATGGCCGCAGGCATAGGCATCCGCCATCGCATGGTGGTGATTTCTCAGATCATAACCACAATAGGCGGCTACCGTATGCAGTTGATGATTTACCAGAAAAGGATACATTTTTCGAGACAAACGGCAGGTACAATAGAACTGATATTTCGGATAAGCCAGTTCATACGTTTCATGCACAGCTTTCAGGCATCCTTCATCGAAGGGGCTGTTATGGGCAACCAATGGTAAATCTTTAATCTTAGGAGAGATCACTTCCCATACCTCTTCAAAATCGGGTGCGTCATTCGTGTCGGCCGGTGTCAGGCCATGAACAGCCGTAGTCCATTGGGTATAGTAGTTCGGATAAGGACGGATCAGGCTGTATACCTGATCGATTATTTTGTTATCCTCAATAATAGCAACCCCGACACTGCATACACTACAGCGTTTCCCATTGGCTGTTTCAAAATCTATTGCGGCGAAGCGTTCCATATAGCGTTTATCATTATTTTCTACAAAGATAGGATCTTTTAAACACTGGAACACGAAGGCGTCGGGAAAGAACAAAAAAATTACTTAATAAGTAAGCTTTAATCTACTTAATAAATAGACATCCGTCTACTTATCGAGTAAGTTAACAACTACTTAGTAAGTAAACGCACGCCTACTTACTAAGTAGTTGTTTTAGATGTTGCGATATGCTTTTTCACTAATCAGGACGGGGAACAACCATATAGTCTTTCTCCCATTCCAGATAACGTGCTACCATATCTTTCACCTTATCCGGATACTGGTCAGCCAGATTATGCATTTCGCTGCGGTCTTCGTTCAGGTTGTACAGTTCCCAGCTTTTCGTACTGTTCGGCCAGACGATCTTCCAGCTATCGCGTGTTTCTGCCGATATCAGCACCCGTAAATAACATGCAGAATGATATTCCGGGGCTTTATATATTTAAAAGATTACTTGCTGAAATCCCTCGGAGCCGGAACCGGAGCCAACGGTTTACGACTTTGAAGATCCTTCATAACCTCTTCGATCGCCTTGTTCAGCTGTTGGTCTTCGCCGTTCCATTCTTTGACCGGATCATTGTCAATCAGGATATCCGGATCTACACCGTGGTTTTCGATGATCCACTGGCCGGTCTTCGGGTCATAGCTGGTGAAGAAAGGCACGCGGATATCGGTTCCATCCATATAAGGCAGCGGGCCACTGATACCGACAATACCTCCCCAGGTACGTGTGCCGATCAGCTTACCCAATCCTAGTGCACGGAAGCCCCACGGGAACAGGTCGCCGTCGGAAGCTGAGTATTTATTGATAAGGCATACCTTCGGGCCTACCTGTACGGCATCAGGAACAGTACCGATATGGTTGGATCCACGACGCATAGTCAGACGATACGGTTCGCGGGAGAGACGTTCGAGGATCATCGGGGAAACATTACCGCCTCCATTGGCACGGTCGTCGATAATCAGGCCTTCCTTATCCAGCTGGGGATAGAAATAACGGGAGAACTCATTCAGACCTTCTACACCCATATCCGGGATATAGATATATCCTACACGACCATTAGTTGCTTTGTCTACTTTCTTGATATTATCCTGTATCCAGTTATAATGATATAAAGAATATTCCTCTTCAAGCGGACTGATCACGATCTTACGGGCTCCTGCCAGTTGCGGTTTGCTGTTCAGTGAAAGTTCGGTGGGTACACCAGCTTTACCGACCAATAAAGAATACATATCTTTCACACTGTTGGTCGGAATACCGTCGATAGCGACAATAAACTCGCCTGCTTTTGCTTCGATACCCGGTTCGGTAAGCGGTGAACGCAGGTCTTTGCTCCACGAAGCTCCCGGAAGGATCTTTTCAAGACGGAAGAAACCACTCTTATCGCGGGAAATTTCGGCACCGAGCAAACCTGTTTGTATACGCTCCGGACGATCCAGTTCACCAGGGTTCACATAGGCATGACCGCAATTCAATTCACCGATCATTTCACCGATCACATAGTTCAGATCCAGACGGTTTTTTACATATGGAAGCAGGACTGCATACTTTTCTTTGATCGCTTTCCAGTCTACTCCATGCATATTCTCTACATAGAATCCATCACGGTAGGCACGCCATGCCTCATCGAAGATCTGTGCCCATTCTTTCGGATAATCGGTAGTAATCTTCATATTGGAAAGGTTGACAGCTTCACTAAGATCCGCTTTGCCGGAAGGGATATCGGTTACATAAAGTTCTCCTCCTTTATAGAAAAGAGCTTTTTTACTGCCGGGAGTTACAGACATGGTAGCACCATCGGCAACGACATCTTCTTTCTGTTTCTCTAAGTCATAGACCTTCGTTCCGCCACGGCCGAAATAATAGACCTTATTTCCATCGGCATAAAAATTAAAATAACGGGAACCTGCCAACGGAAGCTGAATAATACGGTCGGAAAGACCTTCTACATCGATCTTCACTGCCGATGTTTCAGAAGTAGTCTCTTTCTTAGCATCTTTCTTAGATTCTTCCTTCTTTGCTTTATCTTCTTTGACCGCAACCTGTGCATCTTTTTCAAGGAAAGGAGAAGGAGTATCTTTCGATAGCAAAGCAAGATAAACACCACCCATATTATTATAAACATGATTCCATTCCAAAGAACCATAAGTAGGATTGAAATCGCGGGCAGAAGAGAATACCAGATACTTGCCGTCATTACTAAAGACAGGTGAACCGGAGTTGTACCATTTATCTGTTACAGGATATTCTTTCCTATCGGCAATATTATAAACATAGATAATGCTATATTCGTTATTGGCCGGACGGGAATAAGTCAACCATTTGCTATCGGGAGAGAATGTAACATCCCTTATTTCAGCCATCGGATCCTGCACTGCCTGCGTCACTTGCCGGGTTGCGACATCCAACAGGTTGATGCGGTTCTTACGATCGGTATAAACAATTGTTTTTGAGTCCGGGCTCCATTCGAAAGAGCGGATATAGGTATCGTTATTTTTAGTCAACTGCACCGGTTCACCGCCTGTTGCATCCTGCAGGTAGAGTTCTGTCTCACCTGTGCCGTCGGAGATATAAGCGATCTGCTTTCCATCGGGCGACCATTGTGCTTCACGGTCATGTTGTCCCGGGGAGCGGGTGATATTCTTTGTTACCCCTTTATCGACAGGCAAATTGAATACTTCTCCACGGGAAGTAATGACAATACGTTCACCATCGGGAGAAATACTTGCTTCAGTAATATATTTCGATCCGTCTTTTAATTCACTACGGGCATATATATTATCGGAAGTTAATTCGATATTTACCTTTTCCGGCTTTTTGGACGCTGCATCCATCTTATAGATATAACCGCCATTCTCAAATACGATCGTATTTCCGTTAGCACTCGGGAACTTTACATCGTATTCGGTAAAATTGGTTACTTTACTCGTCTGTTTTGTTTTTGTGTTGTAGACAAAGATATTCATTGTACGGTCGCGATCGGAAATATAGAATATTTCATCACCGATCCACATCGGAATAATATCCTGGGCTACATTATCCGTAATATTCTCTACCGACTTCTTTTCCGGGTCATAAATCCAGATATCGTCGGCCATCCCGCCTTTATAATATTTCCAGGTACGGAACTCACGCATCACCCGATTGTAAGCCAATCGCTTTCCATCAGGCGAATAGCTACAGAAACCGCCTTCAGGCAAAGGTATTACTTCCGACAAACCGCCTTCCTTATCTACCGTATAAAGTTTCCCGGAAAAACCGTCACTGATACGGTTGCGGTAAACGATACGGCTACCATCGGGAGTCCAGGTCATTACAATGTTGTTAGGGCCCATACGATCGCCCAGGTCATCACGTTTGTTGGTCGCAGTATAGGTTACACGTAAAGGTTCACCGCCGGTTAAAGGCATGGTGAAGACTTCCGTATTCCCATCATACTGTCCGGTAAACGCGATTGTTTTACCATCCGGTGAAAAACGGGGGAACATTTCATAACCAACATGTGAAGTCAAGCGTTGAGCTTCTCCACCTGTTGCCGGAACTTTATATAAATCTCCGGCATACGAAAATACAATCTCGTTACCGTTTGTAGCCGGGAAACGCAATAGGCGTGCGTCGTCCGCTGCCATCATCAGGGCAGGTACTCCGGCTAAAGCGAGCAAAGAAAGAATAAGTTTCTTGTTCATGTTATCTTAGTTTAGTCTATTGGCAAAGGTAAAAAAAGAGAATGGTTTTTAAGTAAGAAACTCATCCGGTATTTGCATTAGGGGGGTAATCGATGCGATCTTTTTTGATACATCGAAGCCGGAAGGGCAGTTCACCTGACAGACATCGCAATCCGTACACATATCCTGCTTCAATCCCAGACCGAGTAGTGTCTCTTTCGACTGTTGGGCATGTTTGTAACCGTAAGCATACATATAGGCACGCATGATATCGGGTATAGGCAATTGCTCAGGACACTGTTCGCGGCACTGACCACATTGTTGACAATATAAAGACTCCTTATCGCATAACGCCTGCAAATATTTCTTTTCATCCTGTGTCAGCTCCATATCATATGCAGCAGCCAGGCATTCATTCAGATGATCATAATTGGTAAGACCGGGAATAACAGTCGTGATATTTTTATTCTGCCAGATCCATTTAAGACAGGCCCGCCCGTTAATTATTTTCTTGCCATCAGCATCTTCCGTTCCTCCTGCCATAGTCTTCATGGCAATAAAGCCCATCCCGGCCTTTACTCCCCGCTCGATCGCTTCATCCGTTTCCTTTATATTCTTCATCTTAAAGTTATAACTGATCAGGGCGACATCATAAATTCCTGTTTCGATAGCTGCGTCAATCAGTTCCGGTTTCTGGTCGTGAGAGGAGAAACCGACAAAACGGGTTTTACCTTCAGCCTTGACCTTTTGCAGGATATCGAGGATACGCTTGTCCTGTATCTTTTCTGCGGTACTGATAGAATGAGTATAGAAAAGATCAACATGATCCATTTTAAGACGTTTCAAACTAATTTCAAGTTTGTCGAGCAAGTCTTGCTCGAAATCATCCCTCAACGGATAATCGAACATTACTTTCGTGGCAATAAAACAGGAACTGCGCGGCTTTCCATTGAAAAAGTTACCGATCATTTCTTCGTTCCGTCCGTTCTGGTATCGATGAGCAGTATCAAAATGAATTATCCCGGAATTAAAAGCGGCACGCAATACATTATTGCTATCGGGACGATCAACGCCCATGCTGAGGATAGGAAGTTTTACACCTGTTTTACCTAAAGAACGCATGGGGATTTTTGCCTCTTCATATTCTATTGCTCCCGGAACAGACGCCAAAGCATCCGGAACAAATAATAAACCGGCTCCCGCTACTGTCGAGAGCTTCAGAAAGTTTCTTCGATCGACACTTTTATTTCCCATAACCTGAATCAGAATTAAGTAAACAGAGAATTAAACTGCTCAAATATAGCAAAAAAAATCCCGGAAGCTGTGCCCCCGGGAATTAAATATATAATGTAGTAACAAAGGATTATGCTTCTTCCGTATCAATTCCTTTCCATACAACCGCTGCTATGGCAGCTCCAAGGAAAGGCGCAACGATAAACAACCATAATTGTGAGAGTGCTTCACCTCCCTGGAACAGAGCCGGGCCGATACTACGAGCCGGGTTCACCGATGTTCCGGTAATAGGGATACATACAATATGGATCAAAACCAGCGCCAGACCGATAGCAATACCGGCAAACTTCGTATTTGCTCCTTTGGATGTAGAACCTAAAACGACAAGCAGGAAGATAAATGTAAACACTGTTTCGGCAACGAAGGCAGGAAGGACATTGGTATATCCGTTAGCACCGGTAAGTGTCGTGACAGAACCGGAATCTTTTGCCAGTATATACAAGATGGATGAACCGATGATCGCACCGATCACCTGAAAGACCATATACATACCCGCATCTTTTCCGGAAATTCTTTTAGAAAGTAACATTCCCAGTGTGATAGCAGGATTGATATGACATCCCGATATCTTACCGATCGTGTACACCATTGTAAGAACGGCCAGCCCGAAAGCAAAAGCAACTCCTAGTGTTCCAACTGATGCAAAAGGCTGAACTGCCCCTGCAAATACTGCGCTACCGCAACCCATCAGGACAAGTACCATCGTCCCGATCATTTCTGCTAAATACTTTTTCATTAGTGAACTCAATTAGTTTTTAAATAGTATTTGTATAGGAATAAATAAACTATCTCGCCTTATTGACTATACTTTATATTTATTAAACATATACTTATAATAATTTGTTCGGGAATTTCAGTTTCATTTTTCGGAATCTCTTAATTCAAGGCATGCTGTATAAAAATAATCTTGTACTTTTACGGAAATTAATAAACGCATGAAAAAATTACTAGTCTTAACATCGGCGCTTTTGTTTACAGGCTCCGTATTTGCAGAGAATGATCCGTTATGGATGCGTTATCCTGCCCTGTCTCCGAATGGTGAAACCATTGCGTTTACGTATAAAGGAGATATTTATACCGTTCCGGTATCCGGTGGTAAAGCCACCCAGTTAACAACACATTCGGCTCATGATACACGCCCTGTATGGTCGCCAGACGGCAGCCGGATCGCATTTGCTTCCGATCGTAACGGGAATTTCGATGTCTTTATTATGGATAAAGACGGGGGAGTGCCTAAACAACTGACAACTCATTCGGCAAATGAATATCCGGAGACATTCAGTAATAATAATGAGATCCTTTACTCGGCTTCCATACAACAGGATGCAAAGGATAGCCAGTTCCCTTCCGGTACATTCTCACAGATCTATCAGGTTAGTACGGAAGGTGGACGTCCGGTATTATTCTCTTCGCTGGCCATGCAAAATCTATCGGTGAACAAGAATGGCGACAAAATTTTATACAATGATATCAAAGGTTATGAAGATCCGTGGCGTAAGCATCACCAGTCTTCCATCACACGCGATATCTGGTTATGCTCACTCGATAAAGACCGCACATTTAAAAAGATAACAACCTTCCGTGGCGAAGACCGTAACCCGGTATGGACTGCCGATGGGAATGCTTTTTATTATCTGAGTGAAGAAAAAGGTAGCTTCAATATCTTTAAGAATGATCTGACCGGAAAGAGTGACAAACAAATCACACAGCATACAACGCATCCTGTCCGTTTTCTGACTTCCGATAATAACGGTAAACTTTGTTATAGCTATGATGGTGAAATATATACGGTAAAAGAAGGTAGTCAACCGGCTAAGGTAAATATACAGATCATCTCCGACCAAACAGAGAATGATTTGATCCATCGCCTGATGTCAAGCGGTGCCACCGATATAGCCGTAGCACCGGGTGGGAAAGAAGTTGCTTTCATTGTCAGAGGGGATGTATATGTCACATCTGTCGAATATGAAACAACCCGTCAGATAACAAATACTCCGCAGCAGGAACGCGATATCGACTTCAGTCCCGACGGACGCTCACTGGTTTATTCCGCCGAACGGGGCGAAACATGGGGTATCTACCAGAGCAGCCTGGTACGTAAAGACGATAAGTACTTTACCTATGCACAGGAGATCAAAGAAGAGCCGTTGGTTGTGACTGATAAAACATCTTTCCAGCCTTCCTACTCACCTGACGGAAAAGAAGTTGCTTTCCTGGAAGACCGTACCACTTTACGTGTAATCAACCTGAAAAACAAACAAATCCGTACAGTATTGGACGGTAAATTCAACTACTCCTATAGTGATGGAGACCAGGATTATAAATGGTCGCCCGACAGCAAATGGTTCCTGGTCGAATATATTGCGATCGGCGGATGGAATAACAAAGACATCGCCCTTGTAAAAGCCGATGGAAGTGGTGAAGTAACAAACCTGACGGAAAGTGGTTACTCGGATGGTAACCCGAAATGGGTGCTGGACGGAAAAGCAATGATCTGGTCGTCCGACCGTGCAGGCTATCGCAGTCACGGCAGTTGGGGTTCACAGGCTGATACCTACATTATGTTCTTCGACGGTGAAGCCTATGATAAATTCCGTCTGAGCAAAGAAGAACTTGCCTTGACAGAAGATGAAGAAAAGGACGAGAAAAAAGACGGTAAGGATAAATCTAAAGACAAAAAAGCAGACAAAAAGAAAGAAGATGCTAAAGATGATGAAAAAGAGAAAGACAAACCGGTCGATCCGCTGAAGTTCGATCTCGAAAACCGCAAAGACCGTATCATCCGTCTGACCATCAATTCTTCCAACCTGGGTGATGCCGTACTGACACCGAAAGGAGATAAGCTATACTACTGTGCAGCTTTCGAAAAAGGCTACGACTTATGGGAACGCAACTTCAAGGAAAACAGCACGAAGCTATTAATAAAAGGTGTTGGCGGAGGAAGTATGTTTGCCGATAAGAAAGGCGAAAATTTATTCCTCGTTTCCGGTGGCAAACTGAAAAAGGTCGAGATTAAAGACAGCAAAACGAAAGATATCGACTTTAAAGCCGAGTTCTCTTATCGCCCGGCTAAAGAACGTGAATACATTTTCAACCATACCTGGCGTCAGGTAGAAGATAAATTCTACGATCCGACTATCCATGGCATCGATTGGAAAGGATATAAGACAGCTTACAACCGTTTCCTGCCGCATATCAACAACAATTACGATTTCCAGGAAATGTTGTCTGAGATGTTAGGCGAACTGAATGGTTCACATACCGGAGCCCGCTACCGTCCGTCTTCTTCTACTCCGGCTACTGCCTGCCTGGGTGCCTTCTATGATAATAAGTATGATGGCGACGGATTAAAGATTGAAGAGATTATCGCCAAAGGCCCATTGACAAAGGCGGATACACAGATAAAAGAAGGATGCATCATCGAAAAGATCAATGATACACCAATCAAAAAAGGGGTGGATTATTATCCGTTACTGGGAGGTAAGGCCGGCAAAAAAGTTCTGCTGTCCGTTTACAACCCTACTACAGGCAAGCGTTTTGAAGAACAGGTAAAACCGATCTCTTATGGCGAACAATCCAATCTGCTGTACAAACGCTGGGTAGAGAACTGCCGTAAGAAGGTAGATGATCTGTCGGGTGGCAAGATCGGCTATGTACATGTCAGAGGAATGAACAGCGAAAGCTTCCGCGAAGTCTATTCCGAATTGCTGGGGCGTTGCCGCAATAAAGAAGCGGTAATTGTAGATACCCGTCACAACGGTGGTGGCTGGTTGCATGACGACCTGGCAACACTTTTAAGTGGTAAGGAATACCAACGTTTCGAACCGCGCGGTCAGTATATCGGTAGCGATCCATACAACAAATGGTTGAAACCTTCCTGTGTGTTGGTTTGCGAAGATAACTATTCCAATGCACATGGTTTCCCCTGGGTTTATAAAACACTAGGTATCGGGAAACTGATCGGTGCCCCTGTTCCCGGAACAATGACTGCCGTATGGTGGGAAACGCAGATTGACCCGTCATTGGTGTTCGGTATTCCTCAGGTCGGTGTAAAGGATATGAAAGGCAACTATCTGGAAAACCAGGAACTGGAACCGGATATCGAAATCTACAACACACCGGAATCTCAGTTGAAAGGTGAAGACCATCAGCTGGAAGAAGCGGTGAAAGTAATGTTGCAGACGGTAAATAAATAAGAATTACATTAAAAAATAAGGAGAAGCTATTGAAACAGCTTCTCCTTATTTTTTTTAATCAGTACGTGCTTCATAAAAGTTCCAACTCTACTTATTAATCAACAATGCTATTTTACATCGAACAGAAAAACGAAACAAAGAACGGTACCGTAAAATCAACCAGTATTCCGTGAAAGATAGAAACGAATACCAAATCCTTTCCTGAATAACGTGTAATAATGGGTAATGTTGTATCCATCGTGGTCGCACCACCGGCACAGATCGGAGCCAGACGACCGAAATACCTGACAAACAACGGGGCACCCAACAACGCGAATATTTCACGGATAATATTAGCCATCAATGCGATTGTTCCTAATTCTGTTGCCATCTGAACACCCAATGAAGCCTCTTTCAATTCCGTTATCAGGATAGACGACAACGAATAATAAGCAAACCCGCTCCCAACTGCCAGGCAATCGAAAACACTCCATTTACTGATCAGCAAACTGACCAGAGCCGATGCCGTAAGCGTCCCGATAATAGTAGCCAAAGGTACCAGCAACAACTTCGGACGGATACTGCACAATATATCTTTCAGTTTCTTATCACTCCCGATGCTTAACCCGACCTGGAACATCAGCAGATAAAGTACATACATCGTGATATCATTCTCCACGATTACCTGCGGCAGATAACCGCTCCACCCCAGGATACATCCGAGCGCAAAGAAAGCGACAACGATCAGACTACCTTTCATTCTCTCCTCCTTTCCTTAAAGAAAAAGTGATATACCCCCCAGGCTGCCAATACGCTTCCGAGCGTTCCGGCCAGGGCAAGCAAAAAAGCCTGTCCTCCCAATGTTGTCAGGTTACTTACAATAGCCTCATTAGCTCCTACCGAAATACCCAGCAGGAATAACAGAAGTAGAATCGTATAGGAAATAGGCTTACCTATCTTTTGCAAAAGCTCCACTTTGCGCAACAGATATCCTATGGCTATACCGCCAAACATAATTCCGATTACCGTGAACATAATTATAATTTTTCGGCAAAGGTAACAGAAAGAGCCTTGCAGTACAAGTCTGCAAGGCTCTACCGGTGTCATATATGATCTACATTTTTACTACTTCCGACGATATACGAAACCCGAATATATTAAACACAGCAATTTTCAATCATAAAAGAAGAAGTCAGCAGCAGGACAAACAGGAGAACAATGATAAACGTCACCAGGGCTGAAAAAGAGTAAAAAAGACGAAGATGTCGCTGTCTCTTTTCCTTTGCAATCCGTTGCAGTACTTTCAAATCGAATTCCTTTCCCAGCGGTGGAAGTATTTCCGCCTCAGGAGTCAGGAACCACGCTTTGTAAGGACGCAACTCCGGCGGTAAAGTGTCTGACGAGAAAAAGTGTCTTAACTCCCGTTCCTCGTCGATAGTGGTGGCACATTCCCAATATTTCTCCAACAATATTTTAATACGGTCGTAGTCCATACCTGTGAGTATATGTAATTTTATCTGACAGCGAAACTCTCTGTCCGCATCTTCTGCAAATTGATAGCCTCCAGAGCCAGGTTGCGTGTAACCATCAGGCAGTAGGAAGGGATATCTTCTATCACAATCCAGGCAGCCCGTTCTCCCCACACCTTCAGCATCACGTCCTGAACGATTTGCTCGGAACGTTCTGCATTTCCGGTGATCCTGAAAGCAACCCGCAAGAGGTTATCTTTTAAAGGCAATATCCTTGTTATGAATTCGTCTGTTCTCATCTCTGTTATATTAGACGAGTACCCCCCATAAAAGGTTGCAGTTTTTGGTTACTTTTTTATCAGATTGTAGAAAAAGACCGCTATATAGTTCTTTTTCATTATATTTGTAGCAGTTCTAACAAAACAGTAAATCCGCATATTTAAACTAAATCAATAAATAAACAGTGAAAAAGACAATCTTATTCTTCCAGGCTGCTGTTCTTTGCCTGCTGGTCGGATGTAAACCGGCTCCCAACAGTGGTTTATTAAGCGATGAAATCAAGTATGTCGATCCGTTCATCGGAACCGGATTCCACGGACATACTTTCCCCGGCGCTACCCGTCCGTTCGCCATGGTGCAAGTCAGCCCCGACACACATATCATGGGCTGGGATGCCAGTAGCGGTTATCATTATGATGATCGCGAAATCTACGGCTTCAGTCATACACACCTTTCCGGTACCGGTATCGGTGACCTGGGGGATGTAGCTTTACTTCCTTTCTCCGGTGGCGACTCGATTAAACCGGTCGGCCTTTTCAACAAAGACACGGAGAAAGCGACTCCGGGTTATTATGCCGTACGTCTGGATAACTTCGGCGTAAACGTAGAACTGACAAGTACCGATAAAGTCGGTTTTCATAAATACACTTACGATAATCCCAAAGACCGCCGCGTCATGCTCGACCTGGGGCATATCCTGCAGCCAAACTGGGGACATAAACTGGTTGATAACAGCTACCTGTTCGTAAACGACTCGACAGTGGAAGGTACGGTACGTACGCAGGGATGGGCTCATTTTCATGCCGTATCCTATCGTATTACCTTCTCTGAACCGATCGAAACGATCTACCAGTATGTCGGAGGCAAACTGCGTCAGGACTCTTTATTCCTGCGCATCAATACGGCCGAAGACTTGAAATTCCATTATAAGTTCCCGGAAAAGGCAGAACCTCTGTATGTAAAGGTAGCTCTTTCTATGGTGGATACCGACGGAGCGGAAAAGAACCTGATGGCAGAGCTCCCGGGATGGGATTTTGAAGCAACCCGTATCAAATCCGCCGAAATATGGAATGATGCGCTGAACGCAATTGAAATTCAGAGCGCTGATCCAACAGTGATGGTGAATTTCTATACGGCACTCTATCACACCATGATCGCACCTTTCGCCTATCAGGATGTAGACGGCCGCTATCTGGGTATGGACAAGAAAGTACATAAAGCGGAACCCGGCTATGTAAACTATTCCGTATTCTCCTTATGGGATACTTTCCGCGCCCTTCATCCGTTGATGACGATCATCAATCCGGATCTGGCAGCCGATTGGGGAAAAGTTCTGGTACAGGGATATAAAGAAGGAGGTATCCTTCCGAAATGGCCGCTTGCTTCAAGCTACACCGGTTGTATGGTCGGTTACCCGGCTGTATCTGTCCTGGCAGATCTTGTGTCCAAAGACCTGGCAGACGGTGATCTGAAAACATGGGCTGAAGCTGGTGCCCGTTCTTCCGTATATCGTGAAAACCTGGCTGAAAAATTCAAAGGAACACGCGAACTGGATCTGATCACCCTTCATCCATACTTTAAAGAAAAATACGGCTTCGTTCCGGCCGATTCTGTTCCGGAATCCGTATCATGGGGACTGGAAATGGCTTACGAAGACTGGTGTATCTCACAGATCGCAGCTAAAGCAGGACTGGATTCATTGGCTAAAGCCTACGCAGCCAAAGGGGAATATTACAAACGTTATTTAGACCCGGAAACGAAAATGATGCGTCCCGTTATGGGTGACGGTTCATTCCGTACTCCGTTCAATCCACGCTATTCAGCCCACATGAGAAGCGATTATACAGAAGGGAATGCCTTCCAATGGAGTTTCTTTGCTCCGCATGATATGGATAACTTCATCGCTACAATCGGTGGCAAGAAAGAGCTGGAAACACGTCTGGATACCTTATTCACTACCTCTTCGCAGGTTGACGGCGAACATGCTTCCGGCGACATCACCGGTCTGATCGGCCAGTATGCCCACGGAAATGAACCGAGCCACCACATGGCTTACCTGTATAACTGGACTGATTCCCCCTGGAAAGGACAAGAACGCCTGGATTATATCATGCGCGAATTCTATACGAACAAGCCGGACGGTATCATCGGAAACGAAGACTGCGGACAGATGTCTGCCTGGTATGTAATGAGTGCCTTGGGATTCTATCAGGTTGCTCCGGGTATTCCGGTTTATACATTGGGACGTCCGATGGTAGATCGTGCCCTGGTTCACGTAAAAGGCGGCATATTTGAGATCCTGGTGAAGAACAACAGTCCGGAGAACAAATATATCAAAGAAGTTACATTGAATGGAAAGGCACTCGAAAGCCCGTTCTTCTCCCATGCCGACATGATAAAAGGCGGTAAGCTGGTATTTGAAATGACCAATACGCATCCATAAAAAATAAAATCATGTTACTGACTACAACAAACAACATTGAAGGGAAAAAGATCGCCCAATATTACGGGATCGTTTCCGGTGAAACAATTATAGGAGCAAACGTATTCAAAGATTTCTTTGCCGGAATACGCGATATAGTAGGCGGACGGGCAGGTTCATATGAAAGTGTATTGCGCGAAGCAAAAGAAACGGCTTTACAGGAAATGAGCCAGCAGGCTGCGCGAATGGGAGCCAATGCCGTTATTGCAGTCGATCTGGATTATGAAACTGTAGGAGGAAGCGGGAGCATGCTGATGGTTACAGCTGCCGGCACCGCAGTTCGATATGAATAAAATTACGGATGGGGGACTTTTATCCCCCATCTGTTTCTATTTCCCTAAAATTCTTCTGATATGGTTCTTTAGTATGTGAAAAGCCGGTGCCGCCATTGAGCCATGATCGTATCCATCCAATTCATAGATATAAGTCTCTTTATGCCCGGCCACCTTCATCATTCTCCAGAAATAAGCATTCTCTTCATAACGTCCCAACATTTCCATTTCGCGGTCGCCTGATACGATTATTAAAGGAGGAGCATCAGGACGGACATAATAAAGCGGAGCAAATTCATCTATACTAGGCTGCGTTTCTTTCATTCCCAGCGATTCCCGATAGGCAAAATGGCTGATAGCATGTCCGCTGAAAGGTATAAGGGCTGCAATTGAATCTGCATCTATACCGTAAACCTGCAGCCATTTCTTATCCAACCCGATCATATTTGTCAGATAACCGCCCGCAGAATGTCCGGATACAAATATCCGCTGCCGGCTACCGCCATATTCTTCAATTGTTTTAAATGTCCAGGCCACTGCCGCAGCCGCGTCATCAATACAATCTTTAATCGTACATTTAGGCAATAAACGGTAATTGACTGCAACGACAGCCAAACCACTATTCTTTAACTCTTCCGGAATAAACTTACTTCCACCGGATAAACCGCCACCGTGGAACCAAACAACCGTCCCGAAGTCCTTCCCGTTTTCAGGATAATAGACATCCAGCTTACAACGTTCCAGACCATACGGGTCACCTGTAGTCCGGTAGGGGATATCTTTAACTACAGCATAATTAATACTCTCCTGTTCAGAAAGAATAGCGGAGATAAAAAAGGAAACAAATAAGATATAAGACTTGATCATAAAGCATTGATTTTTGGACAAAGATAAACGATTTATCTAAACGCAAAAAGGAACCAACCTTTCGATTGATTCCTTTTCCTTGTTTTGAGTCTCTGACTCTAAAACGGCGGCTATCTACTCTCCCACTTTTACGCAGTACCATCGACGTGGTTGGGCTTAACTTCTCTGTTCGGAATGGGAAGAGGTGGATCCCCAACGCTATAACCACCTTAATACCTCTTTGTAAGATTTTGACTGGACAACCCCATTACCTGAAGTAACTAATAGAAACATATGGCATCAGCCATCTGCTGATATATCAACCCTCTACATGATCGAAAGTCTCGGGCTATTAGTACTACTCGGCTTCGACATTGCTGCCCTTACACCTGTAGCCTATCTACGTCGTAGTCTACAACGACCCTCTAGGGATATCTCATCTTGAGGCTGGCTTCGTACTTAGATGCTTTCAGCACTTATCCAATCCAGACTTAGATACCCGGCGGTGCACCTGGCGGTACAACCGGTAAACCAGTGGTCTGTCCAACACGGTCCTCTCGTACTAGTGTCAGAGCCCCTCAAATATCCTACGCCCACGATAGATAGAGACCGAACTGTCTCACGACGTTCTGAACCCAGCTCG